>Ga0302321_100003269_pt1 | contig 13902 bp, 13 predicted proteins | sample Fen_T0_1_FD_202505 | JGI IMG/M metagenome (GOLD analysis project Ga0302321, IMG submission 202505) | Peat permafrost microbial communities from Stordalen Mire near Abisko, Sweden - Fen_T0_1 | ecosystem: Environmental > Terrestrial > Soil > Wetlands > Permafrost | place: Sweden: Abisko...
ATGACCGGCGTCCGTGGACGCCGAGGGGTCGGGCGTCGGTCGTGCGTACCGTACCGAACGGCCCAGCGCACAGCACCGGGAGCGACTCGGGTGAAGGAGCCGTTCAACACGGGAGCTGTGGACGTGTCGATCCGACCTACCGCGAGCCGACTCCGGTGTGACGTTGGTACCGGAGGTCTTGGTACTCAAGGACGGTCCACGCCGCCCTCGTTCCGACCGTGTCGGCGAAGCGGTGGGCGTCGTCGTCCATCGGTCGCAACCTTATCAGTGAGGAGCCTGGCGAGGTGACGCTGGGGAACCGGGCTCGGCGCGCCCCGGGTCGTGTCCGGGGGCCCGGTCGCCCTCCGTACCGGTGCCGAAGGCAAGGAACCTCAGGCGCCGGGCGGCCCACAAGTGGCCCGTCGTCCAGGCGACGAGCGTGGCGAGGACGGACCAACCGGCGTATCCTCCGCGCACCCAGGACTGGGAGGCGACCGTCACGTAGACGCCCGCCACCGCCACGATCGTCACCGCGTAGCCGACCATCGCGGCGAGCATCACCGCAGGTGGCGACCAGTTCTTGACCACCGCCATGATCGCCGGACCGACCGCGAGCGCGCCCGCCGCCAGGCCCGACCCCAGCAGTGCCGAGCACGCGGCGTCCCGGCCGGCGAGCGCGCTGCCGGCCGCGGCGAGCAGGCAGACACCCACGCCCGGCACCGCCCCGCCGATCAGGACGGCGAGCGCGGGATTCCTCGTCGGACCCGACGCGGTGATCTCGATCATGCCCCCAACTCCCTCGGTGAACAGCTTGTGAATTCTGTCACGAAGTCCTGGGAGAACCCGGATTCGTCACTGTGCGTGTCGGCGGAGGCCGCCGCGACCACGCAGCGGCCCGAAGGTCAGGACCGAGGCGACGATCACCGACGCCCCCGCGACCACCACCGCCCGGGTGAGGTCGAAGGCGGTCAGCGCGACCCCGAAGGCCAGCGTCGCCGTCCAGATGTACAGGATGAGGACGGCGCGCGCGTGGCTGTGGCCCAGCTGCAGCATCCGGTGGTGCAGGTGGCTCTTGTCCGGGTGCCAGGGCGCCTGGCCGGCCCGGGTGCGCCGGATCACCGCCAGGAGCAGATCGATGAACGGCAGCGCCAGCACGGCCAGCGGCAGCACGATCGGGAAGAACGCCGGGGCGATCTTCAGCCCGGAGATCACGGTGGGGTCGACCTGGCCGGTGATCGCGATGGTGGGGGCCGCCAGGAGCAGGCCGATGAGCATCGACCCGCTGTCACCCATGAAGATCCGGGCCGGGTTGAAGTTGTGCGGCAGGAAGCCCAGGCAGCACCCCACCAGGCCGGCCACGATGAGGGTGGCCAGCGAGGAGTAGTCGACCCGGCTGGCCTGGCGGGCGATCAGGTAGGAGTAGACGAAGAAGGCCGACCCGGCGATGGCCACGATCCCGGCCGCCAGCCCGTCGAGCCCGTCGACGAAGTTCACCGCGTTGATGGTGACGATCACGGCGAGCACCGTCAGGACGACGAGCATTCCCGAGGACACCAGCGTCAGCCCCGCGATGGGCAGCGCGACGAACTGCACGCCCTTCCAGGCCATCAGCCCGGCGGCGATCGCCTGGCCGGCGAGCTTCGTGACGGCGTCCAGCTGCCACAGGTCGTCGGCGACGCCGAGCGCGCAGACCGCGGTGGCACCCAGCAGGACCCCCCACGGCGCGCCGTGCTGGCCGTCGAAGACCGGCTGGAGGAAGGGCATCCGCCAGGCCATGACCAGCGACACCGCGAAGCCGCACAGCATCGCGACGCCCCCCAGCCGCGGCACGGGGACGGTATGGACGTCGCGCGCGCGGACCGGCGTCACCGCGCCGATGCGCCGCGCGATGCGCCGCACCAGCGGGGTCACCAGGTACGTGACGGACGCCGCGACGACGACGACGAACAGGTAGGCCTTCACCCGGCGGCCTGCTCCGGGGCCCGGTCGGCGGCAGAGCCGGCGGCCGGGTCGGCGCCGGAGCCGGTGGCCGGGTCGGCGCCGGAGCCGGTGGCGTCCTCGACGTCGGGGACCACCGCCCGCAGCTGCGCCAGCGACAGGTCGCCGTGGCGCAGCAGCACGGGGACGTCGCCGCGCCCGTCGACGACGGTCGAGGGGCCGCCGTGGTGGGCCGGACCGGCGTCCAGGTAGATCCCGACGAGCTCGCCGAGCTGCTCGCGGGCCTCGTCGTAGGTGACGGGCGGCAGCTGGCCCGGCAGGTTGGCCGCGGTGAGCGCCAGCGGGCCGGTCATCGAGAGCAGCTGCAGCGCCACCGGGTGCAACGGCATCCGCAGGCTGATGCTGCCGTCGGCCGTGGACACGCTCCAGTCCAGGGTGGGTTGGGCGTGGCAGACCAGGGTCAGCGGGCCGGGCCAGAACGCCTCGGCCAGCGCGCGCGCACCCGACCCGACGCCGGTGGCCAGCCCGTCGAGGGTGCGCACGCTGCCGATGAGGACGGGCGGGCGCAGCCGGGGCCGGCGCTTGGCGGTGCGCAGCGCGGCGAGCCCGGCGGCGGAGAAGGCGTCGCAGGCCACGCCGTAGGCACTCTCCGTCGGCAGGACCACCAGGTCGCCGTCCGCCAGGACGGTGCGGGCCCTGGCCAGCCCGCGGCCGCGTCCGGAGGAGTCCGCGCAGTCGAAGCGGTAGCTCACGTCCGGCAGTCTCGCACCTTCACGCCGGGTCGCGCGCCGCGCGCCGTGCCACCAGCGCGCGGTCACGCCCGGTGAGGTCCGGCTCGGTGGTCACGCCGACCCAGCCGTCGTCCGCCCCGGCCAGCGCGCGGGTCGCCCCGCCCTGCACGTCGCCGTGCTCCATGACCAGCAGGCCGCCGGGCCGCAGCAGGCGGGCGGCGGTGCGGACGACGGCCCGCGGCACCACCAACCCGTCCTCGCCACCGCCGTACAGCGCGACGTGCGGGTCGTGGCGGGCCACCTCCACCTCCAGCGGGACGGCCCAGCTCGGGATGTACGGCGGGTTGGCGACGACGACGTCGACGGCGCCCACCAGGTCGGCCAGCACGCCGGCGTCCGCGCCGTCGACGTCCCCCTGCCGCAGGTCGACCCGGCCGGGGGCGATGCGGTCCACGTTGCGCCGGGCCCAGCCGAGCGCGTCGCCGTCGAGCTCCAGCGCGACGACGCGCGCCGAGGGCACCTCCACCGCGACGCCCAGCGCGACGGCGCCCGAGCCGGTGCACAGGTCGACGACGACGGGCGACCCCGGCACGTCGCGGCAGGCCCGGACGACGAATCCCGCCACCACCTCGGTCTCCGGGCGGGGCACGAACACCCCGGGGCCGACCTCCAGCTCGATCGTCCGGAACGGCGCCCGGCCGGTGAGGTGCTGCAGGGGCACCCGCTCGCAGCGCCGGGCCACCAGCGCGTCGAGGCGCCCGGCGTCGTCGGGGGCGAGCGGCCGGCCGGTCACGGCGGCGGCCGCGACCTCGCCCGGGGTCAGCCCCAGCACGTGGGCGGCCAGGCGCTCGGCGTCGCCCCGGGCGGCCGGCACCCCGGCGGCGGCGAGCCGGGCGGCGGCGGCCCGCAGCACGCCGTCCAGCCGCAGCCCGCCCCCGACGTCGCCCGCGGCCCCGGTCGCGGCCGGGACCTCGGCCTCGGGGCGGTTCACGCGGGCTGGCCGGAGAGCGCGCTCTCCTCGTCGGCGGAGATGCACGACTCGATGACCGGGTCGAGCTCGCCGCCGAGCACCTGGTCGAGGTTGTAGGCCTTGAAGCCGGTGCGGTGGTCGGCGATCCGGTTCTCGGGGAAGTTGTAGGTGCGGATGCGCTCGGACCGGTCGACGGTGCGCACCTGGCTGCGGCGCGTCGCCGCGGCCTCGACGGCCCGTGCCTCGACGGCCAGCGCGTGCAGGCGCGCGCGCAGGATCCGCAGGGCCTGCTCCTTGTTCTGCAGCTGGCTCTTCTCGTTCTGGCAGGACACGACCAGGCCGGTCGGCAGGTGCGTGAGCCGGACGGCGGAGTCGGTGGTGTTGACGCTCTGCCCGCCCGGACCGGACGAGCGGAACACGTCGACGCGCACGTCGTCGTCCTTGATCTCGACCTCGCCGGTCTCCTCCGGCTCCGGCATGACCAGGACGCCGGCGGCCGAGGTGTGGATGCGGCCCGACGACTCGGTCACCGGCACGCGCTGGACCCGGTGGACGCCGCCCTCGTACTTCAGCCGGGCGTACACGCCCTCGCCGGGGGCCGGGGTGCCACGGGACTTCACCGCGACCGAGACGTCCTTGTAGCCGCCCAGGTCGCTCTCGGTGGCGTCGAGCAGTTCGGTCCGCCAGCCGCGGCGCTCGGCGTAGCGCAGGTACATGCGCAGCAGGTCCCCCGCGAACAGGGCGGACTCCTCGCCGCCCTCCCCCGCCTTGACCTCGACGATGACGTCGCGGTCGTCGTCCGGGTCCCGCGGGACGAGCAGGCGCCGCAGCCGGGTCTCGGCGCTCTCGGCGGCCTCGGCCAGCGCCGGCACCTCCGCGGCGAACCCGGCGTCGTCCGCCGCGAGCTCGTGGCCGGCGGCGAGGTCGTCGGACGCCGCGTGCCAGGCCCGGTAGGCGTCGACGACGCCGGTCAGCTCCGAGTAGCGCCGCCCCAGCCGCCGCGCGACGCCGGCGTCCGCGTGGACGGCCGGATCAGCGAGCTGCCGTTCCAGTGACGCGTGCTCCTCGACGAGCGGGGCCACCGCCCCGTCGAAGTCCGCCATCGGGTCCTCCGTGATCCTGCCCGGTTCGGGCCAAGGTGTCCTGCCGGTGCCCGCACGCGGGCAAACTGAACGGCGCCGGCCCGCCCGACCGGCGGGGTGACCCCCGCAGCGGTGGGCGCGACCGGCGCCGTGGACTCGCTACTTCTGCTTGGCCTGCTGCATCTTGCCGTACCGCTGCTGGAACTTGGCGACGCGACCGCCGGTGTCCATGATCTTCTGCTTGCCGGTGTAGAAGGGGTGGCACTGGCTGCAGACGTCGGCGTGGATGGCGCCGTTCTTCGCGGTCGACCGGGTCATGAACGTCGCCCCGCAGGTGCAGGTGACCGTGGTCTCGTGATAGTCCGGGTGGATACCGTTCTTCACTGCGCTAGCTCCCTCTGATCGATGGCCGCCGGATCGTCGGCGCGGGTGCGCGACGTGAACCGGAGCCCGGGTACCAGTGTGCCAGACCCACAACCACGCCCCGGCCGCCGGCATTCCCACCCCACGACCCCCCGTGATCATGGACTTCACCGTGATCATGGAGTTCCGCCGGAGACTCCCTCCGGCGGAAGTCCATGATCACGGCGGGGGTCGTGGTCAGGGGTGGGTCGGGGACGCCAGCCACGCGCGGACGCCCTCGCGGAACGGACCGGCGAACGAGTTGGCGAGCGTGCGCGCCTGGCGCGGGCTGGCGAGCCGGGAGACGTCGGGCACCAGGTTCACGGCCCAGTAGACGCCGAGCGGCGCGACGTCCCCGCGGAACGCCCGCCGAAGGTCACCCGCCACCAGGACCTCCGCCGGCCCGACGCCGTCCGGGGGGACGAGCAGGCCGTTGAGGGTCCAGGGGGTGATCAGCACCAGGGTGGGGACCGGTCCTACGAACGCGGCCTCGGTCGCCTCGATCGCCAGCTCGGCGTTGACCTCGGGATCGTCGGCGAAGACCCGCTGCTGGACGCCGCGGAAGGCCTGCTCGGCCCGCTCGACGAGGTCACGCAGCGCCGCGACGTCGACGGGCGCGTCGGTCGTCATCGCGGCACACCTCCTCCGGCGCCGAAGGCCCCGACCTCGTCCACGCTGGTCGAGCGGGCCTGGCGGGGGTCCAGGACGTTCGTCGTGCGAAGGCCGGGCCGGGCGGGACGTCGGTCACGTCCCGCCGGGCCCGGCCCGCGGTGCTCGTCGTCAGTCGTCGTCGCGCCCGCCAGCCGACGGCGTGGTCTTGGCGACCTGCATCAGGAACTCCGCGTTGCTGCGCGTCTCCTTGACCCGGTTGAGCAGCAGCTCGATGGCTTGCTGCGACTCCAGGGCGCCCATCACACGACGGAGCTTCCAGACGATCTTGAGTTCGTCCGAGCCCATCAGGATCTCCTCGCGGCGGGTGCCGGAGGGGTTGACGTCGATCGCCGGGAAGACACGCTTGTCGGCCAGTTGGCGCGACAGGCGCAGCTCCATGTTGCCGGTGCCCTTGAACTCCTCGAAGATCACCTCGTCCATCTTCGAGCCGGTCTCGACGAGGGCGGTCGCCAGGATGGTCAGCGAGCCGCCGTTCTCGATGTTCCGGGCCGCGCCGAAGAAGCGCTTCGGCGGGTACAGCGCCGAGGAGTCGACACCGCCGGAGAGGATGCGCCCGCTGGCGGGGGCCGCCAGGTTGTAGGCGCGGCCGAGGCGGGTGATCGAGTCGAGCAGGACGACGACGTCGTGACCCAGCTCGACCAGGCGCTTCGCCCGCTCGATGGCCAGTTCGGCGACGGTAGTGTGGTCGTCCGCCGGCCGGTCGAAGGTGGAGGCGATGACCTCACCCTTGACCGTGCGCTGCATGTCGGTGACCTCTTCGGGCCGCTCGTCCACGAGCACGACCATCAGGTGGCACTCGGGGTTGTTCTTGCTGATCGCGTTCGCGATGGCCTGCAGGACCAGCGTCTTGCCGGCCTTCGGGGGCGAGACGATCAGGCCGCGCTGGCCCTTGCCGATCGGGGCGACCAGGTCGATGACCCGGGTCGTCGCGATGTTCGGCTCGGTCTCCAGGCGGAGCCGCTCCTGCGGGTAGAGCGGGGTGAGCTTGTTGAACTCGGGGCGCGCCCGGGCCTCGTCCGGGTCGGCGCCGTTGACCGAGTCGATCCGGACCAGCGCGTTGAACTTCTGCTGGCGCGGGCCGGTCGGCTCGCCGTCGCGCTGCTGGCGGACGGCACCGATGACGGCGTCACCCTTGCGCAGGCCGTACTTCTTGACCTGGCCGAGGGAGACGTAGACGTCGTTGGGGCCGGGCAGGTAGCCCGACGTCCGCAGGAACGCGTAGTTGTCCAGGACGTCGAGGATGCCGGCGACCGGGATCAGGACGTCGTCGTCGGCGTAGTCGGGCTCGTCGGTGACGACGCTGCCGCCGACGACCTCCGGCCCGCGCGTGCCGCCGGTGGTCGGGGTACGGCGCTTGCGGTCCCGGTAGCGACCGCGGCGCCGACGGCCACGACCGTCGCCGTCGTCGTCCTCGTCGTCGCGCGGGGCGTGGTCGCGGGGCGGCTGGCCGGTGCGGGCCACCTGCCCGCCCTGGCCGTTCTGACCGTTCTGGTCGTTCTGCATCGACCGGTCCTGGCCGGTGCGCTGGCCCGAGGTGCCGTTCTGGCGGTCGGCCTGCAGCTCCGGCTGACGCTCGGCGACCTCGCCACCCTGCCCGGCGGCGGCCGCAGCGGCGGCGCGCTGCCCGTCGCGAGGCTCACGGTGGTTGTCGCGGGGCTCGCGCTGACCCTCACGCGGCTCGCGCTGCCCCTCGCGAGGACGGCGCTCGCGGCGTCGGAAGCCGTCGCGCGGCTCGCCGTCCTGGCCCGCGCCGTCGCCGGCCTCGGCCGGGGCGGTCGCAGCGGGCGTGGTGGCGGTGGTGGTCTCGGCAGGTGCCGCCGGCTCGGCGACGGGCTCGGCGACCGGCTCGGCGACCGGAGCGGTCACCACGGCGACCGGCTCGGCGGGAGCGACGTCCACGGGAGCCGCGACGACGTCCGCGGGAGCGCTCTGGGCGGAGGCACTGTCGGGCCCCGTGCCGTTGCCCAGCGGCAGCGTCCCCTGGTCGGCGCGCACGGGCGGGCCGGCGGGCGCACCCGCCCGCCGGGAACGGCGCGCCGCGGTGACGGCCGCCGGGGCGGTGTCCGCCGCGGACGTGGCCACCGGAGCGGTCCGCGGCGCAGAAGGAGCCTCAGCCGGCGTCCCCGCCTGCCGGGACCGGATGGCCTCGAGCAGGTCGGACTTGCGCATGCGCGCCGTGCCGCTGATCCCGAGCTCGGCGGCGACGGCCTGCAGTTCGGGCAGCCGCATGGTGGAGAGGCTGCCACGACGCGCGGCGGAGCCGTTCGACCCGATCGGGGCGACGTCGGCGTCCGGCGGAGCGGCCTGGGTGGTTTCTGTCACTAAGGGTCCTTCCCCTCCCCGGCTGCCTGGATCAGGTCATGCCCGGGTGAGACTGCGTTCGGGCGCGGCCCGAAACGTTAAGAGGTGCCGTGCGCGCACATGCAAGTGGCTGGAGATCACGGCGGGAGCAGCACAGGTGGCATCTCAGATTGAGTAGCCCCTACGGCTGCGTACACACTGTAACACCGCAAGGGGTGCGGATGCGCAACCCCTCGCCGGAGAAGTGCCGTTCGGCGTCCGAAACGTCCACGGTCGGCCGGTTCTTCCCCCGGCCGGTGCGCCCTCGCCGGTCGGTCGATCGGCGGTCGCTCGTAGCGTAGCTCGACAACGGTGTATCGGTCAGTCGAATCGCACACCGTCCGTAATCAATTGAGCGCCCATCGTGTCGATGAGTGGGGTCAGCACCCGCCACGCACCGACCTGATGGCCACAGGCGGCCAGCGCGGCGCCGACGGCGGCGGCCGGTTCGTCGTCCACCCCCAGCACGAGCAGGCTGGGGCCGGCGCCGGAGACCACGGCCGCGCCGCCCGCGGCCCGGATCGCCCGCAGCAGCACCGCACTCTGCGGCATCGCGGGGGCGCGCAGATCCTGGTGGAGCCGGTCCTCGGTGGCCGCCAGCAGCATCTCCGGGCAGCGGCTCAGCGCCCCGACCAGCAGCGCCGAACGCCCCGCGTTGAAGGCGGCGTCGCTGTGCGGCACCTGGGCGGGCAGCATGGCGCGGGCCTTGGACGTCGGCAGCTCACCGTCCGGCACGCACAGCACCGCCCGGACTGCCGGCACGACCGGCACCTGGACGGCGCGCGCGTGCCCGCGGGCACCGCGCTCGCCGAGCCCCTCGGTCCAGGCGACCGTGAACCCGCCGAACACCGTCGCGGCCGCGTTGTCCGGGTGCCCCTCGGCGGCCGTGGCCAGCTCGAAGACCTCCGGCACCGGCAGCAGCCCCGCATCGGCCAGCAGTCCCTGCGCCGCGACCAGCCCCGCGACGATCGCCGCGGACGACGACCCCAGACCCCGGCCGTGCGGGATCGCGTTGCGGCAGTGGAGCCGCAGCCCGGGCGCGTGCTCCCCCGCACGGGCCGCACCGGCGTGCACGAGCCCGGCCCGCAGCGACCGGACGACGAGGTGCGACTCGTCCGTCGGGACCCGCCCGGCGCCCTCGCCCTCCACCTCGACGATCACGGTGGGGCCGCCGGGCGCGACCGGGTAGGCCTCCACGGTGACCAGGTCGTACAGGTCGAACGCCAGGCCGAGCGCGTCGAAGCCCGGGCCCAGGTTGGCGCTGGTCGCCGGCACGCGTACGGTCACCGGCACCCCCAGCCGGACGCCGTCTGCCGTGGGGGCGGCGAGGGTCATGCCGACAGCCGCAGGGCGCGGGCCGCGGTGAGTGCGTCGGCGGGCACCCGCACCGGGGTGACGGCCTCGCCGTCCGGACCGCGCAGCGCCCACTGCGGGTCCTTCAGGCCGTGCCCGGTCACCGTGCAGACGACCGTCTGGCCCGGGTCGAGCAGGCCTGCGGCGTGCGACTTCAGCAGGCCGGCGACGCTCGCCGCGGACGCCGGCTCGACGAACACGCCCTCGGACGCCGACAGCAACCGGTGCGCGGCGAGGATCTCCTCGTCCGTGACCGCCTCGATCAGGCCGCCGGACTCGTCCCGGGCGGCGACCGCCTGCTTCCACGAGGCGGGGTTGCCGATCCGGATCGCGGTGGCGATCGTCTCCGGCTCGTCGACCGGGTGGCCGAGCACGATGGGCGCCGAGCCCGCGGCCTGGTAGCCCCACATCCGCGGCAGCCGCGTCGACACCGCCGCGAGCCCGGACGACGTCGGCTTCGCGTACTCCTGGTAGCCCTTCCAGTACGCCGTGATGTTGCCGGCGTTCCCCACGGGCAGGCAGTGGACGTCGGGCGCGTCACCGAGGAAGTCGACGACCTCGAACGAGGCGGTCTTCTGCCCCTCGATCCGCGCCGCGTTGACCGAGTTCACCAGCTCGACCGGATAGGCCTCGGAGAGCTTGAAGGCCAGCATCAGACAGTCGTCGAAGTTGCCCTCGACCTGCAGCAACGTCGCTCCGTGCGCGATCGCCTGGCTCAGCTTGCCCATCGCGATCTTGCCGTCGGGCACCAGGACGGCGCACGCCATCCCGGCGGCCGTGGCGTACGCCGCCGCGGACGCCGAGGTGTTGCCCGTCGAGGCGCAGATCACCGCCTTGGCACCGGCCTCGGCCGCCTTGGAGATGGCCATCGTCATCCCGCGGTCCTTGAAGGACCCGGTCGGGTTGACGCCCTCGAACTTGATCCACACATCGCAACCGGTGCGCTCGGAGAGCGTCCGGGCCGGGATGAGCGGCGTGCCGCCCTCGCGGAGCGTCACGACCGGGGTCGTGGCGCCTACCGGCAGCCGGTCCCGGTACTCCTCGATGACGCCTCTCCACTGGTGCGCCACGTCACTCCCCTTCCACCCGCATGACGCTGGCGACCGCCTCGACGATCGCCAGCTCGGCCAGCGCCTCGACCGTCGCCGCCAGGGCGGCGTCCGGCGCCGTGTGCGTGACGACGACGAGCGCCGCGCGCGCCTCGGAACCGCCGGTGTGCTGGCGCTGGCGCACGGTCTCGATCGAGACACCGTGCTCGGCGAACACTTGCGCGACCTGCGCCAGCACGCCGGGCCGGTCCGCGACGTCCAGACTGATGTGGTACCGGGTCGGCACCTCGCCCATCGGCCGCACGGGCAGCGCCGCGTAGGCGGACTCCCCCGGGCCGCGGCGCCCGCCCACGCGGTTGCGCGCCACGCTGACCAGGTCGCCCAGGATCGCGCTCGCGGTCGGCTGGCCCCCGGCGCCCCGGCCGTAGAACATCAGCTCGCCGGCCGCCTCCGCCTCGACGAAGACGGCGTTGTAGGCGTCCCGGACGCCGGCCAGCGGGTGGGCGAGCGGGATCATCGCCGGGTGCACGCGCACCGAGACGCCCTCGGCGCCGTCCGCCGCGACCGTCCGCTCGCAGATCGCCAGGAGCTTGACGACGGCGCCCATCTCCCGCGCGGAGGCGACGTCCGCCGCCGTCACGCCGGTGATGCCCTCGCGGTGCACGTCGGCGGCGCTGACCCGGGTGTGGAACGCGAGCGAGGCCAGGATCGCCGCCTTCGCCGCGGCGTCGAAGCCCTCGACGTCGGCGGTGGGGTCGGCCTCGGCGTAGCCGAGCGCCTGCGCGTCGGCCACGGCCTCGGAGAACCCCTGACCGGTGGTGTGCATCTTGTCGAGCACGTAGTTCGTGGTGCCGTTGACGATGCCGAGCACCCGGTGCACCCGGTCGCCGACGAGCGACTCGCGCAGCGGGCGCAGCAGCGGGATCGCCCCGGCCACGGCGGCCTCGTAGTAGAGGTCGACGCCGTGCTCCTCGGCGGCCGCGTACAGGGTGGGGCCGTCCTCGGCGAGCAGCGCCTTGTTGGCGGTGACGACCGAGGCCCCGGCCGCCATCGCGTCCAGGACGAGGGTGCGGGCCGGCTCGATGCCGCCGATCACCTCGACGACGATGTCGGCCCGCTTGACCAGCTCCGCGGCGTCCGTGGTGAACAGCTCCGCCGGGACGTCGACGTCGCGGGCGCGCCCGATCCGGCGGACGGCGATCCCGACGAACTCGACCGGTGCCCCGACCCGCAGCGCCAGCTCCGGCGCGTGCGTCGTCAGCAGTCGCGCCACCTCGGTGCCGACGACCCCGCACCCCAGCAACGCGACCCTCAGCGGCTCCACGCCGGACTCCTCACTCTGCTCACACCTTCCGTCCGGGCGTGTCGCCCGAGCGCGAACACGACGGCGCCAGTCTCCCACCACTCCGCCGTGATCATGGACTTCACCGTGATCATGGAGTTGAAGTCCATGATCACGGACTGCTGGCGGCGGTCAGCCGACGTCCAGCGCCAGCAGGTCGTCCTCGGTCTCCCGCCGGACCAGGACGCGCGCCTCCCCGTCGCGGACGGCGACGACCGGCGGCCGAGGCACGTGGTTGTACTGGCTGGCCATGCTCCGGCAGTAGGCGCCGGTGCCCGGGACGGCGAGCAGGTCGCCCCGGCCGACGTCCACCGGGAGGAACTCGTCCCGCACGACGATGTCGCCGCTCTCGCAGTGCCGACCGACGACGCGGCTGAGCACCGGTGCGGCGTCCGACTCCCGCGAGGCCAGGGCGCACGAGTAGTCGGCGCCGTAGAGCGCCGTGCGGATGTTGTCGCTCATCCCGCCGTCCACCGCGATGTACCGCCGGGAGGCGCCGCTGTCGAGCCGGACGTCCTTGACGGCGCCGACCCGGTATAGCGTGAACGTGCTGGGACCGGCGATCGCGCGGCCCGGCTCCACCGAGACGCGCGGCACGTCGATCCCGAGGCCGCGGCACTCCCGAGCGACGATGTCGGCCATCTGGTCGGCCAGCGTCTTGGGCTCGAGCGGGTCGTGCGCGCTGGTGTAGGCGATGCCGTAGCCGCCGCCGAGGTCGAGCTCGGGCATCACGTAGCCCGTGCCGCCGGTGACCTCGCCGGACGCCGTCCGGGCGTGCAGCCCGAGCAGCCGGCGGATGGCGACCTCGAAGCCGCCGGTGTCGAAGATCTGGGAGCCGATGTGGCTGTGCAGGCCGAGCAGCTCCAGCTCGGGCCGCGCCAGCACGCGGCGGATCGCGTCGGCCGCGACACCGTCCGCCAGGGAGAGCCCGAACTTCTGGTCCTCGTGCGCGGTCGACATGTACTCGTGGGTGTGGGCCTCGACCCCCACCGTGACACGCAGCAGCACCCGGGCGCGGACGCCGAGCTGGGCCGCGGCGTCCGCGATCCGGTCGATCTCGTCGAGCCCGTCGACGGCGATGCGGCCGATGCCGGCCTCCAGGGCGCGCCGGAGCTCGGCGTCCGCCTTGTTGTTGCCGTGCAACGTCATCCGGGCGGCCGGGACGCCGCCGCGCAGGCCCACGGCGAGCTCGCCGCCGGAGCAGACGTCGAGCCCGAGGCCGTCCTCGGCGATCCAGCGGGCGACCGCGGTGCAGGTGAACGCCTTGCTGGCGTAGTAGACGTCGCCACCGCCGAGCCCGGCGAACGCGGCGGCGAACGCGTCCCGGAAGGCGGTCGCGCGGGACCGGAAGTCGGCCTCGTCGAGGACGTACGCGGGCGTGCCGAAGCGCTCGGCGAGCGCGCCGACGTCCAGGCCGCCCACCGTCAGGACCCCGGCGTCGCCGCGCTGCGTGGTGACCGGCCAGAGCGCGGGCAGCAGGTCGTTGACGTCGCCGGGCGGGCGCAGCCAGGACGGCACGGAGGCGACGCCCCCGTAGTCGGGCGCGTGCAGGGCTCCGGCCTCGTGGGCAGCCATGATGAGGTTCCTCGGGGTGGTCGGACGGTGTGCGGGGAGTGGTGGGGCGCGGCTACATCCGGTCGGGCGCGCTGACGCCGAGCAGGGCCAGTCCGTTGGCCACCACGGTACGGGTCGCCTCGGCGAGCCAGAGCCGGGTGCGGTGGGCGTCGGTGACCGGCTCGTCGGCGCGCGGGGTGACCCGGCAGGCGTCGTACCACTTGTGGAAGTGGCCGGCCAGCTCCTCCAGGTAGCGGGCGACCCGGTGCGGCTCGCGCAGCTCGGCGGCGGTGGCCACGACCCGCGGGAACTCGGCGAGCGCGGCCAGCAGCACCGACTCGGTCGGGTGGTCGAGCAGGCCGGGCTCGAAGGCGTCCTCCCGGCGCACGCCGGCGGCCAGCGCGTTGCGGACGACGCCGGCGACGCGCGCGTGGGCGTACTGCACGTAGAACACCGGGTTGTCGTTGCTGTGCCGCACGAGCAGGTCGAG
>Ga0302321_100003271_pt1 | contig 13901 bp, 9 predicted proteins | sample Fen_T0_1_FD_202505 | JGI IMG/M metagenome (GOLD analysis project Ga0302321, IMG submission 202505) | Peat permafrost microbial communities from Stordalen Mire near Abisko, Sweden - Fen_T0_1 | ecosystem: Environmental > Terrestrial > Soil > Wetlands > Permafrost | place: Sweden: Abisko...
CCAACGCTCATTTTCCAGGCGAGCGAGTGGATTGTTGTCGTCGATCTCCTCGCCCTCATCCTCGTCTTCCTCGTCGTCTCCCTCCGTATTCTCACCCTCGCCCGCGGCCACGGCGGGAGCGGCGGCAGCAGCCTCGCCGCCCTTGAGCGTGATCAAGCTCGGGCTGTCATCGCGACCCGATGTCGCCAGGCTCGACCCGCCCTCGTCGCGGGCTTCGAAGTATACTGGAATCCATTTGGCCCTGGTCTGCGTCCCCGAAATCTTGCCCACCCAGGTGGTGCTTCCACCCGAGGTGCCGGACTTGGTCATCTGCACGACCTCGAACTGCTCCGCGCCGTTTGGCTTGTAGTACAGCATCACCGTTGCCGCGCGCAGTTCGGCCGTGGTCAGGCACTTGAGCGTGATGTCGTCGCCAGCTTGAGCTTCCCCACCGGTCGGACACTTGATGCCCGGTTCGGCCGTCGCCTCGACGGGCTTGGCGCCAGTCGACGACGAGCCACTGGCCATCTCAGCCTTGGCGCGTGCCAGGTTGGCCTCGGTCTCGGGGGTCGCCCGCTGCTTGCTCATCTTGAGGTCAGGCTTGATGGCCAGCGCCTTCTTGAAGTGGAACACCGCCTTGTCGGGATTCTTGAGCCCCACGCTGTAAAGCACTGCCAGGTTGCCATTGGTGGCAAGCCCCGCCGGACCTGCGCCGAGGTTCGATTTCTCGACGATGGCGAGGGCTTCGAGCAGGGTCTTTTCCGCCAGCGCGTAGTTCAAGTCGTCGAAAAGCTGCATCGCATAGCGATTCATCTTCTGCACCTTCGTCCCAGGATCGGCGTCGTCGGCCTTGCCCTCGGCGGCATGCGCCACCGACAGGTGCCCAAGAGCCAGGAACGTGGTGAGGATCAATACGGGTCCAGCGAGATGTTTTGAGCTCATGGTGGTGGGTTCTTGGTCCTGATGATCCTCCCTTTTTACACACTCACTCAGCCGAAAGTGAGAAGAATCGCCATGCATTAAACATGCGAAATCGCAGCCCTACATTGCCTCACAAGTGTAAGTGGGCTCACGGCTACAAGTCGTAGACCTTGAGCTTGTCGTAGAGCGTGCGCAAGCCAATCCCCAGACGCGCCGCGGTTTGTTTGCGGTTGCCACCGGTCAGGGCAAGCATGCGCCGGATGGCGTCCTTTTCCATGTCCTCAAGCTTCTCGATGGCCGCGCTGCCAGCGCTTGGGAAGGCCGAGGCCAATGGCCCTGTCAGGATGAGCTCGGCGCCAATCACCGCCCCTTCAGCCAGGATGGCGGCGCGCTCGAGAACATTGCCCAGCTCGCGGACGTTGCCGGGCCATGCGTAGGAAAGTAGGCGGGCGTGGGCGGCGTCGTCGAGAGCAAGGCCCGGGCGCCCAAGTTGCCGTGCGATACGTGCCAGCAAGTCTTCCGCGAGCGGAACGATGTCGGCCAGGCGTTCGCGCAGCGGCGGAATGCGGATGGGGAACACCGCCAGCCGGTGGTAGAGATCTTCGCGAAAGCGGCCAGCCCGCATGGCAAGGGTCAAGTCGCTGTTGGTGGCCGCCACGATACGTACGTCGACCTCGATGGTGCGCGTGCCACCCACGCGCTCGAAGCGGCGTTCCTGCAAGATGCGCAGAAGCTTGGCCTGGAGTTGCGGTTTGAGCTCGCTGACCTCGTCGAGAAACAGGGTTCCCCCATCGGCCAGTTCGAAGCGGCCCCGGTGGTTGGACACGGCGCCGGTGAAGGCCCCCTTTTCGTGACCGAACATCTCGCTTTCGAGAAGCGCGTCCGAAATGGCGGCACAGTTGACAGCCACGAACGGCCCCGTGGACCGCCGGCTTTCACGGTGCAGGGCCCGCGACAGGATCTCTTTTCCGGTGCCGCTTTCGCCCAGCAGGAGCACGGTGGCGTCGGTGGCCGCGACCTTCTTCACCTGCCCCATGACGGTTTGCATGGCCTGATCCCGCGCTACGACGGCTGGATCACCATCGGCCGGCGGACGCATGCGCTGGGCGTCCTCGCGCAGGTGGCGGCGCTCCATCGCGCGGCCGGCGACCAGGCGCAGCTCGTCGGGACCCGACAGCGGCTTGTCGAGATAGTCGAAGGCGCCCAGCTTCATGGCCTCGACCGCGCCAGCCACGGTTCCATGTGCGGTGAGAACGATGATCTCGGTTTCAGGCGATTCCGCGCGCACCTTGCGCAACAGCGACATGCCGTCGAGCCCTGGCATCTTGAGATCCGTGAACATCAGGTGGAACGATTCACGGTCGAGCAGGCGCGCCGCCGCGTTTCCGTCGGCGGCCAAGGTCACGCGCAGGCCTTCGCCTTCCAGAACCTCGCCAATGAACGTGCGAATGCCTTCTTCGTCGTCGACAACTAGTACGCGTTCCATCAGACAACTCCTCGGGTCGGCGGGGGCAAGCGCACGGAGAAGACAGCGCCCCCGTCAGGATGATTGCGGGCGGTGATTGTCCCGCCATGTCCCTCCACGATCCGGCGCGCCAGGGCCAGGCCAAGCCCAGTGCCTTTCACCCGCCGGGTATAGAAGGGTTCGAAAACGCGTTCTTCCTCGCCAGGGGCAAGCCCCTCGCCCCGATCGCGGACCTGGATGGCGAGGAACCGATCGGTCTGGACTTCCAGGCTGACATCGATGGCCTGCCCCGTCGGCGAAGCATCGCGCGCGTTGCGCAGCAGGTTGACCAGAACTTCTTCCATGCGCGCGCTGTCGAGCGGCCAGGCCGCAGGTGCGGAGCCGGTGTGGAGCTGGATGTCCGAGCCGCCGATGATGTCGATGGCCCCACGAACCACGGCCACCGGATCGGCGGATTCGCACGTCACGGCTCCCGTGCGCGCGAATTCAAGCACATGGCGCGAAAGCTCTTCCAGACGCACGGTCTCGCGCAGAACCACCTCGGCCCCTTTGCGCCCTGGGTGTTCGGCCGGAAGTTTTTCAAGCAGAAGCTGGATGTGTCCCTTGAGCGAGGCCAGGGGATTCTTGATCTCGTGGCCAAGCACCGCCGACATCTGGCCTAAAACCTTGAGCTGCCGATCGTGTTCGAGCTGCACCGAGGCCTTCTCGGCGTTGCGAGAAATGCGCCAAAACACCGCGCAAAGGCCCATCAGCACCAACGCCGCCAAGAGACTAACCGCAAGCGTAACGCGCGCCCGCCAAGCCAATCCGTGTGCCGCCGCCGAATCTATTTCGAACGAGATCTGTTTGCCATGCAGCGGGTGATTGGGTGGCGCTGGCGACGGAATCTGGCCTGGCTGGTAATTCGCCACGACTGGGGGCCCATCGCCGGGACGCATCGACAAGCGTGCAGCGGATCCGCCTCGACCAAAAGCGATGCTCGCGGTGGGCCCTCGACTAAGAGCAGTGCTCGCGGTGGACTCCAGATTGATCTCGCTGGACCACGCAACGTCCGTTGCCTTCTTCCCGGCCACAGCGACAACCGCTTGGTTGGGGCCAAGCACTTCGACATAGCGCAATCCCTGCGGGGCGAGCTCATCGAGGATCTCATGCAACACCTGCGCGTTTATCTCCCCTGCCGGTCGCACCGCGCGACGGGCGGCAAAGGCAATCCCCAGCGCCTGCCCCTGGGTAACCGTACTAGCCGCCTGCCTAACCCCGGCGTGCACCCACAACCCTGCAGCAACCAGTACCGCGGCCATCGCTGACGACGAAACCAGCAAGCCCCAGCGCAAGTACACGGGCGAGGGCTTCAAGGGCTAGAACATCCTTTTTTGCGGCAAGGTGACACGGGCGTGTGTGCGGTGTTCGAGCAAAGGCCGTGCCCAGCCCGAATGGAAGCAACTATGCAGCCCAGCGTGCTTATTGGACAGCTCTAGAGTGCGGATTCCGCACGGATTCCGTGCGGATCCAGCACCCGCGCGACCTAGCTATCGACCAGCGCGTTGGCCACGTCTTCGAACAGGCCCTGCACGTCCTCGAAAGCCATCAGCACGTCGGGGTCCAGATAGGTCCCGCCACGCGCCGACAGCGCTTCCCGACACTCGGCATGGCTCAAAGCCGGCTTGTAGCAGCGGCGAGACCGAGCCGCATCGTAGGAATCGGCGACGGCCATAATGCGCGCGGAAAGCGGGATGTCCTGCCCCGCTAGGCCCGCGGGATAGCCCTGGCCGTCCCAGCGCTCGTGGTGGCAGCGAGCGATCTCGATACCAAGGCGGAGGAACTCGTTGCGTGGATAGCGCGTCCGAACCGCCTCCAGCGTCTGCGCACCGAGCGTCGTGTGCATCTTCATCTCTTCGAACTCGGCGGGTGTCAGTTCGCCCTGCTTGAGCAAGATATGGTCGCGGATGGCCACCTTGCCGATATCGTGCAGCGGGCTGGCGAGAAAGATGTTCTCGATGAAGGATTCCTCGATCCGCCCCACGTAGCTGGTTTGCTCGGCCAGCGTGGCCGCGAGCAGCTTGCAATACAATTGCACGCGCTCGATGTGCCGGCCGGTTTCGCCATCGCGCGATTCGGCCAGCTTGGCCAACGCGAAGATCGTCGCCATCTGCGAATCGGAGATCTCGCGCACCTGTTCGCTGACCAGGTCGAGCAGACGGCGATTCTTCGCTTCCAGTTCGATCTGCAGACGGCGCAAGCGCAGGTGCGTCTCCACGCGCATGCGTACTTCGGGAAATTGGAAGGGCTTGGAGACGTAATCGACGGCCCCAACCGTGAACGCCTTGACCTTGTCGGAAACGTCGTCGATGGCGGAAAGGAAAACCACGGGAACATCGCGCAAGCGCGCATCCCGCTTGAGCCGGCGGCACACTTCAAACCCGTCCATGTCGGGCATCATGATGTCGAGCAGGATGAGATCGGGTGGCTCGGCGGCCGCGGCTTCGAGAGCCATCGCGCCATCGGAAACCGGACGAGCAAGGTAGCCTTCGCTGCGCAGAAGCTCGCTTAGAACGCGCAGGTTCTCCGGTCCGTCATCGACGATAAGAATGTCGCCGCGCCCCCCTGTGGTTTTGGACATGCTCTTCCCCTCGATGGCAACGGATTCCACGAAAGCGTTATCGATGAAACGGCCTTGCCGCCCGACTGCGTCCAAGATGCACCAAGCATAACCCAATCTTGGCCAAGCGAGAGCCACATCTGCTTGCGCGCGACCTCGACCTCACGTGCGGACCTTGCTACCTTACCCGACCATGATCGACACCTTCGGAACCCGTTCAAGCCTGCGCGTCGGCGGAAGCAACTACGAGATCTTCCGCCTTGGAAAACTTGCCGATGCAGGTCTGGACATCACGCGCCTGCCTTTCGCGCTCAAGATCCTCCTCGAGAACCTGCTCCGCCGCGAAGACGGACAAGGCGTGACCGCGGCGCACATCGAATCCCTGGCGCGCTGGCAGGCAGGCGCGGAGCCGTCGACCGAGATCGCATTCATGCCCGCCCGGGTGATCATGCAGGACTTCACCGGCGTGCCGGCGATCGTCGATCTGGCCGCCATGCGTGCGGCGACCAAGCGCATGGGCGGCGACCCGGCGCGCATCAACCCGCTGCTCCCCGCCGAGCTGGTTATCGATCACTCGGTGCAAATCGACGAGCAAGGGAGCGCGGGCGCCTTGGCCCGCAACAACGAGCTCGAGTTCGAACGCAACCAAGAGCGCTACGGCTTCCTGCGCTGGGGCCAGACCTCGTTCCGAAACTTGGCCGTGGTGCCGCCGGACACCGGCATCGTCCACCAGATCAATACCGAGTACCTGGCGCGGGTGGTGTTCTCGGCCCCCGATCACCAGCGCCCCGGCGTCGTCCAGGCCTACCCGGACACCGTCGTGGGAACCGACTCACACACTACCATGGTCAACGGCCTGGGAGTGCTGGGCTGGGGCGTGGGCGGCATCGAGGCCGAGGCCGCCATGCTGGGCCAGCCCATTCCGCTGCTCATTCCCCAAGTAGTCGGCGTGCGCTTGTCGGGCCAGGTTCGCCAGGGCGTCACCGCGACGGATCTAGTTCTGACCATCACGGAAATCCTGCGCAAGTTGGGCGTGGTAGGCAAGCTGGTCGAATTCTTTGGCCCGGGCGTGCCCACCTTGCCGCTCGCCGATCGCGCGACCATCGCCAACATGGCGCCCGAATACGGCGCCACCTGCGGCCTCTTTCCCATCGATGCCGAAACCATCAAGTACCTTCGCCTCACGGGGCGCGCGGAAGACTCTATCCGACTGGTCGAAGCCTACTGCCGCGAGCAGGGCATCTTCGCCGAGCCAGGCCAGCCCGAGGCCAACTATACCAAGGTGGTCGAACTGGACATGGGCACGGTCGAAGCGAGTCTGGCCGGTCCGCGCCGCCCGCAGGATCGTGTCTCGCTAGGCCAGGTCGCGAGTGGTTTCGCGACGGCCCTGCCCTCGCTGACCAAAGCGCAAAAACCCCGCGCGGTCGTCGCAAAGAGCGACGTGCCCGCCAATCCCGACATTCAAAACGGTTCGGTGGTGCTCGCCGCCATCACCAGCTGCACCAACACCTCCAACCCGCCCCTGCTCATCGCCGCCGGCCTCTTGGCCGAGAAGGCGGTGGCGCGCGGGCTAACCAGCAAGCCCTGGGTGAAGACATCCTTTGCGCCGGGCTCGCAAGTGGTCGCGGCCTACCTGAAAGAAGCCGGCGTGATGCCCGCCCTGGAAAAACTGGGGTTCCACATCGTGGCCTACGGCTGCACCACCTGCATCGGCAACTCCGGCCCGCTCGCGCCTGCCATCACGCAGGCCATCGCCGAGCGCAACCTGGTCGTGGCCTCGGTGCTGTCCGGAAACCGCAATTTCGAGGGGCGCATCCATCCCGAGATCCGCGCCAACTACCTGGCCTCGCCGCCCCTGGTGGTGGCCTACGCCCTAGCCGGCCGGGTCGAAATCAACCTCGACCAAGAGCCCATCGGGGTGGACAAGGCCGGCCAGCCGGTCTTTCTGAAGGACATCTGGCCGTCGCCCGCCGAGATTGCCGCCACCGCCTCTCGCTCCGTCAAACAGAGCATGTTCGAGAGCGCCTACGCCACGGTCTTCCAGGGCGACGCCCGCTGGCGCGGCATTCCGATTGCCCAAGGCGCGACCTACGCCTGGGATGAAGCCTCGACGTACATCAAACACCCGCCCTACTTCGACGGCATGGCCAAAACCCCGTCGGCGGTCGAGGAAATCAGCGGGGCGCGCGTGCTGGCCTGGCTCGGCGACAGCATCACGACGGATCACATCTCGCCCGCCGGCTCGATCAAGAAGGACGGTCCCGCGGGCCGTTACCTGGTGGGTCTTGGCGTGGACGCCAAGGACTTCAATTCCTACGGTGCCCGCCGCGGTAACCACGAAGTCATGGTCCGCGGCACCTTCGCCAACGTGCGCCTCAAGAACCTGCTGGCGCCCGGCACCGAGGGTGGCGTCACCCGCCACCTGCCCAGCGGCGACGGCATGGCCATCTACGACGCCGCCATGAAATACGCTGCTGAAAAGGTTCCGCTCATCGTGCTGGCGGGCAAGGAATACGGTTGCGGCTCCTCGCGCGACTGGGCGGCCAAGGGCACGCGCCTGCTCGGCGTGCGCGCGGTCATCGCGCAAAGCTACGAGCGCATTCACCGTTCGAACCTCATCGGCATGGGCGTGGTGCCCCTGGAATTCCTGCCTGGCCAGAGTCCAACCGAGCTTGGCCTCACCGGCGAGGAAGTCTATTCCACCCTCGGACTGCCCGCCTTCATCGAAAGCCCACCCGCCGACCGGCAATTGACCGTAACCTTCGCGCGCCAGGATGGCAGCCGGGGCGAATTCAAGGTGCGCGTACGCATCGACACCCAGCAAGAAGCAGCCTACTTCCAACACGGCGGCATCCTGCCCTACGTATTGCGCGGGTTGCTTGCCGGCTAGGAATTCACCACAGAGGACACAGAGAACGCAGAGGCGGAGAAGAGAACGAAGGGGGTCGGATCCGGGATCCGGGAACCCTTCCCTTCCGGCCTCTGTGACCTCTGCGCTCTCTGTGGTGAAAAATCCGGATCCGGCTACATGCTCTTGTAGCGGAACAGCTTCATGCGAGGTGCGCCTGAGACCTCGAAGAAGAAGCCGAAGCCGAAATTGACGACGCCATGCCCGTCCTCGACCAGCTTTTTCGGTGGGTTGATGAAAGGCTGCGCCTCCTTGAAGGCTTCGACCGCGGTGTCGTCAAGAAAATCCAGGCCGCAGGTATGCACGACCGAAACCTTTGACAGCGACCCGTCCGCCTTAAGATTGACCTGCAGGAGCGTGTAGCGATCCTCGGCGCCATAGATCTTTCCGGTCGGATCGCGACGCTGGTACTCCTCGGCGGGCTTCCAGTGATCGCGCACCTTTTCCTTGATGCGGTTGAAGAAGGTCGCATAGACCCAGCGCTTGGCGTTGAGCGCGGTCTCGCCGCCTTCCTCGATGTCGGCAAGGTGATCCTGGGTGCCGCTGCCCACGGCACGGGCGATCTGCTGCTCAGATGGCACCAGTCCATAGAGCCCAGGGCTACCGCCGCTTTCGTGTTCTGCGGGATCGGTGGTGCGTCGGGGCATGGGCGCGCCGCCTCCGGAATGCGCGAAGGCACCTTCAGGATCGCTGGCAAGCTGTTCTTCGCTGCCGGCCTGGGTTTCGCGAGGCGCGGGCTCGCCAGCGCGCTGCCGGGTGGGCTGGTTGCGCTTTTCCTCGGCGGGCATGCGCATGGCCAGCGGCCCCGGCGAGGCGGGAATCTCCGACGGATTGGGCGTTAGCGCAGGGGCGTTGCGCTTGGTGGGCTCGACCTCGCCTGTGTGACGCTGCTGCGAGTTGGGATCGAACTTGCCAAAATGCTTGGTTTCCTTCTCGACCCAGGAATCGTACTCGGCGGCGAAGCGCGCCTCGTCGGGACGGCGCTCGTCGCGCGGACGCGGCAAATCAACCACCTGGCCGGGCGCCTTGGCCGCTTCTTCTTCCTTCTTGGTCTGCTCCTGCTTGGCCTTCTCTTCCTGGCGTTCGAGATCGGCGATGATCTTGCGCGCGGCATCGGGGTCGACCGTGCTGACAGAAATCGGCTCGGCACGGGCAGCGGCCTCGCGGCGTTTCGCATCCATGTCTGCCTGGCGCGGAGCCCAGAAGTAAAGCATCACGCCGATGACACCGCCGATTTCGGCGTGGATAATCAAGGCTAGCGCCAGCCACCTTACGATGGACTTGCGTCGACCACGCTTTGGCGGACCAGGGATGGCCATGACTTGCACTGACTCTCTATTCTAACCAGCGACTATAGTCTGCAACCAGTTCCACATCAGCGCACCACAGGATTGCGCAGCCAGCCCCATGCGTTGCGCCCTGGATCCACGCGTTGGCGTCCCCTAGAGTAGCCCGCGCCAGGGAGGCACCCCGGCCCAAGATGACGACGACCATGACGACGAATTCCCTGGTTGCACTCCCCACCTCGCGTGGTCCTGAGCGCGATCTCATCTCCAACACCGGCCGGGCCATCGCGGATTTCGACCTCATCAGGGCTGGTGACCGCATTTTGGTCGCCCTGTCGGGCGGCAAGGACAGCTACGCCTTGTTGCTCTTGCTCGAAGCCATGCGCCGCCGGGCGCCTATCCGATTCGAACTGCTCGCCGTGCACCTCGATCAAGGCCAGCCGGGACACAGTGCCGAACCCCTGCGCGCGTGGCTGGCCGAAAACAGCTTCGACCATCACATCGTGCGCGAAGACACCTACGCCATCGTGAAGGAGACCGTCCCCGAGGGACGCACCCCGTGCTCCATGTGCGCGCGCCTGCGCCGGGCCATTTTGTACCGGCTGGCCGACGAATTCGGCTGCACCAAGATCGCGCTTGGGCACCACCGGGACGACGCCATCGAGACGCTCCTGCTCAACTTGTTTTTCGGGGGCAAGCTTGCGGCCATGCCGGCACGCCTGACCAGCGACGACGGCGCCCATGTGGTGATCCGGCCGCTCATCTACTGCGCTGAGAAGGATCTGGCAGACTTCGCGGCCAGCCGCAAGGTGCCGATCCTGCCCTGCAACCTGTGCGGGTCGCTGCCCAATGCCCAGCGCAAGCAGATGAAGTCACTGCTCACAAAGATGGAAGCCGAGCACCCCAACCTGCGCCAAACCATGCTGGCCGCCCTCGGCAACGTGCACATGAGCCACCTGCTGGTGAAGTAGCGCTGAAAGGCAGCTCTCACGCCCGATTCAGCTTGTCGACCTCTTGCTTGAGCCGGTGGCACTTCTGCAGCACTTCCATGTACTGGGTCTGGAAGATCTTCACGTAGCGACGTTCGCGGGATTTTCGCGTGAGCGCCTCGCGCACCTCGGTCAATTGCGCGATGAGCTCGCCCGGCGCCACGAACTTGGGCAGAAGAACGTGCAGCCGACTCTGATCGGAGATGCGCACCTCGCCTGCGTGTTCAGGCGTCGGTGGCGCGAATACCATGGCCACCAGGCTGGGAACCGAAGCCTTGATGGTGTTGATCACCATGCTGCCCGTGAGATCGGGAAGATTCTCCTTGGCCACCAGAACCATGGGCGGAATCTGGGTGGCGCTGTCGAGTGCCTCGCCCCCGCTTTGCACGTGGCGAATGCGCCAGCCCTTTGCCTCGGTTAGCTCTTTCTCAAAGGCGTTCGCCAAGTCGGCCCCGTCATCGACGAGCAGCAGGTTGAGCGCGCCAAGCCCACTGGCCGACGACGACAACCCGCCCTCGCGCGCCAGTAGCTTGTCGTCCGCATCGGTGGCTTGCCGGGACAACGCCATCATCTTGCGCAGCAGCTCCTCGTTCAGCTCGACCAGTTCCACGAGAAGCTGCTCGCGTCCCATGGCCGCCTTGACGTCCGCCGCCGCCCGAACCACGCGCTCGCGCAAATCGTTGACGTACTCGCGGGCCTTGGGAATCACGTCCGTGGCACCGGCGCGAAACACGGGCGCCACGGCGTCAAAGCCGATGCGGCGGCTCATCACAATCACCGCGGTCTGGCGCGAACGTTCACGCACGAACTTGATGAGGTCGATAGCGGCGTTCTGCGTCGGCGTGTCGAGGTCGGCGAGCACGACGGGGAAGAAGCGGTTGGCGATTTGATCCTTCGCCCGCTCCATGTCGGCCAGAATGGTCACCGTGAGGCCAGCCTCGCGCAGCAGGCGATCCGCCCCCTTGCGAACATTCTCATCCGCGTCAAGGACAAGGATCTCTTGTCCCGATGAGGACTGGTTGTCCGGTGATGTCACGACCCATCAACCCTAGGGGAGAGTCGGGCAAAGGTCAAAAGACGCGTACGAACGCGCCCGTGGTACCCTGGTAGGGCCACCTCCCATGACAAGCGTTCTCGACAAAGTGCTCGGGGCAGCCCGCCAACTTGGCGCATCCGACGTTCACCTCAAGGTCGGCTTGCCGCCGATCTTCCGGGTCAAAGGCGAGCTGCGGACCGTGGCCAACGTGCCTCCCTTGACCAAGGAATCCATCGAGGAGTTCGGATTCGGCATGATGAATCCGCGCCAGCGCGACATCTTCGATAAGAACTGGGACGTGGATCTCGCCTATTCCACTCAAGAAGGCTACCGCTACCGCGTGAACGTGCTGCAACAGCGCGGCCTGATGGGTGTGGTCATGCGCCTCATTCCGCCCAACGTACCGCCCTTCGAGCGCCTGAACTTGCCGCCCAAGGTTCTGCAACTGGCCGACGAAGAACGCGGGCTGGTTCTGGTTACCGGCATCACCGGCTCGGGCAAATCGACCACCCTGGCCGCCATGGTCGACTACATCAACTCGAACCGGGCGGTGCACATCATCACCGTCGAGGATCCCATCGAGTACGCGTTCAAGGATCGCCGCAGCGTGATCAATCAGCGCGAGATCGGGTTCGACACCACCTCGTTCGCACGCGCCCTGCGCGCGTCGTTGCGCCAGGATCCAGACGTCATTCTGGTCGGTGAAATGCGCGATCTCGAAACCACCGAGATCGCCCTCACCGCGGCCGAAACCGGCCACCTCGTGCTGTCGACGTTGCACACTATCGATGCCGTCGAAACCGTGAACCGCATCGTGGCGCTGTATCCGCCCCACCAGCAGGGACAGGCACGGCTGCAGTTGTGCGCGGTGCTCAAAGGTGTGGTTTCGCAGCGCCTGGTGACCCGCGCCGACAAACAGGGCATGGTTCCGGCTGTGGAAATCCTGATCAACACCGCGCGCGTGAAAGAGCTCATCGCCGACCCCAAACGCACGCGCGAGATCCACGAGGCCATCGCCACGGGCCGCGACCCCTACGGCATGATCAGCTTCGACCAGTCGCTCACCGAGCTGGTCAAGAACCGCTTCGTGACCTACGACGAGGCGCTCGCCAACGCGACCAATGCCGACGATTTCGCCCTATTTTTCCGCGGTGTGAGCAAAGGCGGCAGCGTCTCGACAGGCTTCGACCCGGGCGCTGGCGGGCGGTCAGGCTACACGCCCGCGCCTGCCACGACTGGCGCCACTGGCGACTTCAAGGTCGACCGCTTCAAGAACGAGTAGCGCCGCCGACGAGGTGCGCTGTGGTCTGCGCCAGCTTGGCCATGACTTCTTCGCGCCTGGCTTCGGGTACGGATACCCGCGTGGGCATGCCGCCGCCCAGATCGAGGAGCTTGACGAAGTCCAGGCCCGACTCGAAATCCGCCGCGATGGATAGCGACCCCGAATCGCGCACCACGGCCACCGCCGCACGCTGTTGACCGAGAAGCAGCAGCTCGGTCTTGTCGTAGGGCGCGCTGGACTTGACCTCCACATAGGCCACAGCGCCGTCCACGCGGTACTGCTCTGCCAAGCGCTGGGCCTGTTCGAGCAAGGGATCAACCAACCGGGCAGCAGCGTCGATTTCTTCAAAGTGGTGGGGGGCGTGGGTGCGCGCAATCAGGTACTGCAAGATGCGATGCTTGAGGGTTTCGTCGCGAAAACGCGCTCGCAGTGCCCGGTCGATGCGTTCTGCGATGGGGCCGGGCTTGCCCCGGCGGGTATCGATGGCGCGCGCGTCGGCGTCCGCCCCGTCGTAGGGTTCGTAGCCACCCAAAACCCACTTGGCGCCGGCGTAGAGGCCGTCCAGATCCACGTGCACGGCGATGGTGTCGACCGGCCCAATGCGGCTCACCAGCTCGGGGGTCACCATTTCGGGGCAGGCACCGTGCTGGGCCTTGTTGGCAAGCACGAATCGCGCATCGCCAACGTAGTCCACGTGGTGATCGTGGTCGTGGTGGTCGACCCAGGCGGCAAGACGGGAGCCAAGCGCTGTAATGAACGGCAAAGTCACGGTCGCAAACGAGGTTTTCCCGGTTTCTGCGGCAAACGCGATATCGAGGACCACGACCCGCCCGGCCAGGGTCTCGGCCTTGGGCAGGGCCCGCGGGGTCAGGAACGCAAAGCGGGTAGCTGCCAGCGGGTCGGGGTTTGTCATTGGCGAGGCGAAGGATAGCTGGCTCACGGAATCCGCGCCGGAAGAAAGAGTGAAGGTTTTCCGATGACATGGCCACTGCTTGCCCGGCACGAATCCATTTGGACGACTTACATTCCGCTAGCTTGACACGCTAAGGCCCGCCTATAAGATACCCACCCGTAGCAAACGATCCTGAGGACAACAGTTGCTTTTCGCCAAGCCCGTTTGCGGGATGGCAAAGGCGGGCCCAAGCGGCCCGCGGAGGATGAGATGCAAGGATTCGCAAAGTTCCTAGAAGATGGCGGTACCCTCATGTACTTCAACCTATGCACGTCGATCATCGTGCTTTCGATGATCGTGGATAGGTTGATCTTCTTCTTGGTGAAAAGCAGCGTGAACGCGCGGGCCTTCCTTGAGAACATTCGCAAGCTGGTGCTTGCCAACAACATCGACCGCGCGATCAAGTTGTGCTCGGCCACCACGGCTCCGGTGGCGCAAGTCGCCAAGGCCGGTTTGCAACGCATGCATCGCGGAGATATCGCTG
>Ga0302321_100003272_pt1 | contig 13900 bp, 15 predicted proteins | sample Fen_T0_1_FD_202505 | JGI IMG/M metagenome (GOLD analysis project Ga0302321, IMG submission 202505) | Peat permafrost microbial communities from Stordalen Mire near Abisko, Sweden - Fen_T0_1 | ecosystem: Environmental > Terrestrial > Soil > Wetlands > Permafrost | place: Sweden: Abisko...
GGAGGATTTCCTTGCCCGTGTCGTCGAAGAGCCGCTCCCCGTTCACGGTCTTGGACATGCAATGGTAGAACGCCTCCACTGCCTCCGACTTCACCTTGATCCGCGCTGTTCGCATCCCCCCACCCCTGACGAATCAACGAACCCTTGTCGATGATTTAATACCCGTCCCTTCTATTTGTGCGCCTCCGAGACCAGCCCGTTGCGCGGTTCCAAAAAACCTGACGCCATGACAAAGGGTCAGGGTTGAACATGGACAGCCGTCCCGGGGAACAAACCCGCACTTCCTCCTTGCCCGTCTCCATCCCCGGGAGGATACCAAGGACGCCCGCTCCGGTACCCCAACCTCGAAGCTCGACGCTCGCCCGCCCAATCCCATACTCGCCCGGCAATGCAAAAAAAGCTCCTTGTAGTCGACGATGACATCGTGGCGTTGAAAGCCACCAGCCGGATTCTCCAAGCCAGCGGTTACGATGTCACGGCCACCACCCGGCCCGACGAAGCCCTGCACTTCATCTCGCGGGACAAATTCAAGGGCGTGATCTGCGACTACCACATGCCGGATCAAAACGGTTCGGCCATCATCGCCGCAGTCCAGCGCCAACATCCCGAAACCCGCGTCCTGTTGATCACCGGTTATCGCGATGACCTCCCGGAGTTCCTGCGCAAGGGCAAACACGCCGTGCGGGTGCTCGACAAGCCCTTCACCCTCCAAGGCCTGCTGCAGGCCGTGCACGAGGAAATCGGCCCGCCCGTCTCCTCCTCCGCTCCCGTCCCCTCCCCGGCCGAGGGCAAGCCCGCCTGACCGCCTCGTCGCGCGCGACTTCCCACTCGCCTTTTCGCCGCCCTCGGGATGTTCCCGAGGGCTTTTTTTTCCCGTCACTCTCCGGCGGATCCCGCAACTCGAAATCCGCCGCTCCCCGCACCACCACCACCGGACAGTTCGCCTCAATAAACGCCTAGTGCTGGCCAAATCCTGCGTGGCGACCGAATCCAATCCTTGCGAAGATAGATTCTTTATTTTCTGTTGATCGTTTCCCGGCCCTGTCACAGGGCTGCTTCACTCATTCATGGACACCACGCTCGCCAACGACCTGATCTACGTCTTCGGCTTCATCGCCGTCGGCCTGGCCTTTGCCTTGGGACCTTTCGCGATCGTGCATCTCCTGGCCGCCCGGCGCACGCGCCAGACCGCCAACAAGACCGACCAGTTCATCGAGTGCGGCATGGAACCCATCGGCGACGCCTGGGTCCGCTACAGCGCCGTCTACTACCTCTACGCCCTGGTCTTCGTCGCCTTCGCGGTCGACGTCCTCTTTCTCATCCCGGTCGCCCTGGTCTATGACAGCGCCAAGGCCGGCTTTCAGGGGTCCTACGTGGACCTCGTCGAACTCGTGATCTTCGTGGGCATTCTGTCCCTCGTGATCGTGTACGCCTGGAAAAAAGGAGTATTCGAATGGACTCGCAAACCGGCTGCCCCCCAGCCCACGGCGGACTGAAACTTCCCCCTGGACCAGAATCGTCCGAGATTCCGCCCGAGTGCTCCGCGCTCGTGCGTTTCGCCAAGCTGGACGAAGTGCTCGCCCTCGGCCGCGCCAACTCGCTCTGGCCGCTGACCTTCGGCCTCGCCTGCTGCGCCATCGAGATGATGGCTTCCGGCATGGCCCGCTGGGATCTCTCGCGCTTCGGCGCCGAGGTGTTCCGTCCGTCGCCGCGCCAGGCGGACCTCATGATCGTCGCCGGCACGGTGAACAAGAAAATGGCCCCGGCCATCAAGACCCTCTACGATCAGATGCCCGAGCCCAAGTGGGTTATCGCCATGGGCAACTGCGCCATTTCCGGCGGTCCCTTCGTCTATCCAGGCCAATACGCCGTCGTCGAAGGCGTGGACAAACTCTTCCCCGTCGATGTGTTCGTGCCTGGCTGCCCGCCGCGGCCCGAGGCGTTGATCGAGGGGATTCTCTCCCTCGAGGAAAAACTCACCGGCAAGCGTCGCTGGCCCGAGGTCAAAACCGAATGAGCCCCACCGCCGAGCAACTCGCCGCCGAGCTGGAACCTCTGGCTGTGGCGGATTTCGTTCCGCTGCCGCCGCTGCCCCCGCCGCCCAAACCGGCCCCGGCCAAACCCGCCGCGCCCGCGGCTGCGGCCACAACTGGAACACCAGCGCCCGCGGCCCCTCCGGCTCCGCCTCCTCCGCCGCCCCCCCCGCCAAAGCCGGTCCAGGTTTGCGATTTTACCGTGAAGGGCGTGAATCTCGACGCCTGCGTCCGGACCTCCGAGGTTGTCGCCGCCGCACAGATCATGCTGCGGAACGGCTTCGCGATCGACACGATCACCGGCGTGGACTGGATGGCCCAGGGGTTGATGGAGGTCGTCTACGACTTCTTCCACCCCGCAAGCGGCCTGCGCGTCGCGCTCCGCTGCCGCGTCGCCCGCGACACCGAAGAGGTGCCCACGATCTCCGGCGTCTACCAGGGTGCCAACTGGCATGAGCGCGAGACCCACGATTTCTTCGGTATCCGTTTCTCCGGACACCCCAACCTGACGCCGTTCCTGCTGCCCGAGGACGCCACCTACCACCCGCTAAGGAAGGATTTTACCGGTGAAAGTGCTCAGTAAAGAAGAGGCGCTCGCCTCGCCTCACTCCACCGGCGGCCCGAACGAGACGTTCGTCCTCAACCTCGGTCCGCAACACCCGGCGACGCACGGCGTCCTCCGCGTGAAGCTGACCATGGACGGCGAGTTCATCACGAACGCCGAGCCCGTGTGCGGTTACATCCACCGCATGCACGAGAAGATGGGCGAGAACCGCACCTATTCGCAGTTCCTGCCCAACACGAGCCGCCTCGACTACCTCTCGGCGATGCAATACACGCACGCCTGGGTTGGTCTCGTCGAAAAGGCCTGCAAGATCGAGGTGCCTCAGCGCGCCGAATACGTCCGCGTCATCACCTCCGAACTCAACCGCATCGCCAGCCACCTCGTCGGCTGGGGCGCGTGGGTCATGGACCTCGGCGGCTTCACCCCGATCCTCTACGCTTTTGACGATCGCGAAAAGATCCTCGATCTGCTGGAGCACATCTGCGGCGCCCGCCTGACCTTCTGCTACTACCGCTTTGGCGGACTGGTCAACGACGTGGACGATGTATTCGTGCAGGGCACCAAGGACTTCATCCCGTACATGCGCGACCGGATGAAAACCTACAAGAAGCTCGTCACCGAGAACATCATCCTGCGCAAGCGGATCGAGGGAATCGGCCCGGTCAGCCAGGAGATGTGTCTGCGCTACGGCGCCTGTGGCCCCGTCCTGCGCGGCTCCGGCTTCAAGTCCGACGTCCGCATCAACGAGCCGTATTCCGCCTACAAGGACTTCGACTACGAGATCCCGGTCTACCACGAGGGCGACTCCATGGCCCGCTACCTGGTGCGCATGGACGAGATCGAGCAGTCGCTGCGCATCATCGAACAGGCCCTCGCGAAGCTTCCCGAGGGTCCCTTCATCAATCCGAAGGTTCCCCGCTCCATCAAGCTGCCGGCCGGCGACTACACCTATGCCACCGAGGCCGCCCGCGGCCGCTTCATGATCCGCGTCGTCAGCGACGGCAAAGACGTTCCCTACCGCGTGAAACTCCGCACGCCCTGCCTGTCCAACCTCAGTCTCTTCGAGGAAGCCAGCAAAGGCATGTTGCTGGCCGACGCGCTCGCCTTCATGGGCAGCCTCGACCTCGTGATCCCCGACATCGACCGATGAGCGCGATCTGGAATTTTCTTTGCCAGCCCGATGTGCTGGCCGTCGAGCGACTCCTCGCCTTCCTGGTGGGCATCGCGGCCTTTGTCGGCGTCAACGCCGCCTACCTCGTGTGGGTCGAACGCAAGACCGCCGCGTACGTCCAGCGCCGCCCCGGTCCGATGGAGGTCGGTCCTCAGGGGCTGCTTCAGCCCATCGCCGACGCAGTAAAGTTGATGTCGAAACAGGTCCTCGTGCCGCCGGGGACCGACGCGCTGCTGTTCCGCATCGCCCCGGTGCTGATCATGACGCCGGCGATCATGTGCTTCACCGCGCTGCCCTACGCGCCGGGCATCGTGCCCGCCAACATCAACGTCGGCCTGCTCACCTTCTTCGCCTTCGGGTCCATCAACGTCATGGCGCTCATGCTCGGCGGCTGGGCCTCGCGCAACAAATACGCGGTCATCTCCTCGGCGCGCGTCGTGTCGCAGAATGTCGCCTACGAGATTCCGATGCTCCTGACCATCGTCACCGTGATCATGATGACCGGCACGATGAACCTCAGTGAAATTGTCGGCCAGCAGGCGGGCGCCATCTGGCACTGGAACATTTTTCAGCTCCACCGGAACCTGCTCATGCCGGTGACGTTCCTGATCTTCTACATCTGCATGCTCGCCGAGACCAACCGCGCGCCCTTCGACATGGCCGAGGCGGAGAGCGAGCTCGTCGCCGGCGCGTTCACCGAGTACGCCGGCATGGGCTTCGGCGTCTTCTTCATGGCCGAATACGCCAACATCGTCGTGGGCTGCTCGCTCGCCACCATCCTCTTCCTCGGCGGCTGGCAGGTGCCGTTCCTCGCGATCCCGGCTTCCTGGGGACCCTGGGCCGGCGCTCTCATCGGCCTGACCGCTTTCTTCGCCAAGCTCTACGCCCTCATCTTCACCGTCATCTGGATCCGCTGGACCTTCCCGCGCACCCAATTCTACGGCCTGCTCAACCTCTCCTGGAAGATCCTGATTCCCGTCTCCCTGCTCACGCTGTTGCTGAGCAGCGTGCTGATCAAACTGCCCCATCTGTTCTGACCGCCATGAAGAATATTTTCCGGGATGTATTCGGCGGTGCGTGGAGCCTGGTCACGGGCATGCGCATCACGCTCGACCAGTTCCTCAAGAATTTCAGGAAGGATCGCAACGTGCCCTACCCGCATGCCGTCCTTCCCATTCCCGACCGCTACCGCGGCCACATCGTCTTCACCGAGGACGACACGGGCAAATCGCTCTGCATCGCCTGCAAATCCTGCGAGAAGGCCTGCCCTTCCGAGTGCATCTTTGTCGACGGGGAGAAAAAGGAGGGCGAGAAGAAGAAGTCGGTTACCCAGTTCGACCTCGATTTCACCAAGTGCAGCCTCTGCGGAGCGTGCGTCGAAGTCTGCCCGACCGACGCCCTGCGCTTCTCCAAACGCTACAATCTGGCGAGCACCGACAAGGTGATCTACGCGAAGATGGACCTGATCAAGGACCTCCAGAAACGCCAAGAACGGAACAAGCAATGAGCCCGACCGCCCCGCTCCCGCTCGCCGCGGCAACCCCGTTTCCCGGCGCCGACTACCTCATCCCCGCGCTCTTTCTGATCTTCGTGGCGACCACCGTCGGCGGCGCGCTGCTCGCCGTCTGGGCGGCCCGGATCATCCGCAGCGTCTGCGGCCTCGCACTGGCCGCCCTGGGGCTCGCCGGCCTCTACTATTTTCTCAACAGCCCGTTTCTGGCGCTGATGGAGCTGCTCATCTACGTGGGCGCCGTTTGCGTGACGATCGTCTTCGCCGTCATGCTGGCCGAGGCCGAGGAACCGGCGAGCGAGGAGAAACGCTCCCGCTCGGTCCTGTGGACGCTGGCCGCGGCCCTCGTCGCCGCAACGGTCTTCTGGACCGCGGCGCGGCTGGGCGTGTTGGGCGACTGGCCCACGCCCGCCGTCAGCACCCGCGACTGGTCCGTGCAGGCCATCGGCGTGTCACTGCTCACCACCTACAGCATGGCCTTTGAAGTCATTTCGCTTGTGCTCCTCGTCGCCATTCTCGGAGCACTGGCCATCGCCCGGACCGGAAGGCACCAAGCATGAACCAGCTCCTGCAGCTTCACTTGCAGCCAGCGGCCTACTTCGTGGTCGCGGCGTTCCTGCTGGCGACCGGGGTCTTCGGACTCGTCCACCGCCGCACGCTCATCGGCATGCTCATCTCCGGCGAACTGATCTTCGCCGCGGCGTCGCTGAATCTCATGACGGTGAACCGCTTCTTCGCCCCCGATCCGACCGTGGGCCAAATCTTCGTGCTGTTCATCATGGGCCTCGCCGCCGCGGAGGTGGCCATCGCCCTGAGCATCGTCATCGCGGTGTATCGCAATTACAGCTCCATCAAGACGGCGGAGTTGTCCCATCTGAAGGGCTAGCCCCATGGCCATGGTGAACGACTCCCGCCTGCTCTATGCCATCCTCGCGCCGCTCATCGGCGCCGGACTTGTGATGGCGACCGGCAAGAAACCCAACCTCCGCGAAAGCTGCTCGTTCCTCGCGGCCGCCGCGCTCTTCGGGATCGTCGCCTCGCTGATCCCCGACGTGCTCGAAGCGTCGAAGAATGGCCAGACGCTGCACTACACACTTTTCCAGCTGCTACCGGGCCTGAGCCTTTCGCTGCGCGCCGACGGGCTTTCGATGATCTTCGCAGTGGCCGCGTCATTCCTCTGGGTCCTCGCCGTCTTCTACGCAGCCGGCTACATGCGCGGCCTCCACGAACACGCGCAAACCCGCTTCAACGCCTGCTTCGCCCTCGCGCTCTTCGGCGCCATCGGCGGCGCGTTCGCCGACAATCTCCTCACGCTCTACTTCTTCTACGAGGTCGTCAGCGTCTCGACGTATCCGCTGGTTGCCCACCACCAGGACGAGGAAGGCTACGAGGGCGCCCGCAAATACCTCATCTACCTCACCACCACCGCCAAGGCATTGATCCTGCCAGCGATGGTGCTGATCTACGTGCTCTCCGGGACACTCGACTTCGCCACCAACGCCCACACCGGGATCCTGCCTGCGGGCGTGCACAACGGCGTGATCATCGCGCTCTACGCCGCCTGCATCCTCGGTTTCGCCAAGAATGGCGTGATGCCCTTCCACTCTTGGCTGCCGAGCGCCATGGTCGCCCCGACGCCCGTCTCCGCCCTGCTTCACGCGGTCGCGGTCGTGAAAATCGGGGTCTTCGCCACGGTGCGCGTGATGCTCTACGTCTTCGGTACCGACCTGATGACGCGGCTGAACCTCGGGTTGCCCACCGCGTATTTCGTGTCGTTCACGATCCTCGTCGGCTCGATCATCGCGCTGAGCAAGGACAACCTGAAGGCCCGGCTCGCCTACTCGACCGTCAGCCAGCTCTCCTACGTCATCCTCGGCGTGGCGCTGCTGAACCCGGTCGGCATCGAGGGCGGACTCTTCCACATCGCCGCCCACGCCTTCTCCAAGATCACGTTGTTCTTCTGCGCCGGCGCGATCTACGTCGTCACGCACAAGAAGAACATCTCGGAGCTCGGCGGACTCGGCCGGCAGATGCCGTGGACTTTCGCCGCCTTCGCGATCGCGGCGCTCTCGATGATCGGCGCTCCGCCGGTCGCCGGATTCACCTCGAAGCTCTACATGCTCGTTGGCTCGCTCGAAGCCGGCTCGATCGGCATCCTCGTCGTGCTGATCGGCAGCTCGCTGCTCAATGCCGCGTATTTCGCCCCGGTCGTCTACCACGCCTTCTTCGGCAAACCCCCGGCCGCCGCGCCGGCGGTGGCTGATGCACACGGTGGGCACGGTGACGCCGATCCGCATTCCGCGATCGCCGATCCGCATTGCGCGGCGCACGGCGCCACGGGCGAGGCGCCGCTGGCGATGCTCATTCCCCTCTGCCTCACCGCGGCGATCTCCGCCGTGATCGGCTTTTGTCCCGGTATCTTCATGCAGTTCGCGGAGGCCGTCCTGAAATGAATCTTCTTGGCATCATCGAAACGCTCCGCCGCAACCTGAGGACGGTCGTCCTCGGGTGCTACGTGGCCCTGGCGCTGGTCGTCGTCCTCGACTGCGTGCGCCTCTTCGCAGACCACGAGCCCGAGGGGGCGGCCGCCGAGCACGCCACCGACTTCTGGACCGAGTTCTATCACGTCTCCGAAAGCTGGCCGGCCTTCTGGGCCGCGTTCGGCCTGCTCGGCTGCCTGCTTCTCGTGCTCGTCTCCAAGACCTACGGACACCTCGACGTCTCCCAGCGGGAGGATTACTACCATGAGTAGTTTCTGGATTCATCCCTCGCTGATCCTGCTCGGCGGCGCGGTGCTGTTGCCGCTGCTCCCGAAGGCGCTCAAGAAGGCTTTCCTGCTCGCCGTCCCGCTGGCGACCTTCGGCGACGTGCTGTCGATGCTCGGCGCGCCCAGCACGAACCATGGCGTCGTCCAGTTCCTCCAGTGGACGCTCACCTTCGGCCGCGTGGATTCCCTGGCCCTCGTCTTTGCCGTCATCATGAGCGGCATGGCCTGCATCGGCACCCTCTACGGTTTGCACGTGGAGGAGGACGCCCAACATTCGGCCGCGTGGGTCTACGTTTCGGGCTCCATCGGCGCGATCTTCGCGGGCGACCTGCTCACGCTCTTCCTCTTCTGGGAGGTGATGGCCTTCTCGTCGGTCTTCCTCGTCTGGTTCCGTCGCGAGCCCGAGTCGATCCGCGCCGGCTTCCGCTACCTGCTCGTCCACGTCGCCGGCGGCCTCTCGCTGCTGGCCGGCATCATCCTCTGGATTCACGATCGGGGCACGACCGCCATCGCGTTTGAGTCCTTCGGCGAAGCGGCCTACTCGACGCCCGGCCTGCTCATTCTCGTCGGCATCATCGTCAATGCGGCCGTTCCTCCCTTTCACGCGTGGCTCCCCGACGCCTACCCGAACGGCACGTTCAACGGCTCGGTTTTCCTCAGCGCGTTCACGACCAAAACCGCCGTTTACGCCCTCTGCCGCGGCTTCGCCGGCATGGAGTTGCTCGTCTGGCTCGGCGTGATCATGTCGCTCTACGGCGTCGTCTACGCAATCATCGAAAACGACATCCGCCGCCTCTTCGCCTACCACATCATCAGCCAGGTCGGCTACATGGTGGCCGGCGCCGGCATCGGCACCGCGCTGGCGATCAACGGCGCCTGCGCCCACGCCTTCGCCCACATTCTCTACAAGGGGCTGCTCTTCATGGGCGGTGGGGCGATGCTGCACATGACTGGCGAGACGCGGATGTCCCGGCTCGGCGGTCTCTACAAGAAGATGCCGTGGACCTTCCTCCTCACGCTGATTGGCGGCCTCTCCATCTCCGCCTTCCCGCTGTTCAGTGGCTTCGTCAGCAAATCGATGATCACCCAGGCGGCTTTCACCCAAGGCTGGGTGCCCGCCGGTTTCCTCCTGACCCTGGCCTCGATCGGTACTTTCTACTGCAATGGTCTCAAGGTGCCCTATTTCGTCTGGTTTGGCACTGACAAGTGCACGCCGGAAGTCCGCGAGAAGGCCGAAGATCCGCCGTGGAACATGCTCGCGGCCATGGGCGCCGCGGCCTTCCTCTGCGTCTTCCTCGGCTGCTTCACGGGCCCGCTCTACGATCTGCTGCCGAACCAGTCCGCTGCGCACGAGTTTCATCCCTACAACGCCGGCCACATTTCCGAGAGCGTGCAGATCCTGTTCTTCACCGCCTGCGCCTTCTTCGTGCTGGTGAAGCTGAAGAAGATCGAACCGCACGCCGGGGTGAACCTCGACAACGACTGGTTCTACCGAAAAGGCGGCCAGGCGGTGCTTTGGCTGGCCCGCAAGCCGATCCAAACCATCGATACCGCCGTCGGCGAAGTCTATCGCGTACTCGGTGTCAATCCGCTGATGTGGACCACCCGCGTGGTCGATCTCTTCGACCGGAAGGGCATCGACGGGGTGGTCGACGGAATCGCCACCTCCGTCCGCAGCCTCGGTGGACGCGTGCGTTTTGCGCAGCGCGGTTCGGTCCAGGAAAACCTCACGGCGGCCTTTGCCGTCGCCGCGATTCTGGTCGTGGTCTTCATCTTCGTTTTCTGACGCCGATGACGCCGAGCCGGACAATCTCCGAGATTGAAGAGGGCGCAGCGAGCCTGCGCCCCGACGGCGGCAAAGACGATCTCGTCAGGACACCGTCTTGTCCCGTGCACCGTCGCGACTACTCGGCTGCCGCGGGCTCGGGTGCCCGGACTCACTACTCGCTCCTCGCTCCTCGCTCCTTTTCCGCCGGATGAACCAATCCCACCTTCTCAGCGTCCTCATCTTTGCCCCGCTGGCCGCGGCCTTGGTCGCCGTGCTGTTGCCCACCGAGCGGCTTCTGCGCTGGTGGACGCTGCTCGCCTCCTTCGCCATCGCCGTCGTCTCGGTCGGCCTCTACACCGGCTTCGACCGCAGCCTCGCCGGCTTCCAGTTCAGCGAACACCGCGCCTGGATTCCCAGCCTCAAGATCGACTACCATCTCGGCATCGACGGCATCAGCCTGCTGCTCATTCTCCTGACGACCCTGATCACGCCGCTGTGCGTACTCTGCTCGTGGAAGTACATTACGAAACGTCTGAAGGAGTTCATGATCTGCCTCCTGATCATGGAAACGGCGATGATCGGCGTGTTCAGCGCGCTGGATTTCGTGCTCTTTTTTGTCTTCTGGGAGGCGATGCTCATCCCGATGGCGTTGTTGATCGGCGTCTGGGGCGGACCGCGGAAGGTCTACGCGGCCCTGAAGTTCTTCATCTACACGATGTCGGGCTCCGTGCTGCTGCTGGCCGCGATCGTCGCCCTGCGGCTCAAGACCGGAAGCTTCGACATTCCGGGCATGATGGGCCACGAGTTCGGCCCCCACTTTGAGATGTGGATCTTCGGCGCGTTCTTCCTCTCCTTCGCGATCAAAGTTCCGATGTTTCCGTTCCACACGTGGTTGCCGGCCGCCCACGTCGAGGCACCGACCGCCGGTTCGGTCATCCTGGCGAGCGTGTTGTTGAAGATGGGCACTTACGGTTTCATTCGCTTCTGCCTGCCGATCACACCGCATGCTGCCCACTATTTCGCGCCGGCCATTCTCGTGCTCTCGGTCGTCGCGATCCTCTACGGCGGTTTCGCCGCGCTGGGCCAAAGCGACCTGAAGAAACTCGTCGCCTACTCTTCCGTCAGCCACATGGGCTTCGCCACTCTCGGCATTTTCTCGCTCAGCCAGTCCGGGCTCGAAGGCGCCACGCTGGTGATGATCAACCACGGTGTGACAACCGGGGCGCTGTTCATCTGCGTCGGCATCATCTACGAGCGGATCCATTCGCGCGACCTCGGAGCCGCGGCCGGCATGGGCAAACACATGCCGATCTTCGCCGGCTTTCTCGGCGTGTTCTGCCTTTCGTCAATGGCCTTCCCGGGCACCAACAGCTTCATCGGCGAATTCCTCGTCATGGCCGCCGGCTTCAGCGTCTCGAAGGTGCTGATGCTCTGCGCCGTCCCCGGCGTCGTCGCCGCGGCGGCCTACAACCTCCGCATGCTGCAGAAAGTTGCCTACGGCTCGGCGCACAACCCCGACCACCACGCCCTCGCCGATCTCGAGTTCCGCGAAATCGTCGCCCTCGTCCCGCTGCTCGTCTTCGTGCTCTGGATCGGCCTCCAACCGCAGCCCTTCGTCGATGTCATGCACACGAGCGTGCAGCAGGTGCTCACCTTCGTGAAGTGAGGAAGCAGCAAGCTCCAGGTCGTATCGCCCGAGCGGCCCAAAACCCCAAGGTCCAAACCACCAAACGCCAAAGCGAACGAGAAGTTCCAAGTGACAAAGACCAAGGCTCCGACCGCCGATTTCCGACTTCTGGATTCTGACTTCTGAATTCTCCCCTTCCCTTTCCTCAATGTCTCCCTTCCTCGTCGCTTTTCTGCCTGAACTCGTGCTGGCCATCGGCGCGCTTGGCCTGTTCGGCGTCACCCTTGGGAAAAACGCCGGGACCTCGGCGAAACAGCTCTCGCTGGCCCTCGCTCTGGCGTTCATCGCCGCGACAGTGTTTTCGTTCCACGCCGAGGCCACGCTCTTTTCCGGCGCCTACCGCATCGATGCCTTCTCGCAATTGCTCAAGCTCGTCATCGCGATCGGCTACCTCGTCGTTTTGCTCCTCAGCCGGGATCTCGATGATATCCGCCACGACATCAAAGCGGAGTATTTCCTCTTTCTCTCGCTCGGGATCTCCGGCCTGACCTACCTCGTCAGCTCGATCGATGTCATCACGATCGTCGTTTCCCTCGAGCTGTCGTCGTTCCCGCTTTACCTGCTGGTCGCCATGCGCCGCGAACGCGAGGGCCAGCGCGTGCAAATGGAGTCGGCGATCAAATACATGATGTTCGGCGTCGCCGCCAACGGCACCATGTTCTTCGGCCTGAGCTACCTCTTCGGCCTCACCGGATCGACCTCGCTGCCGGTGATGATGACCAAGCTCGCTCCGCAAATGGGCAACCCGCTGGCCGTCGCCGGACTCGGCCTGACCTTCGCCGGGCTGTTCTACAAGCTCGCCGTCTTCCCCTTCCATTTCTGGACGCCCGACGTCTATCAGGGCGCCTCGAACGAGACCGCCGGCCTGGTTGCCTCGCTGCCAAAACTTGGCGCTGTCGCCGTGCTCGTGCGTTTCACCGCCTTGGCCACGCCGGACAACCGCACGATTTCCCTGCTTTTCGCCGGCCTCGCCGCGGCGTCGATGCTCTACGGCAATCTCATCGCGCTCGTCCAAAAGGACCTCAAACGCCTCCTGGGTTTCTCCGGCATCGCCCATGCAGGCTACGCGCTCGTCGGCTTCGTGGCCCTCGACCGCGCCGGCTTCACCGCGGCGTTGTTCTACATCACCGGCTACCTCTTGATGGTCCTCGCCTGCTTCGTGGTGATCAGCCGCGTCTCGCGCGATGGCACGAACCTCTCGATGGACGAACTCGCCGGCCTGCACAAACGCTCGCCGCTGCTCGCCCTCACGCTCGGCGTCGCGGTCTTCGCGCTGGCCGGCATCCCGCCCTTCGTCGGCTTCACCGGCAAGCTCGGTCTGCTGATCGCCGCATGGAGCCGCCAGCACTACGCGATTGTCATCTTTGCGGTCATCAACTCCGCCATCGCGGTCTATTATTACCTGCGAGTCGTGAAGGAGACGTATTTCAGCGATCCCGGCGACCGTCCCGTGATCGCGATCGATCTCTCGACAAAGTTCGTTTGCGCACTGCTGCTGATCGGCATCCTTGCCCTCGGTGTCGCTCCGGCCACGGTGCTCGACACGATCGCAAATTCTCTCAGCACCCTCGCCGTCGCGGCCCGCTGAGCCGGCGTTGTTGGGTTTGGGCAAGGGCAGGTCGCAGAATGGTCTGAACAAGGTAGGGACGGACCGCCGGGCCGTCCGTCCTGCTTGCAGCGAAACTCGCCAGGAGTTTCGGAGTCTTGACCGCGGATAGCGCGGATGGACGCGGATGTTGGGAAACCCGTCGATTTGAGTCTCCCCGTCGACTCGTCATCCCAAATTCCGCAGCCGCATTTTACAGGAGGTAACGAAGGAAACGGAGGGAGAGGAAGTTCACTTCTGCGAACTGCTCTTTCTGGATCATCCGCGCAATCCGCGTTATCCCCAGTCACTGCAAGCTCGCGATCAGCTGTTGGGCCGCCTGCGCCAATCCCTGATCGCCGGGTGCGGCGGCGGCGGCCAGTCGGGCAGTGGCGATTGCGCCGGGCTTGTCGCCAAGTTTCTGCAAAATCCACGCCTTCTCGATGATCACCCAGGCCGCCTTCGGGTGCTGCGCAATCCCCTGGTCGGCCCAGACCGAGGCTTTCGGCAGGCCCACGTCGTTGGCCAGGCAGAACTCGAGCACGTTGTAGTAGAAACCCGCGGACTTCTCGCCGGCGGCGGCGAGAGCCGCCTCGATCTGCGCGAACGCGGGAGCGATCGCACTGCATTCCAGTTTCACCGCCACCCGGGTGTTCTGCCAGCGGAGCTCAAGCGTCGCCGACTCAGTGCGGATCTCGTTGAGGTCGATGGTGAAAGTCTCGACCGGTTCGGTCAGCTTGGTCGGAGTGGCCGGGAAACGAACCAGGTCGTTCTTCGCATCGTAGCCGTAAGCACCCCAAAGCGTGGTGTCGCG
>Ga0302321_100003275_pt1 | contig 13893 bp, 12 predicted proteins | sample Fen_T0_1_FD_202505 | JGI IMG/M metagenome (GOLD analysis project Ga0302321, IMG submission 202505) | Peat permafrost microbial communities from Stordalen Mire near Abisko, Sweden - Fen_T0_1 | ecosystem: Environmental > Terrestrial > Soil > Wetlands > Permafrost | place: Sweden: Abisko...
TAGCTGTGCTTCATCTCCGGGGTGGCCCCGGAGACCTCAGTCGCCGAGGTGCGCGACCTGCGCCGCCTGGTCGACCGGGCCCGCCAGATGCTCGAGCTCAACAGCCACCGCGGCCAGCAGAGCACCACCGGTGACCTGGCCCGCGGCCGGCAGTTCTGGGTCTATGACCGCGCCGGACGGCCGTGCCGTCGCTGCGGTACGCCGATCCGGCAGACCCTGCTCGGCGACGAGGGGCGGGAGCGGACGACGTTCGCCTGCCCGACCTGCCAGCGCCGGGGCTCGCCCTAGGAGCGGCCGCCCGACGGCGTCCAGAGACGCATCACGACATCGACCGTGCGCACGGCGATGAGCACCCCGGCAGCCACCGCGGCAGCCGCGATCAGCCAGCCGATCTCCTCCTGCGTCAGCCCGGTGCCGTCGTAGACCGCGTCGCCGAGGCGGTAGTTCACGGTGGGCACGCGCATGACGGTCAGGCGGCGGAGGCGGCCGAGGCCACCACGGGACGGCGGGTCGTGATCGGTGTGGGGGCGGTCGCGGCCTCTTCGAGCGCCACCGCGACGGACACGTCGCGGAGCACCTCGGACAGCGGCGCCTCGAGGGCGGTGCACAGCGAGGCGAGCAGCTCGGAGGACGCTTCCTTCTGGCCGCGCTCGATCTCGGAGATGTAGCCCAGGCTCACCCGCGCCTCGGCGGAGACCTGGCGCAGGGTCAGTCCCTGCTCGAGCCGACGCTCACGGAGGACGTCGCCCAGCAGCCGACGGAACAGCGCCATCTGGGTCCTCCTGGTCCTTGGTCGGGTGCTACGAGCGGTCGTGAAAGGTGTCTGTGGCGGAAACGCTACCCGAGTGCGGGTTGTTCCCCCCGAAGAATCCCACACAGGGCCGACAGCGCCTCCCGACACGCCCGGTCCTGGATCCGGTGGCGGTCACCGACCAGCTCCATGGTCAGCACCGTCTCGCCGGCCGGCCCGGACACCCCGACGAAGACCGTCCCGACCGCCTTGCCCTCCTGGGAGTCCGGTCCGGCCACGCCCGTCGTGGCCAGCGCGTACGTCGCACCGGTCGCCACCCGACAGCCGGCAGCCATCGCGCGGGCGCACTCGCCCGACACCACGCCGTACTGCTCGACGATCTCGCGCGGGACCCCCAGGAGCGACTCCTTGAGCTCGGTCGCATAGGTGACGAACCCGCCCAGGTAGCTCGCCGAGGCTCCGGGCACCGAGGTGACCGCGGCCGCGAGGCGGCCGCCGGTGAGCGACTCGGCGGTGGCGAGCGTGCAGTCCGCGGCGCGGAGCAGGGTGAGCGCCTCCGCGGCCTCGACGTCGGGTGCCGAGCGACGCTTCATGGTCCGACCCTAGACCGGGCGGTTACCCTTCCGGCGTGAGCCGCCCGATCGAGGACTACGCGATGATCGGCGACCGGCACACGGCCGCGCTGATCGCCACGAACGGCTCGATCGACTGGCTCTGCCTGCCTCGTTTCGACTCCCCCGCGTGCTTCGCTGCGCTGCTCGGTGACGAGGACAACGGGCACTGGCAGCTCTGCCCGGTCGGCGCCTACGAGGTGAGCCGGCGCTATGTCGGCGACTCGGCTGCCCTGGAGACGACGTTCACGACCGACACCGGGGTCGTCACCCTGCTCGACGTGATGCCTACGCGTGACCACCGGATCGACGTGGTCCGGCGGGTGACCGGCGCGAAGGGGACCGTCCCGTTCCACCACGAGTGGGTCGTGCGGTTCGACTACGGCACCGCGACGCCCTGGGTCCGCCGCCGCCACGAGGACCGGGAGGAGCCGGTGATCACGGCCGTCGCCGGACCCGACAAGCTCGTGCTGCGGGGACCCCGGCTGCCCCACCCGATCGACCATCGGCACGCGGACGACTTCGACGTCACCGAGGGCGACGTGATGACGTTCTCGGTGACCTGGCTGCCCTCACACCTGCGCACGCCCGGCCCGCACCGCTACACGATCGACGAGACCGTCGTCGAGGAGGTCGGCTGGGTCTCGGCCTGCAACCTGAACGGCGTGCCGCACCAGGACGCCGTACGGCGGTCCCTGCTCACCTTGCACCTCCTCACCCATGCCGAGACCGGTGGCATCGTGGCGGCACCCACCACCTCCCTCCCCGAGGACTTCGGCGGTGAACGCAACTGGGACTACCGCTACTGCTGGCTGCGCGACGCCGCGCTCTCCCTGTCGTCGCTGCTCTCGGCCGGCGCGACCGAGGAGGCCCGCTTGTGGCGCGACTGGCTGCTCCGCGCGGTGGCCGGGGACCCGGCCGACCTCCAGATCATGTACACCGTCGACGGCTCGCGGCGACTGCCCGAGCTGACGCTCGACGAGCTGTCCGGGTACGCCGGCTCGCGGCCGGTGCGGATCGGGAACGCCGCGGTGGACCAGAAGCAGAGCGACGTGCTGGGCGAGGTGATGATCGCGCTCGAGGAGGCCCGCGAGTCGTCCTTGGGGTGGAGCGACGACGCCTGGGCCCTGCAACGCGTGCTCGTCGACCACCTGCTCGACACCTGGCAGGAGCGCGACAACGGGTTGTGGGAGATTCGCGGGCCGATGCAGCACTTCACGCACTCCCGGGTGATGGTGTGGGCGGCCTTCGACCGAGCGGTGAGGGCGGTCGAACGGCACGGCCTGCCCGGCGACGTGGAGCGCTGGCGCGAGGTGCGCGACCGGGTGCGCAACGAGGTGCTGGCCGAGGGCTACGACCCCGACCGCAACTCGTTCACCCAGCACTACGCGACGCAGGAGGTCGACGCCTCGCTGCTGATGCTGCCCCTGGTCGGATTCATCGACGCCGACGACCCGAGGATGCTCGGCACCATCGAGGCGATCGAGCAGGACCTGATGCGCGACGGTCTGTTGATGCGCTACCGCACCCAGACGGGGGTCGACGGGCTGCCCGGTGAGGAGCACCCGTTCCTGGCCTGCTCGTTCTGGCTGGTCTCGACGTACGCCCTCGCCGGCCGGAGGCATGACGCGCGCTCTCTCTTCGACCACCTGGTCTCGCTGACCAACGACGTCGGTCTCCTCGCCGAGGAGTACGACCCCCGCGGCGAGCGGATGGTCGGCAACTTCCCGCAGGCCTTCAGCCACCTCGCCCTGGTGCAGGCGGCTTTCAGGCTGCGGGAGGTCGCCGGCTGACCGGCTACGCCGGGTTGCCGTTGGTGATGGTCAACGTGGTCGTGCCGTAGCTCGCCCTGGTCACCCGATCCCCCAGGTAGAGGACCCGGACGGTCTCCGTCCCGGCCCGGGGGAACGGGCCGACGGATGCGCTCGCGTGGCCGTCGACGAGCTGCCGGACGGCGAGCTGCTGGCCGCCGACGAGGATCGCCACCACGCCCGTCGGGGTCGCCTCCGCGGCGGAGACGGTGACGTCGATCCGGGTGGTGTCCTTCTTCTTCCTGATCCGGTCTGGTGTCGCGGTCACCGAGACGGTGGACGCCTCCTTGGCGAACGGAGCGCTCAGGCCGACGAGCTCCGGGTTGTGGTCGGAGGCGCGAAACTGGTTCGGCTGGTAGAGCAGCGTGGCGTTGTAGTTGTAGCGGCTGTACTCGAACGCGACCGACTCCTCCGCGTTGATCTGCCACACGTCACGACCGGTCACCCTGGCCGCTGCCGCCGGGCTGGCGAGCACGTGGTCGAGCGAGCCGGCGGTGCCACCGAACTCATAGCTGACGTCGCGGGAGTCGTCACTGGCCTGGTTGACGTAGCCGGCGTCGTACAGCACCTGCATCGGGTCCTCGTGCGTGTAGGAGTTGAAGTCACCGACGAGGAAGACCTTCTGCGTGCCCCGGTCGGCCGCCACCTGGCTCGCGAAGTCGACCAGCGCGTGGGCCTGACGGATGCGGTCACCGTTGAAGGCGCCCTGGAGGCCGTTGGCGTTGTCGCCGGTGGCCGGCGGGGTGCTGTCGCCTTTCGACTTGAAGTGGTTGACCACCACGAGGAAGCCGTCGGAGTCGAGGGCACCCGTGCGCTTGAACTCCTGAGCCAGCGGCTCACGGGCGTTGGCGAACGGCGCGCCCGGGTCGGACTGGTCGGCGAGTACGACGGAGGGGCCGACCGGCTGGACCTTGGCCGGGTTGTAGATGAACGCCGTCCGGATGACGTCCTGCTCGGCGGTCGGCGGCAGGTCGGCCGCGTGGGGCGACGGGACGTAGGCCCACCGGGTCGTGCCGGCAGCGCCGTTGAGGGCCGCGACCAGCTGCGCGAGCGCGTTGTCGCGGTCCTTGCCGAACTGCACGGAGTTCTCGATCTCCTCCAACGACATCACGTCGGCATCGAGGCTGTTGATCGCCGGGATCTCCTTGGCCAGCTGACGCTGGAGGTTGGTGGCGTCCCACGCACCGCGCGGGCCGTTGGGCGCGCACTGGTTGACCGTGACCGGCGTGCCCGCGCGGTCGTTGAACGACGTGCAGGTGTGACCGGGGTCGAGGGCGGTGTAGTCGGCGGCCGATGTCGGGAAGAAGTTCTCCACATTGAACGTCGCCAGCCGGAGGTCGCCGCCGACAGCGTGCGGCGCCTCGTTGGCGGCCCGGGTGTCGCCGAACGTCGCGACGTCGGCGCCCTCGCCAGTCACCGGCGTCGTCGGCTGGAAGTCCCACTGGCTGTTGCGGAACTCCAGGATCACCGGCTCGCGCAGGGTCACCGGCGACCCGATCCGGACCGGGTTGTCGGTGGTCAGCCACGGCAGCGGGATGCCCTTGTTGGCGTTGTTGAGGAAGCTGATGCTCGAACCGTCGTCGAGGGTGACCGCACGCCGGGCGTTGTCGGCCTGGACGGCGGCGACGCCCATGGGGTCCGTGGTCGGGTTGGCCACGTCGGTCGGCTGCACCAGCTGGTGGTCACCCGTGGCGAGCCCGATCTCCCCGAAGGCGTTCAGGTCGAAGTTGTCGGTCACGGTGAGGTCGTTCGTCGGCGCCAGCAGCTCACCCTCGTGCGTCTCGCGAGCGGCGTCGGTCGTCGGGTAGGCGATCGCGGCGGCGGTGACCGGGTCGTGTGCGTCGGGCAGCACCGTGACGTGGTCGGCGGTGGCGCCGATCTCGGTGGTGCCGGCGAACTCGCTGACCGTGCCCTGGACCTGCACGAAGTCGCCGAGACGCACCTTGGCCGCGGCGGCGGAGCCGAAGACGAACACCGCGTCCGAGGCGCCCGGCGTGGCGTCCGTGCCACTGCCGGTGCCGGCGGTCTGGAGGTAGAAGCCGTTGAACCCCCCGGCGGCGTAGTCGGCGGTGACGACGCCCTTCGTGATCACGGTCTCGCCCAGGTGCGGCGACGTGTCGGTGTCGGTGCCCTGGATCTGGGCGATCGTGTAGTCGGTCGGCGGTGGCGGGGGTGTCCCGGTGCCGGCGTTCTCCGGCGACGGGGCCGCCAGCGAGAAGTCGGCGGTGTTGTTGTCGCTGTCGGCACCCGTCGCGGAGCGGTTGAGCGAGCTGGTCGCGGTCGCCCCTGCGGAGGTGGCGGCGGCCTCGAACGACGAGGAGCCGGCGGCGCCGACCATGTCGACCACACCCGCCGCCCCGGCCTGGTCGCCGGTGGTGGTGATCGGGCTGGCGCCCGACAGCAGGTAGACCTGGCCGCCGGCGGCCGCCACGCTGAACGACGGGATCGCGACGGCGTCGGGCGTCGGCAGCGCGGCGCCGTTGGCGCCGGTGGCACTCATCTGGACGAGGAAGTGGCTGCCGGCCGGCACCGAACCCGTCAGCGCGTACGGCGTACCGCCGCTCGTGCCACCCGCGGAGCGGTAGTGGAGGTAGTCGCCGGTGAGGCTGACTGCCGAGGGAGTCGGGTTGTAGAGCTCGACGAAGTCGGCGTTGTAGACCGCGCCGCTGTTGCCGCCGGCACCGTAGACCTCGCTGATGACGAGTCCGGTGCCGGCCGGGTCTGCCGAGGCGGGCGAGACGGAAGCCAGGCCGGCCACGGCGACGACGAGACCTGCCGAGACGGAGAGCGCGCGTCGCGTGCGCGCGCGAAAGACGTGTCGCATGAAGAGGGGGGTCCTTCCGAGATCCGAGAGAGCCGGGACGAGCCGGCCAGGTGTGGTCCGCGTCACCTTAGTACGGCGCCACCCCGTCGCGGCCACCAGGCGATGGCCGGCCCGTGAACACCCTGCGAACGCTCGCGTCAGGTCGTGCGGAGCACCTGACGCTGGCGCCACACGTCGCGGAAGAACTCGTAGCCCGACCACATCGTGATCGCCACCGCGACGGCCAGCACGACCTGGAAGACGTAGAACAGCACCACGCCGACATCGTGCAGCGGCGGGTGCAGGAGCAGCAGCGGCAGGGAGAGAGCGGTCAGGGCGACGGCCTGCAGGACGGTCTTGACCTTGCCGCTGTACGCCGCCGCCACCACGACCCGCTTGAGGATCGACAGCCGGAGCAGGGTCACTGTCCACTCGCGCAGGAGAACGATGATGGTCACCCACCACCAGATGTCGCCGACGATCGAGAGGCCGATGAAGGCCATGCCGGTCATCGCCTTGTCGGCGATCGGATCGGCGATCTTCCCGAAGTTGGTGACCAGGCCGCGGGAGCGGGCGATGTCGCCGTCGACCTTGTCGGTGATCATGGCCACGAAGAACAGGACCGCCGCGACGGTCCGCCAGAGGATCGAGTCACCGCCGTCCTGCAGCAGCGCGACGCCGTAGAACGGCACGATCAGGATCCGGATCCCGGTCAGCACGTTGGGCAGGTTCCAGTTGCCGGACGTCCCGACCTCGTCGCTCACGGGCGTACGCCGATCGGGGTGGCGACCAGGTCGGCGCCTTCGCTGGCGACGACGACCGCCGCGACCAGGTCGCCGGTCGAGTGCTCGCCGGACTCGAGGCGTGTGGTGCCGTCCACCTCCGGGCCCTGGTGGTCGGCGCGGCCTTCGGCGACACCGTCGGTCACCGACTCCACCAGGACGACGACCTCCTCGCCGATCCGGTCCTCGGCCCGCTCGCTGGTGAGCTGCTCGACGAGGTCGGTCACGTGCTCGACCCGCGCCCGGATCTCGTCGTCGTCGAGCTTGTCGGGGAGCCCGGCGGCCTCGGTGCCGTCCTCGTCGGAGTAGCCGAACACACCGGTCACGTCGAGCCGGGCGGCGACCAGGAAGTCGCAGAGGACCTGCAGGTCGTCCGCCGTCTCGCCGGGGAAGCCCACGATGACGTTGGAGCGGACGCCGGCCGCGGGGGCGAGGGTGCGCACCCGGTCGAGCAGGCCGAGGAAGCTCTCGGGGTCGCCGAACCTGCGCATCCGGCGGAGCACCGTCGCGCTGGCGTGCTGGAACGACAGGTCGAAGTAGTCGCTGACCCCCGCCGTCTTGGCGATGGCCTCCACCAGCCCCGGGCGGGTCTCCGCGGGCTGGAGGTAGGACACCCGGACCCGCTCGACGCCCTCGATGGCGGCCAGCTCGGGCAGGAGCGTCTCGAGCAGTCGCAGGTCGCCGAGGTCCTTGCCGTAGGACGTGCTGTTCTCGCTGACGAGGAACACCTCGCGGACGCCCTCACCCGCCAGCCAGCGCGCTTCGGCGACGACGTCGGAGGGGCGTCGGCTCACGAACGAGCCGCGGAAGCTCGGGATGGCGCAGAAGGAGCAGCGGCGGTCACACCCGCTCGCCAGCTTCAGGGGCGCCATCGGGCCACCGTCGAGGCGACGGCGTACGGCGCGGGGGCCGCTGGCCGGAGCACCGACGCCGAGCTCGGAGAGTCCGTGGCCGGGCACCGACAGGGTCGACGCGTCCCGGTCGGCCGGGGTGATCGGGAGCCGCTTGCGGCGGTCCTGCGGAGTGTGGGGGTGGAGCACGTCGCCGGCCAGGATCGAGCGGAGGCGGGCGGCGATGTCGGGATAGTCGTCGAAGCCCAGGACGGCGTCCGCCTCGGGCAGGGACTCGGCGAGGTCCTTGCCGTAGCGCTCCGCGAGGCAGCCCACCGCGACCACGGCGCGGGTGTGCCCACCCTGCTTGAGGTCGGCAGCGGCGAGCAGGGTGTCGACGGAGTCCTTCTTGGCGGCCTCGACGAAACCGCAGGTGTTGACCACGACCGTGTCGGCGTCCTCGGGGTCGTCGACGAGCCGGAAGCCGTCGGCGGCGAGCCGCCCGGCCAGCTCCTCGGAGTCGACGTCGTTGCGGGCGCACCCGAGGGTCACCAGGGCGACCGAGACGTCAGTGTGCGTGGTCATCGACGTCGAGTATGCCGCCCCGACGCCGTGCACACGGATTCGTCGCCCGGGAGGGCCGCCTCACCGCCGTACGACGTAGGACGCGGAGGCCGGCCGACCCGCAGGCCCCATGCGCCCGCGGCTCTGGCCTGCCACCTGTACCCGTACTGCCCCGTCGGTCGACTGGACCCGGACCGGCGGGGACACCTGGAGGCGGTGCTGCTGCCCGAGGGCTAGCTCACCGGAGAAGACGACCGTGCCTGTGCCGTTGCGCACGACGACGCGCGCTCCGCCACCGGCCGCCGTCAGGACCACGGGCACCGGCTTCGCCGCCGGGGCCGAGGTGTGGTTCGGGCCGCCGGAGCCGCTCAGCACGGCCTGGTCGGCGACGTGAGCCGGACCGCCCGCCACGAGCCGCGCGACGGACCAGCAGAGGATCAGCGCCATCACGGCCGCGACCAGGACCGACCAGTTCGGGCCGCCGCGGGTGGCGCGGATCGAGCCGGCACCGGCCAGCTCCGCCTCGAAGACCCGGCGCGGGTCGATCGGGGCGTCGGCGTAGTGCGCGTCGTAGATCTCCAGCAACGGAGCGACGTCGAGCCCGAGGACCCGCGCCAGCGTGCGCAGGTGGCCGCGTGCGTAGAAGTCGCCCCCGCAGGCGCTGAAGTCGTCGACCTCGATCGCCTCGATCACGTGGGGCCGGATCCGGGTGCGCTCGGCGAGCTGGTCGACGCTCAGGGCGAGGCGGCGGCGGGCGGCCGCGAACTGCGGCCCGATCACGGGCTCGGGGGCCGGGTGCGCGGCGTACGCGTCGATCAGGAGGGCGGCGACCTCGGTCTCCGGCTCGGCATGCAGGTCGTCCCGGACTCGCGTCTCCTCCTCGAAGGGTTCGAGCTCGGCTCGCGCCTGGTGGCGCACCTCGGCCCGTGCGGCGACAACCGTCTCGCGGGCCGGTTCGGGGGTCTCGCTCGCGACGAGCCCAGGCGCCGCGGCGACCTCGTCGGGGACGGCGTCGCGCCGCGGACGGTCGAAGCGCGCAGCGACGTTGCCGATCAGCAGCGCGATCGCGGGGCGCGGGTCGCGCAGCCGCCGTGAAGCCGGCGCGGTCTCGGCCGGCTCGACACCGTGTGCGGCCAGGACCGCCGCCACCGTCACGGTGTTCTCCTCGGGAGCGGAGGCGGCCTGCTCCTCCACCGGAGGAGCGGACACCACGTCCTCCACCACGGGTGTGCGGCCGTCGGCCAGCGCCGTGAGAGCCGTGGTCAGGTCGGGTTCGGCGCCGAGGGCTCGCGTGGCGAGGCTCAGCGGCACCGCGAGCGGCGCGTGGTGCAGCCGGCGGTTGAGCCGCGCGGTACGCCGGGCACGAGGGTCGAGGTCCTCGATCACGCGCTGCACGTAGTGAGGCCGTACGACGAGAAGTCCGTCGCGCCACCAGCCCCGCTGCGGGCAATGCTCGACCTCGTGCAGGCCGCCCCAGGGCAGCCCCACCCAGGAGCGTCCGAGGCGCAGTCGCACGCCCAGGTCGTCGGCGATGAGCAGCGGCGTGCGCGCGTCGAGCAGGGCCGCGAGGTTGACCACCCCGATCGCGCCCAGGACGACGAAGAGCACCCAGTCGAGGACGCCCCCGTGGCCGACAGCCCGGGCCAGGTAGGCGGTCGCGACCAGCGAGGCACCCGCGCCGAGCGCGACCGCGAGCCCCGCCCGGCGTCGTACCTCCACGACGCGGTCGGGCAGGTCGACCGGCTGACCGATCGGTTCCAGCGGGATCTCCAGGTCGGTGTCCGTGCTCATCTCAGGCCCCCATCTCGCCCTGCAACGTGGCGATCACTGCGTCGATCTCATCGGGTTTGACCAGGACATCGCGGGCCTTGGAGCCCTCCGAGGGCCCCACGACGCCGCGGCTCTCGAGGATGTCCATCAGGCGCCCGGCCTTGGCGAAGCCGACGCGCAGCTTGCGCTGGAGCATCGACGTGGAGCCGAACTGCGTGGAGACGACCAGCTCGACGGCCTGGATCACCAGATCGAGGTCGTCGCCGATGTCGTCGTCCAGCTCGCGCCTGCTCTGCTGGGGAGCGGTCACGTCCTCGCGGTAGGTCGGCTGGAGCTGCGTCTTGCAGTGGGCCACGACCTGGTGGACCTCGGCCTCGGTCACCCAGGAGCCCTGCACGCGGACGGCCTTCGAGGCTCCCATCGGCAGGAACAGCCCGTCGCCCTGGCCGACCAGCTTCTCGGCGCCGGGCTGGTCGAGGATGACCCGGCTGTCGGCCAGGCTGGAGGTGGCGAAGGCGAGGCGCGACGGCACGTTGGCCTTGATCAGCCCGGTGACCACGTCGACGCTCGGCCGCTGGGTCGCGAGCACCAGGTGGATGCCGGCGGCCCGGGCGAGCTGGGTGATCCGGACGATCGCGTCCTCGACGTCGCGCGGGGCGACCATCATCAGGTCGGCGAGCTCGTCGACGACCACGACCAGGTAGGGGTACGGCGTGACCTCGCGCTCGCTGCCCGGCGGCACCTTCACCTTGCCGGCGCGAACCGCTTTGTTGAAGTCGTCGACGTGGCGGAAGCCGAAGTTGGCGAGGTCGTCGTAGCGCAGGTCCATCTCGCGCACCACCCAGGCGAGAGCCTCGGCGGCCTTCTTCGGGCTGGTGATGATCGGCGTGATCAGGTGGGGGATGCCCTCGTAGGCGTTCAGCTCGACCCGCTTCGGGTCGACCATGATCATCCGCACCTCGTCGGGCGTGGAGCGCATCAGCAGCGACGTGATCATCGAGTTGATGAAGCTCGACTTGCCGGAGCCGGTGGCACCGGCGACCAGCAGGTGGGGCATCTTGGCGAGATTGGCGACCACGAAGCCGCCCTCGACGTCCTTGCCCAGCCCGACCACCAGCGGATGGTGGTCGGAGCGTGCGGTGTTGCTGCGGAGCACGTCGCCGAGGGACACGATCTCCTTGTCGGCGTTGGGGATCTCGATGCCGATCGCGGACTTGCCGGGGATCGGGCTGAGGATCCGCACGTCGGCGCTGGCGACGGCGTACGCGATGTTCTTCGAGAGCGCGGTGACCTTCTCCACCTTCACGGCGGGGCCGACCTCGACCTCGTAGCGGGTGACCGTCGGGCCCCGCGTGTAACCGGTGACCTGGGCGTCGATCCCGAACTCGTCGAGCACCTGGGTCAGGCGCCCGACGACGTCGTCGCTGGCGCGGGAGCGCGCCTTGTGGACCGAGCCGGGCTTGAGCACCTCGTTGGCGGGCAGGTGGTAGACCACGTCGCCGGAGAGCTCGAGCTGCTCCATGCGCTGAGGCAGGGGGGCGTGCGGCGGGGGCACGAGCTCGGTGGAGGTGTCGTCGATCGCCCCGGTGGCGCTGGTGTCGCCGACGTCGGTGCCTTCGCTGAGCTTGCCCAGGCCGCGCTTGCGCTTGCGGAGCTCACGGTCGGAGAGGACCGGGCTGTCGTAGGCCGGGTCGCCCAGGTCGGGGTCGATCTCGTCGACCGGGCCGCGGTGGCTGCGCAGGGGTTGGGTCGGCAGGTCGGACTCGTCCTCGCCGGCCGGCGTCCGGCCGAGGAGGCGGTCGCGGAACGCCGCGAGCTTGACCGGCACCTGGTAGACCGGCGTCGCCGTGATCACCAGGATCCCGAAGGCCGACAGCAGCAGGAGCAGCGGGACGACGACGTACGGCGTACGGAGGAGGTCGAGCAGGAGGCTCGCCACGACGTAGCCGACGGCGCCGCCGCCGGACTGAAGGTCACTGGCGTCACCGGCCACCGGCTGCGGGTTGCCCGCGGCGATCTGGACCACGCCGAGCACCCCGAAGGCGAGGGCCACCCAGCCGACGACCTGACGCCCGGCAGGGCCGTTGGTCTCCGGGTCGCGCAGGTTGCGCCAGCCGATCCAGACGAGCATCAGCGGGACGAGCCAGCCGACCTTGCCGAACGAGCCGGCGACGACGGTGCGGACGCCGTGCATGAGTCCGCCGGGCAGCTGCCACCAGACCGCCGCCGCGCAGACGACGGCGAGCCCGAACAGGAAGAGCCCCACCCCGTCGCGTCGGTGCTCGGGCTCGAGGTCACGGGCCGTCTTGCCGACCCGGCGCGCGGTGGCGCCGACGGCGTGGGCGAGGCCGAGCCAGATCGCGGCCAGCCCGCGGCCGAGCGCGGTGAACCCGCGCAGGACGGGTCCGCGTCCGGACCGGACCGCGCGTGGGGCCGGCCGCCGGGACGCGTGCTTGCGGGGTCGCTTCTTCTTCGTCGTACTCCGGGAGCGCGAGGCGGAGGTGCTGCGCCCCTTCGACGACCGTGAGGACGATCGAGAGGATGCAGCCTTGCTTCGCGAACCCGGCGGGGAAGACGTACGGGTCGCCATGGTGAGGAATCTAAGCCACTGTCACTCCCGTCACACGGACCACACGCCGCACAGGAGTCCCCGTCTCGGTCTCGGTCTCGGTCTCGGTCTCGGTCGCGGTCTGGCCGCGAAGGGCACGTCCTCGCGCGTCAGCGGCGGCCGAGCAGCCCGCGGACGTACGCCGCCTGACCGACGTGCTGGTTCACCTCGTTGACCACACTCACCAGGCGGACGCCCAGGGTGACCGGAGGGTTCCACCGCTCGTCGACCACGACATCGAGGTCGTCGGGCTCGAGACCGGCGAGGTAGTCGGCCGTGCGTGCGGAGACCGCGTCGTAGTAACCCGTCAGCAGGTCGGCACCGGCGTGGACCTCCCCGACCTGGTCGGGCGAGTGGCCGTAGCCGTGGTCGGCGACCGGCAACGGCAACCCGAACCGGTCGGCCCAGCCGTCCTCCACCCAGGCCTGGTTCGTGCCGGCCACGTGGGCGACGTGGTCGTCCTCGATCCGGGTCAGGTGCCAGACCAGCCAGGCGATGGAGTTGGCCTCGGGGTCGGGGCGCCAGGCCAGCTCGTCGTCGCTCAGCCCCTCCACCGCGGAGTGGACCAGCTCGCGGACGCGACCCAGGGCATCGGTCATCAGCTCGCTCACGTTCATGCGGCCCAGCCTGTCATGCTGCGGCCGTGACCGGCTTCCCGCTCGTGTGGCTGCTGCCCGCTGTCCTCGCGCTCGTCGAGTGGTACGCCGTGTGGCGACGCGACCGGCGTACACAGACCTGGGCCAAGCCCGCCGTCCTGGTCGCCCTGATCGTCACCGCCCTGGTCCTCGGCGCCACCGACGACGCCGCCGGCATCTGGCTGCTGGTCGCCCTCGTGTTCGGGCTGGGCGGCGACGTCTTCCTGCTGGGCGACTCCGACACCCGCTTCCGGCTCGGGTTGGCGTCGTTCCTGGTCGGCCACCTCGCCTACGTCGCCAGCTTCATCGCGCTGGGACTCGACCCGCAGGGCTGGAACTACCTGTCGTTCCTCGTGCTCGGCGGGTGTCTGCTCGCCACCCGCCAGGTCGCGGCCTCCACCTACCTGCGCGGCGGGCTGGCTCTGGCGGTCCCGGTGGCGGTCTACACGGTCGTGATCGGCGCGATGGTGATCTACGCGTTCACCACCGGCGTCCCGCTGATCGCCGTCGGCGCGACGGTCTTCGCGGTCAGCGACACGGTGCTCGCCCGCGACCGCTTCGTGCGCCCCTGGGACCGCGCCCAGCTGCTGGTGATGGTGACCTACCACGTCGGCCAGGCCCTGATCGTCGCCGGCGTCCTCGCCTCGACCTGATCTGGTCCGGCACTCGGCCGCCGCTCACCCCCGGGTCGAGATGATGGGGCCATGACCAACAGCCGCCATGCCTTC
>Ga0302321_100003278_pt1 | contig 13881 bp, 9 predicted proteins | sample Fen_T0_1_FD_202505 | JGI IMG/M metagenome (GOLD analysis project Ga0302321, IMG submission 202505) | Peat permafrost microbial communities from Stordalen Mire near Abisko, Sweden - Fen_T0_1 | ecosystem: Environmental > Terrestrial > Soil > Wetlands > Permafrost | place: Sweden: Abisko...
AGGGCGGAGGGCGGAGGGCGGAGGGCGGCGCGAAGAACCTCGCCGGTTTTTGCAACCGATTTTTCACGCGGGCCATCAGGATTTTAGATCGACATCACCGGCGCTGCTTATTGGGTTACTCACAACTTACTCACAGCCGATGAGTCTCCCCTCCGGGTTCCTTCAACCCAAACCGCGGCTTAAGGTCTCGTCCAAGACGAAGACCTTCGTACTGGACACCAACGTCCTCCTGCACGACCCGCACTCGATCTTCAAATTCGAGGACAACAACCTCACTATTCCGGTCGAGGTGCTCGAGGAGCTCGATGCGATCAAGTCGGAGCAGTCCACCGAACGCGGCCGCAACGCCCGGCACGTGCACCGCATTCTTTCCGAGCTGTTGCCCGACAGCCGTTCCATGCTCGAAGGCGTCGATCTGCCGACGGGCGGCACGCTTTCGGTGATCATCAACCGGGCGCTGGTGGAAGGCGATCCGTCGGCGCCGGTGCTGCAGCGGCTCCGCGCCGTGTTGCCCGATCTGTCGAAGAAGGACAACCGCATCATCGCCTGCGCGCTTTTCGTGCAGGAGAATTTTCCGCCGCCGACGATTCTGGTGACGAAGGACGTCAACGTCGCGCTCAAGGCGCGGGCGGTCGGGCTCGAGGCGCAGGACTACCTCAACGACAAGGTGCCGATCGAGGACGAGGACCTCAGCTATCACACGATCCCGATCTCGATCTACGAACTCCAACGTTTCGCCTCCGAGGGCGCGATCGAGTTCGAGGGCGATGGCCTGAAGGACCTCGCGCTGAACGACTATGTCCTGCTCCAGACGCCCGAGGGCAAGACGATGCCCGGCCGCCATTTTGGCACCGGCGTCGTGCGGCGCCTGCGCATCCCCGACCACGTGCAAGCCCCGGGGGGCATCGCGATCCGGCCGCGCAATCTCGAACAGCAGTTTTTCATGGACGCGCTGCTCGACGACTCGCTCTCGCTGGTCACCTGCTATGGCAAGGCGGGCACGGGCAAAACGCTCCTTTCGACGGCCTGCGCGCTGCACCAGATCCGCGATGAGGCCTGTCGCTACGACGGCGTCTCGATCTCGCGGCCGGTGATCTCACTCGGCAAGGACATCGGTTTCCTCCCCGGCTCGCTCGAGGAGAAGATGAAGCCGTGGCTGCAACCTTACTACGACGCGCTCGAAGTGCTCATGCCCTCGAAGCCGCCGAAGGACCCGCAGTTTGCCGGCAAGAAGACCGCGCAGAAGAAGAGGAAGGGCATGACCTTCGGCGCGCCCGGAGTGATGCCGGTGGCGCCGTCCGGCGGCCCGATTCCGCTGATGAAGCCTTACGAGCGGCTGATTCGCAGCGGCCTGGTCGAGATCGAGGCGTTGTGTTTCATCCGCGGCCGTTCGATCGCCCGGCGGTTTTTCATTCTCGACGAGGCGCAGCAACTCACACCGCACGAGGTGAAGACGATCATCACCCGCATCTCCGAGGGTTCCAAGATCGTGCTGATAGGCGATCCGGCCCAGATCGATAATCCGTATGTCGATTCGCGCAGCAACGGCCTGGTCTATTGCCGGAACAAAATGCACGGCCACTCGCTGGCTGCGCACGTCAAGTTGACCAAGGGCGAGCGCTCCAAGCTCGCCGAGCTGGCCGCCGACTTGCTCTGACCGATCGCTGAGAGAAGACTGGATCCGGGCCGCCGGAAGGGACGTCGCCGACGGGGGCCGGGGTGTATCGCATCGTCCGCTCAGAACCGGGCCTGCAGCCCGGCGCGCAGGCGGCGGCCGGGGGCGGAGAAGCCGACCGCTTCGGCGTAGGTCCGGTCGAGGGCGTTGTCGAGGGCGGCGGTGAACGCGAGCGCGGGGGTGCACTGCCATACGGCGGCGAGATCGAGGCGGGTCCAGCTGCCGAGCAACACCTCGCCGGTGGGGATCGAGGTGTCGGGCACGTCGCCGGTGAGTGTCCAGGAACCGGTGAGCGCGAGTTTGGCGTGGGCCTGCCAGGTGGCGGCGAGGCGGCCGTTCCAGCGCGGGCGCGAGCGGGTGCGCTCCCAGTCGCCGGTGGTGGTCTCGCGCTGCGAGTCGGTGTAGCCGGCCGCGGCCGTGAACGAGAGCGCGGCGAGCGGGCGCAGGGTGGCGGCAGCCTCGGCACCGACGGATTGGATACGGGAAAAGTTGCGCAGCTGCGGCGGCGGGCCGGCGTCGAAGTCGATGCCGTTGCGGTATGCGGAGGCGAAGGCGGTGAGGTCGACGAGGGCGCGACCGCCGGCGAAGGCGCGGCGCAGGCCGGTATCGATCATCCGGGCGCGCTCGGGGCGGAGCGACGGATTGCCGACGAGCGGGTTGGCCAGCGCGTAGAAGCTGGCGGGTTTGAACGCGTTGCCGGCGTTGAGGCGCCATTGCGTGGCGTCGTCGATCTGGCCGAGCAGACCGCCGCGGAAAGTGCCGCGGGTGGCGCCGTCGTCGTCGTGGTCGCCACGGGCGCCGGCGACGAGGGTGAGGTGAGGAAGCAGCCCGGCGCTGGCTTCGGCGAAGGCGCCGAAGCGGGTGCGGTCGACGGCGAAGTCGGCGGGGAACACCAGCGGGCCGTAGGCGAGCGTGGCGGCACTGCGGCCTTCCTCGCGCTGGGCGTCGAGCCCGGCGGCGAGGCGCCAGCCGGAGACGGTTTGTTCGTAGGCGGCATGGGCGCGGGTGCGCCGCAGGCGGGTGTCGTCGCGGCTGGCGGGAAGGCCCATGGGGTCGCGCGCGCCGGGCGCCACGCCGGGCGAGGTGACGAGCGAGTTGAATTGGGCGGTGTCGGCCCCGGCGGTCCATCGGCCGGCGCCGGCGGCACCGTCGAGAGCGAGGCGGCCGGCGGTCTGGCGGTCCGCGCGGTGCTCCAAGTCGCGGATGATGGCGAACGCGCGGCCGCCGCTCTCGTCGGGGAAGGAGTCGGCGGTGTTGCGGGCGTGCCAAACGGAGACGTGGAACTTCAACGACGAGCCGCCGTCCACCGCGGCGCGGACGAAGCGGCGTTGCGCGCGGCTGCCGTCGGCGAGCGAACCTTCCTCGGCTGCGGCGGCACCGAGGCCGAGGGTGAGATGGTCGGAGGCGGCGCCGAGCGCCTGGGTGCCGTTGAACCCGCCGCGCACGAGAGCGTTGCCACCGGCCTCGAAAAAGAGACGCGAGCCCGGCGTGGTGTCGGAGTTGAGATGAACCGCTCCGGCGAGCGCATCGGGGCCGTAACGCACCGAGGGCGCGCCGCGTACGACCGCGACTTGGCCGAGGAGCGACGGCTCGACGAGTGAGAGGTCGACCGCCCCGCCGCGGTTGTTGGTCGGGTCGTTGAGCGGGATGCCGTCGAGGAAGACGACGGAGTAGTTCTCCTCCGCGCCGCGGAGGTAGAGCGTGGCGCGGCCACCGGGGCCACCGGGCTGGTCGAGGTGCGCGCCGGGCACGCCGAGGAGCAGGTCGGCGGTGCGCAGCGGCGCCGGGGCGGCGAGGTCGGGTGAGAGGACCCAGACAGAGGCGGCGCGCTCGTCCGCACCGGACGGATGCGCGATGACGGCAAACGGATCGAGGTGCACGACCGGCTCGGCCGGCGTCTGGGCGAAGGCCGAGGTCGCCAGCAGCAGGGAGAGTGCGCGAAGCAGTGGGGGGCGGGCCATTAAACGGCGAGGAGACTGAACCGTCCGTGACGTTTCAACAGGGAATGCGGCGTGGATTCCCGGACCACGAAGGCACCGAGGTGCAGCGGGTCGAAGCGTCGCTCAGAAGCAGGGCCGGCCGAACTTTCCCTGATACGCCCGTTTCAGTTTCTCGAGGTCTTCGGGGGGGATGCGGGGCTGCGCAGCGGCGCGTCGCAGCCATTGGCGGGCGGCGGCATCGTCGGCAGTGAGGATCGCGTGCATCACGCGCACCTGTAATACGGCCGGATGCTCGGGCTCGGCGACCAGGGCCCGGTCCAGTTCGACCAGGCCTTCGGCCACCCGGCCGAGCGAGAAATCGAACTTGGCCAGTTCGACATAGGCCGCCGCTTCGTTCGGGCGCAGCTGGATGGAGGTTTGGAACTCCCGGATCGCTTCGTCCGCCTGACCGGCCGCGGCGAGCATCCGGGCGCGATGCAGGTGCAACGCGGGCGACTTCGGACAGTGGCGGAGCCCCTCCGCCAGGGTACGTTCGGCTTCGCGCGCATTGCCGACGGTGGTCGCAATCACGAACAGGTAGCCCCAAGGATCCGGAAACTCCGGATTGAGCACGGTACAACGCTCGAAATGTTCGCGGGCGTTCGTGTAGTCGCGCGCTGTATACTGTACCTTGGCGAGGCCGAAATGAAGTTGGGCATTCTTGGGTTCCAGGGCCACGGCTTGTTCGAGCCGGCGCAGGCCCGCCTCGATCTCGCCGAGAAAGGCGGCCCGGCCGCCAGCCACCGAAAGCGGGTAGGGGTCGTAACAATCGTCCAGCAGGTCATCCATCCACGGGTCCACCGGGTCGGAGTAGAAGTCGGTCGAACCCGTGATCGCGCGATACCGGGCGGCGCGGTCGTCCTGGCCGAGTTTCTCGTAGACGCGGGCGAGCAAGTCGGCGCCAAAATGGCTTTTGGTGTTTTCGAACAGCCAGTCGAGCCGCTCGCGGGCTTGCTCCCAGCGTCCGGCCTCGTAGTCGCAACGCGCCAGCCCATAGGTTGCATGCGGATTATTGGGGGTGATTTTCAATGCGGCGGCAAACACCTCGGTCGCAGCGGCAAACCGGCCCTGGCTGATGCACAACTGGCCGAGGCGAATCCGCGCCGGCAGGTAGTCGGGAACCCGCCGAAGCACCCGCTCCAGCATGTCCTGCGCGGGTTCAATATCGCCGACTGTCGCGAGAAGCGTGGCATAGCAATAGGCCCACTTGGGCTCGGAGGGGTCGACCCGAACCAACGCTGCGTAGCATTGTGTCGCCTCGGGGTAGAAACCGTTGGCATGGTAAAGCCGGCCCAGTTCGCCCAGGGCCGCCGGAGCCTCGTCGTCGGCGGCAATCCGGCGCTCGCACGCCTCGATCCGCTGGCGCAGCACGGGGGGGAACCGCGCGAGGTCGGGCTGGACGGGGCGGGCCGCCACCAGGAGGGCGCGACGATCGGCGGTTTCGCGCTGCCACCCCACGACGGCGATGATGAGGGCAACGACCGCAGCGGCTGCGGTAATCCATGCGAGGGTTCGTTTCATCGGCTCAGGGTTGTCGGCGCCAGAGCGTGATTCGGCTCAGGCGATCGTAGGGCGCGGCGACATAGAATCCGCCGGTAACGATCTCGCTCCGGCCGTCGCCGTCGAAGTCCCCGGCCGCAACGGTGATGAGATCCTTCGGGGCCTGCGCCAGCGCACGGGGTGCAAATCCCTTTGTGCCCTCGTTGTGAAACCACATTAGCGATACGGCCTTCGGCCGCGCGGGATCCCAATCGACGTACGCGCTCCCGGCCACGACGTCCATCTTGCCGTCGCCGTCGAGGTCGACCGCGACCGGGCTGTAGGCCCCCGGCAGGTTGCCGATGCGGTGGAAGCGGAAACCACCGCCCCCGGTATTCTCCAGCCACTGCACGCCATGCCATGGCCGGGGACCCGGCACGACGGCCGGCCCGAAACCATCGCCATTGCTATAGACCACGTCGGGGCGCCCGTCGCCATTGAGATCGCCCAGGCTGATGCCACTGCTGCCGTAGTCCTCGTTGGTCGATCCCCAGACAATCTTGCGGGTGAAGTTCCCGCCTCCCTCGTTCTGAAAATACCAGACCTGCTCCCACTGCTGCGACACCAGTCCGACGATGTCGGGGCGACCGTCGCCGTTGAAGTCGGCCACCAGCACATTGATCGTTCCCGAGAGGTCCAAGATGATGTGACTCTTGAATTCCCACGGCCCAATGCGCTCCATCCACCGGATCTCTCCTTGATCGTAGCCGAACTGCCCCACCACCAGATCAAGCTGACCGTCGCCATTCAAGTCGGCGGCCCGGATGTCGGTGACGCGGGAGGTATTCGCCAACAGGACGTGGGGCGTGAAATGCTGCTGACCGTCATTCTCGAGGGCGACGACGCTTCCGATCTTGTCGTTATTGGGAAAGACGAAGCCCATGACGGAAACCAGCAGGTCGAGATCGCCGTCGCCATCGAGGTCGACCGCCTCCACGTGAACCGGGGCCAACAGGTCTTTGGCGAGCACGATCTCCTCAAAGCGACCGCGTGCGACCTGACGAATCCAGACGACTTTGTTTTCTCCCGTATCGCAGGCGACAACGTCGAGCAGACCGTCGCGGTCGAGATCGACGGCGAGAACGTGGGCGATCCAGGGATGCTCGCCAGCCGGCGCACCGATGGCTTCGGGCCGAAGGTAGTTCAGGTAGCTGCCATCATCGACGGTCCCGGTGCGTGGTTGTTCGGTCACGGTTGGAGGATCGAGGCGGCGGCACCCTTCGGTCCCGAGGAAGATCGCCAACGAGAGCAGGGCAAGACCGGCAATCCGAACCGGAGCGGAAGGTGCGAACATGGCGACGGATAGGAAACTGGACTTAGGCCGCAGGGGACGGGTCGGTCCGCCGGGGTTGGGGTTCATTGATCGTTTGCCGAAAAGAGACTCGATTCGAGCTGCACGGGCGGAAGAGGCGGGTCAATCCTGCAACTTGCCTTCGATCTTGCCCAGGAACTTCACCGCGTAAAGGACGCTTCGACTGCGGACGGTGCTGTCGTCGAATTGCCGGCGCAGGCCGAATTCCGGAGCGGTGCCAATCACCGTTCCGCTTTCGGGAGCCAGCGCGATCCAAGCGAGGGCCCGACGCAATTGGTCGCGGTCGAAATCCGACTTCAGTTGCTCGAACACCAGTCGTGCGATCTCCGCCTCCTGAAGATCCTGCCCGATGTCGGCGATGGTCGCGACACACACGAGGTTGCGCACGCTCTGCCCGGCATTCTCCAACCGACCCGGCGCCCATTGCTTGAGGCGTTCTGCCACCGACTCGAGACGCGCGGAACCGCCGAGATCCAGCAGGCGCGGGGCGAGGCGGGTGACGAGCTCACTGTCGGCGGGTAGGTTGTCGTAGGTGATTGCTGCGATCTGTCCGTCGGTGATCTGTTGCCACGCGTATCCAGGCGGCAACACCGGCCTGATTCGCCCGGTGACGTTGGCGAAAAGGCCGACCGCGATCCACGACCCGAGCGCGAAGGCGATCCAGAACCGGCGTTGCGGGCCGAGTTGCCGGTCGTTGTCCCAACGGAACAACAGCGTGCCGGCGAGGCCAGCAGCGGCACCGATCGCGGCGAGCGCCGCCAGACTGAAACCGGCGTGAAGGAGCCCCTGCGGGTCGCCAAAGCACGGCTGCAACACCTCGACGGCGTAGCGACCGGGCATAAAACCGGCGAGGCGCTGGGCCCAGAAAGGCAACGCCGCCAGCGGGACTCCGACGCCGCCAACGATGATCATCGGCAGAAAGAGGCATTGCCCGAGCGCCTGCACCGCCGGAACATCGTCGGCCAGCGCGGCGATGAGCAGGCCGAGTCCCAGGAAGGCGAAGCAGAGGAAAAGAACGGCGAGCGCAAGTTGTTCCGGGTGTGCCGGCCAGGGTGTGCCAAAGACGAGACGCGCCAGGACGATCTGGAGCACCGCGGCAAGCGCGACGATGACCACCCGTGCCAGGAAAGCGCCGATGAGCAGCGCCTCCGTCGGGACCGGCAGCAGCCGGTAGCGTCGCCAGACCCCGCGTTCGCGTTCGGCGACCAGCGCCGTGGGCAAACCGAAACACGCACCGCCGAGTATCGTGATCGTCAACACCTGCCCCATTTCGCCGAGCAGACGCGGGTTCTCGCTTCCGAAGATACTGCCAAAGGCCAGTAGGAAGAACACCGGAACGAGGTAGCCGTAGACGAGCGCTTGCGGACTGCGAAAGTTGAGGCGCAGCGTGAGAACCGCATATCGCAGCGCCGCGGTGACGATGAGCGGGAGGCTCACGGGGTCTCCTCCGTCGGCGCCGTCCAGGTCTCGCCGGTCAGCTCAATGAACACATCCTCCAGCGAGGGCTGGTGAGTCTGCAGCTCGCGCAGCTCGTTGCCTCCGCTCTCGAGGGATTGGGCGAGCGCGACCGTCGTGCGGTTGATTTCCCGGGTGAACAAGCGCCAGCCGGCACCGACGCTTTCGATACGTTGCACGCCCGGCAAGGCCTCGACTTCCGCCCCGGAGAGCGGCTGGGCGGTGTGCACGGTCAGATAGCGCGCGGCGCGGGATTGGGCGATCAGGTCGTCGGGTTGCGCGACCGTCACGATCTTCCCGTGGTGCAGGATGGCGATCCGGTCGCAGAGTCGGTGGGCTTCGTCGAGATTGTGCGTGCTCAACAATACGGCATGGCCGGCGGCGCGTTCTTCCTCGAGCACCCGGTGCAGCGCACGGCAAGCGTGGGGGTCGAGACCGGTCGTCGGTTCGTCGAGGACCAGCAAGCTCGGTTGGTTGACGAAGGCGAGTGCGACGGAGAGCCGTTGCTTCTGGCCGGCGGAGAGCGTGTCGAAGCGGGCGTCGGATTTTTCCGCCAGCGCGAAGCGAACGAGCAATTCACCGACCGCGACGGGAGTGCGGTGGAACGCGGCGAAGAACCGCAGCGCCTCGCGCGGGGTGATCGTCGCCTGCAGCAGGGCCGGCTGGATTTGGGCGCCGACCCGCGCCCGCGCCCGCGTCGGCTCGGCGCGCGCATCGATGCCGTTGATCGCGATCATGCCGGCGTCGGGGCGCAGCAGGCCGAGAAGGCATTCGAGGGTGGTGGTCTTGCCGGCGCCGTTCGGGCCGAGCAGTCCGACGATTTCTCCCGGGGCGACGTCGAAGCTCACGTCGCGCACGGCTTCGAAGGTGCCGTAGCGCTTGGCGAGGCCACGCACGCTGACGCTCGGAGGAGGTGAAACCGACATCGCGCCGAGGGAAACGGAATCGATGCCCGACCGCAACCCCGGGGAACCGCCGGTGTTGGTTCGCGTCAAAACGAACCGGTGACGCCGTCCGTCGGGCGCGCCATGTCCGCTCCGCCTGTTCCCGCTGCCACCTCGCCGGTCATCCCGCGGTCGTGGCGACGGACGAGCCGTTCGGCTTTCAGCGCCCTATCGCGATCCTCAAGTCGAGCAGCACCCAGCTCAATCGTCGCGAGGGATGGCGCAGGATCCGCTCCCGCAGTTTCTTCGACACAGCATGGGCCCTCCGCGAACTGTTCCGGATTGTGCTCTCGACACGGCGGGGTGATTTGCCAGCCTCGACGGGCTCGTTTGAGCGCCGTCTCGGCCGATCTACCGAGCCGGACCTTCGCTCCGTTGCCGCACCCGCCCGCGACCTCTCCCGATGTCGTTTCTTCGTCGCCTCGTTCTTCTTGCCATGCCCTTCGTTGCCGCCTCCCACGTGTCCGCTGGCTTCGTGAAAGTGGAAGGTCGGCGCTTTGTCCTCGACGAACGGCCGATGTATGTCTGCGGCACCAACCTTTGGTATGGCGCTCACCTCGGGCGCCCCTCGAACCCGGTGGGGCGTGCGCGGTTGCTGCGGGAACTCGACCGGTTGCAAAAACTCGGAGTAAACAACCTGCGAGTGCTGGGTTCCGCCGAGGAATGCGCCGTCGCGAAGACGCTGAAGCCGGCGATCCAGACCGCGCCCGGCGTCCTCAACGAGGATGTGCTGCTCGGGCTGGATTTCCTGATTCAGGAGGCAGACCGCCGGGGCATGAAGCTCGTGGTGTTCATCAACAACAACTGGGATTGGTCCGGCGGGATCCCGCAGTATCTGGCGTGGGCCACCGGCCAGCCGGCCGTGGGTCTCGACGGGCTGCCGTGGAAGGAATGGAATCGCCTGCAGAGCACCTTCTTCACGAACGAAAAAGCGATGGCATTGTTCCGCAATTACATCGCGTTGATCGTCAACCGGACCAACACGCTCACCGGACGCAAGTATCGCGATGAACCGGCGATCATGGCCTGGCAGCTCGCCAACGAACCGCGGCCCGGCGAGCGCGAGGAGGATCAGGACGTGGTCTTCGCCGCGTTTCTCAAGTGGGTCGATGCCACGTCCGGGTACATCCACTCGCTCGACCGCAACCATCTTGTCACCACGGGCAGCGAAGGCGTCATGGGCGGCCTGTTCTCCGACGACCGTTTCCAGACCGTGCACGCGGTGAAGGGCATCGACTACGCGACCTTCCATCTCTGGCCGAAAAACTGGGGCTGGTTCAAGCTGGACCAGTGGGCGGCGACGATCGGCGCGACGGTCACCAACGCGCACGACTACGCGGCGCGCCATATCGCCCGTTCCGAGGCGATCAACAAGCCGGTGGTGTTGGAGGAGTTCGGCCTCGACCGCGACGGCGGCCTCACGGTCAATGTACCCACGACTTCGCGCGACCGGTTGTATGCGGCGTTGCTGGGTCAGATTGAGCAGTCGGCCGCGCAGGGCGGCTCGGCCGCGGGCTCAAATTTCTGGCTCTGGGGCGGCGAAGGTCGGCCCCCGCAGTTCGCGGATGCGCCCGACGGTATCGGCGCGGGCGACATGCTCCAGGAGGAACCTGGCCGCAACACGGTCTTCGATTGCGACGCCAGCACGCTCAAGATTCTCCGCGACCATTACGCGGCGTTGCAGCAGCTCAGCGCGCAGAAGCCGTAGGTCGGGCGGGTGGGTTCGCAGGCAGAGGCGAACGTCGCTGGACGTCGCTCGAGCGACAGGCGAACCGCGACTCCTCCGTGTAGCTGCCGAGGTAATGAGGCGGACGGATTTCCGGCATCGATCGCTTCCGCCTCCTTACGTCGGCGGCTACGGGAAGCCAGGCCCCGCTTTGGGCGCATCGTTCCACCGCGGCACGGCTGGAGTGCCGCGGCGCACGGACGCAGTAAACGACTGGGTGGCCCAGGGGCCGACCGGCGGGCAGCGCACCTGATGCGCCGATGTGGGGGGATGTCGATCTTCCGGCCGTTATGCGCCGGCGTGCGCCGCAGCAAGAAGCTCCTGCACGTGGCGGAATTCGGTTTCCATCGCGGCCAGCAACTCGGCGGCGAAGGGCGATGAATTGGTCTCCCGTTCGAGACGGCGGCTGAGCTCAGAGAGGCGCATCACGCCAATGTTGGAGCAACTGCCTTTCAAGGCGTGAGCAGCGGTCTTGAGCGAACGCAGATCGTCGGTGGCAAGGGCAGCGCGTGCGTCCGCGAGACGGCGGACGGCTTCGGTTTCCCAAGCGGCCAACATTTCCCCAAGCAGCGATGGATCGGTCTCACTACAGAGGTCGCGCAGCATATCCAAGCGCTCCGCGTCGACCGAGGGCACATCGGGGATAAAGAGAAGGGGTGGGGTGGCGGTATCGGAATGCATGGCCGTGTCAGAGTCTTGGTGCAGCTATCGGCGGGTCGGTGAGCGAGTTGAGGGGCGGGGCTGAGAATGAAGGAGATACCCCAGCCCGTCGTTGGGGCGTGAATTGGAGCTGAGCGGCGCGCGGCGGCGGGGCGCGGAAAGGCCGCGCGGGCATTAGTTTCGCGTATTTGGCTCTGCGCGGGACGCAATAGTCCTGCAAACAAGGTTCCCTTTCCTGAAATTCTGTTTACAGGTTTCCGCGCCAGTTGGTTTAGTCTGACTGCGCTTCGAACGACGAACGCTCCGCAACTACCCGTGAGTTCTCCGCATTCGCGAAAGTCCTTCCTCATCAAACTCTGTAGCACCGCTGTGGCGGTCGCGGCGGCACCGACGCTCCTGCGCCGGACCGGCGAAGCGACCAGCGGCGCGGTTGCCCGGCAGGATGGCTCCCGTCGTCCGCGCACGGCAGTGATGCCGAGGGCGGATCTCCGGGCGGTTGGGCGCCCGATTGCCGGTGCCTGAAGATCGCGAACCCCGTCGCCGCCCCGCCCCCTCTCCCGGCCATGTCGAAGGTTTTCCCCAAGTGGTCCAACGTTCTGCCGCTGCAAATCGTGCTCTTCCTCGTGGTGTTCGGGGGAGCCGTGACGGCGGGCGTGACCTACTATTTCACGCCGAAATACACGCGGGTGGGCTATGCGCCCGTGCAACCGGTGCCCTTCAGCCACGCGTTGCACACCGGCCAGCTGGGGCTCGACTGTCGCTATTGCCATGTGGGTGTCGACAAGGGGCCGCACTCGACGCTGCCGGCGGCGCAGACCTGCATGAATTGCCACAGCATCGTGAAGAAAGACAGTCCGCTGCTGGCGCCGGTGCGGTTGAGTTACCAGTCGGGTGATCCGGTTCCGTGGGTCCGCGTGCACCAGGCGCCGGATTTCGTCTACTTCAACCATGCAGTGCACCTGAACCGCGGCGTCTCGTGCGTCGAGTGCCACGGAAATGTCACCACCGTGAAGGAGGGCGAGGTCATCGCCCACCAGAAACCGTTCAGCATGGCCTTCTGTCTCGACTGCCACCGCCAGCCCGCGAGCTTCCTGCGCGACCCGAAGGAGGTCTTCAATCTCAACTCGTCCCGCCTGGCCGACACGCCGCGCGCGCCGGAGGCGGCGAAGTTTGTCGAGACTTGGAAAGTGAAACCGCCGCAGAGCTGCAGCGGCTGCCACCGATGAAGCGCACGTTCGAACATCCCGCTCCTTCCGCCCGCGAGCTCAACGGCCCGCGCTATTGGCGCAGCCTCGATGAACTTGCGGAGTCGCCCGGCTTTCTTGACCAGCTCCGCCGGGAATTTCCGCAGGGTGCGGCCGAGCTCGACGGCGTCGACCGCCGGCACTTCGTCAAGATCATGGCGGCCTCGTTCGCCCTCGGCGGTCTCGGCCTGGCCGGATGCCGGCGGCCGGAGGCGAACATTTTGCCCTACGGCACCTCCGTCGAGAAGATCGTGCCTGGACTCCCGCTGTATTACGCGACAGCGATGCCCTCCCGCGGCGGTGCGATCCCGCTGCTGGCCGAAACGCACCAGGGCCGGCCGACGAAACTCGAGGGCAATCCCAGCTACACGCCGCACGGCACCGCCACGAGCCTGATCGCGCAGGCGGCCGTGCTTGATCTTTACGATCCCGATCGGGCGACGACGTCGCTCCACGGCAGCGAGGCGATCGCGCTCGCGCAGGTGAACGACCTGATCGCCCGCCTCCAGCAGGCTTACCTGAACTCGAAGGGCGCGGGTCTGGCGATCCTCGCCGGTGAATCCACTTCCCCGACACGGGCCGCGTTGGTGGCGGCACTGCGGCAGAAATATCCGAAGGCGATCTGGGCCGAATATGAGCCCGTGGACGCCCGGGCTCCGCAGGCCGGCGCCACCACGGCGAGCGGGCGTAGCGTCAAACCGCTCTACCGGTTCGCATCGGCCAGGCGCGTGCTCAGCCTGGATTGCGATTTCCTGCAGGCCGAGCCGGGTGCGATCGCCCATGCGCGCGACTGGGCCCAGGGCCGCCGGGTGGCCGCGGCGGGCGCGGACATCAGCCGGCTCTACGTCGCCGAGAGCCATTTCACCATCACCGGCAGCAACGCCGATCACCGGCTGCGCGTGGCGTCGTCCCATGTTCCGGCACTGGCGGCGGCAGTGGCGATGCGGGTCTTTGCGCAGAAGGGCCGCTTCGGCGAGCTTTCCGGAGTGCTGGCCAAGCTGGCCACCGGGCTGGAGGTCGACGCGAAGTGGCTGGACGCCTGTGCCGCGGATCTGGTCGAGCACGGCGGAGCAGCGCTCGTCTGTGCCGGCTTCCATCAATCCCCCGCGGTGCACGCCCTCGTGCTGGCGATGAACGAGGCGCTGGGCAGCGTGGGGAAGACGGTGGATCTGGTCGAAGTCGATGCGCCGGCGGCGGCTTCAATCCAGGACCTCGTGGCTGCGATCGCGGCCGGCCAGGTTTCGACGTTGATCATCCTCGGCGGAAATCCCGTCTACAATGCGCCCGCGGATCTCGACTGGCCGGCGTTGCAGGCGTCCGTCGGTGAGGTGATTCGCCACGGGCTCT
>Ga0302321_100003279_pt1 | contig 13876 bp, 8 predicted proteins | sample Fen_T0_1_FD_202505 | JGI IMG/M metagenome (GOLD analysis project Ga0302321, IMG submission 202505) | Peat permafrost microbial communities from Stordalen Mire near Abisko, Sweden - Fen_T0_1 | ecosystem: Environmental > Terrestrial > Soil > Wetlands > Permafrost | place: Sweden: Abisko...
GGCGGGACCCGCAATATACCGTGCGATATCGCGCCGGTCCAGCCGGCGTTCAGCGGGCGAGCAGCGCCAGCAACGCCCGCATGTCGGCAGCGCCGGCCTTGGCCGCGGCACTCTCGATCCGTCGGTAGCGGTGCACGACGTCGGCGCCCACCGGCGTCAGCGCCGTACCGCCGCCGCGCCGGCCACCGGACTCGGCCTCGACCACCGGCGACTTGAAGCACCGGTTCATCGTGTCCACCAGCAGCCACGCGCGGCGATACGACATGCCGAGTTCCTTGGCCGCGGACGTGATCGATCCGGTCCTGTCGATTGCCTCCAGAAGGTCGATCTTGCCCGGCCCAACGGCAATGTCGTCGCCCCGCGTGACGCGCAGGCGAAACTTCACTGCAGCGGGATTCGTCATCACCTGCGCAACGGCAACGGCTTCCGCGCGAGATTGGGCCGTGGGCCGACTTTCGGCTTGAGCACACGCGATTTCCTGGCGAGTTGCAGCGCCGTCGCCAATGCCTGCTCGAGCTGCCGGTCGTGCTTCGCGACAGCGTCCTGCGGAGCGTTGTCGACCTCGATTTCCGGATCTGTGCCGTAGTTTTCAACGCCCCAGCCGACGTCGCCGAACCAGAACGAGAACTCCGGCTGCGTCGTCTCGCTGCCGTCGACCAGCGCGTGCCGCGGCCAGATTCCGATCACCCCACCCCAGGTGCGCGTGCCGACGAGCTTGCCGATGCCCATGAGCTTGAAGCAGTGTGAAAAGATGTCGCCGTCCGAGCCCGCGTGTTCGTTGGTCAGCGCGACCAGCGGGCCGGCGGGGGAATCGCTTGGATAGGGCTCAGGCTGTCCCCAGCGCATGATGTTGTAGCCGATGCGCTTGCGCGCGACTTTCTCGAGCAGCAGCTGCGACACGTGTCCGCCGCGGTTGTAACGGACGTCGACGATCAGCGCATCGCGATCGCATTCCGCGCCGAAGTAGCGGTGAAACTCGGCGAAGCCCGCCGACATCATGTCCGGCAAATGCAGATAGCCGACGCGTCCACCGGAATTGGCGTGCACCCAGCTGCGGTTGCGTTCGACCCACTCGCGATAGCGCGCCGGGGCTTCGTCAGCCAATGTCGTCACCAGGACCGTACGCGAGGCCTTCGCTGATCGACCCCTGCTGGCCGAAGCAAGCGTGAGTTCCACCTTCGTGCCAGCCTGGTGCACGAGCAGCGCCTGCGGCGGCCGGTCGCGCGCGACCGGCTGGCCATTGACCGATACGATGCGTTCGCCAACCTTGGCCTGCACGCCGATTGCATTGAGCGGCGAATCTGCCGCCGCGTCCCACGCGTCGCCCTCGACGATGCGCGCGATCTCGTAGCCCGCTCCACCGTCCACCGCCCGCAAGTCCGCCGCGAGGTGGCCCAAGGCGATCTGCGGAGGACGGCGATGGTCGCCGCCCATTTCGTAGGCGTGGGAGGTTCCGAGTTCGCCTTGCATCTCCCAGATGAGATCGGAGAGTTCGCCGCGCGTCGCCACCCGCACGAGCAACGGCTCGTACCGGCGATAGATCGCTTCCCAATCGGTGCCAGACATGTTCGCCACCCAGAACTGGTCGCGTTGCAGCCGCCAGACTTCGCGCAGCATTTGCCGCCACTCGAGACGGGGCTCGACCGACAGCCGAATGCGGGTGAGGTCGATCCAGCTGGTCTTGCGCGAAGGCTCGTCCGATGGCGGCGGCTCCTTGCCCTCGGCTCTGGTGTTCGCGCGGATGGCGCGCAAGCGCTTGCCCTCGCGTACGACCAGCGTGACATGATCCCCGGCGAGGACGAAGTTGTCGGCGCGGTCGAGCAGCGTTTCGCTACGCAGGGTGACGAAGTCGAACAGTTCGAGGCGGCCGGGTGATTCCTTGTGTCCGCCGCGCCCATGCGCGCCCGGAATCGGGAATACCGTCCACAGGACCTTGTCCGGAGTGCCGGCGATCTGGCCGAAGCGGCCTTCGGCCACGGGAAATGCCGCGACACGACGCACGATTCCTTCGAGATCGACGCGGACCTGGCGCGGCCGCTCCAGGGGCTTGTCGCTCATTCTCCTGTCGTCGGTGGATAGGAGGCCTTTGGGCTCGGGGTCGAAAGGTGGCCGCTGGTCGCTCTGCAAAGCAATCAGATAGGGACGCGCCGCGCGCGGAAAACTGAGCTCGAATTGCACGCTGTCGTATACCGGATCGAAGGTGCGCACCGACAGGAAATAGAGGAACCTGCCCTGCGGGTCGAATGCCGGCGAATAGTCGCGGAACTCGGGTTGCGTGACCAGCGTGCTTGCCTTCTTCGCGACGTCGTGCAGCTTGATCGCGCAATGCCGGGAATCGGTCCAGAACGAATAGGCGAGCCACGCCCCGTCAGGCGACCAGGCGAGGTCTTCGCTGCGTCCTGCATCGCTGCGGTCGACGACCGACATTTTTCTGGTGGAAAGATCACCCAACAACACTTCATTGCGGTGGTTGGTGATCGCAATCCGTTGGCCGGACGGCGCGGCGCGCAATGCCTGCACGCGGCCGATGTCCCACGGCAGCGTCGTCGACTTGCCGTCGCTCAACGTCACGATGCGCTCCTCGCCCGATTCGTCGCTGACCGCGACCAGCGTCTTGCCGTCCGCCAGCCACTGCCCATGGCGATACCGGACGCCGTCGGCGACGCCATGCTGGTGGACGGCGCCCTCCCACATCGCCATCGTGAAGAGCTTGCCGCGCGCATCCATGGCCACACTGTGGCCGGCGGGATGCACGTTGAACCCCGACAGATGATCCGCGGCAGCGACGAATTTCCGCGATGCCTGCGTACGGTGCGACGGCACGTCGATCTCTACGCGCGCCGAGCGATTCTCCGCCGGATCGAACAACCAGATGTCGGCGCCGCACTGGTAGACGATGCGCGCGCCATCCGTCTGTGCGTTGCGGGCGTAATAGATGTCGTGATCGGTGTGGCGACGCTGATCGGAGCCGTCGGGCCGGCAGGAATAGAGGTTGCCTACGCCCTCTGCGTCCGACAGGAAATACACGCGCTTGCCGATCCACATCGGGCTCGTGATGTTGCCCGGAAGACGGGTCATGCGACGAAAGGTTCCGTTGCCGGTTGCGTCGATCCAGAGGTGCCCTGCGGTCCCGCCACGATAGCGCTTCCAGCGCGCGGGGTCGGCGGTGTTGCGGCCGATGACCTTCGCCTTGCCGGGTCCGTAAGCGAGGTGATTGACCTGACCATAAGGCAGCATTTCCGGCAGCCCGCCGTTGACGGAAAGCGTGAATGCGCGATAGTTGCGGAAGAACGGTTGCCCGTGCGTGGTGACGAACAGGATGCGGCCCTCCGGCGTCCAGCCGCGCACGAGGACGTCCGGACCCAGCCACGTCATGCGCCGTGCGGGACCGCCCTTCGCCGGCATCAAATAGACTTCCGGATTCTGCTCGTCGCGGCCGACGTAGGTGATCCACTTGCCGTCGGGAGAGAGCATCGGAGTGGCCGGCTCACCCAATCCCGCGGTCAGGCGGCGTGCAGTCCCGCCGCCGACATCCACGCGCCACAGATCGTCATCGCAGACAAAGACGATGGCGTCACCCTGAAGCGAAGGTTGCCGCAGATAACCGTGTTGGGTCATGAGTTGGTTTCCTTGAAATGCGGGACCGTCGCGCAGGCCGGCAACGATGGACCCGAGATGATAGCCCCTTCGATTTCCGGTGGCACGCCGCCCATCGCACCGGCGATTTCCGGCCGAATGGCAAATCTGCCGGCCCGCAGCCAACACTAGCGCGGACCGAAAGAACGGGCTAGGCTAAAATTCGCCATCGTTCGGCACACCCGCCGACCGATACAAATTGCGGTATGCGAGGAGGGCGGGATGAACACGATCGTTCGCGGGTGTCAGCTTTGGCTGGTTGCCATGATGTTGTTCGCGGCGCCGGCGCCGGCCCAGCCTCGTTACTCTTTCGATGCGACGCCCGGCATCCTGGCGAAGGACATAGTTCCTTCGGAATATCGGCTGGCGCTGGACCTCGATCCGGCCAAGAACACCTTTACCGGCGTCGTCGACATCGCGCTGAAGGTGCGGCGTCCCGTCGAGGCCATCGTGCTCAACGCGTTCGAACTGACCGCGGGCGAAATCGCGCTGACCGGGCCGGGCGGCGCACGTCGGATGACCGCGACTGATGACCAGACGAAACGCCAATGGCGCATCGCGGACGGCCACACGATCGAACCCGGCGAATACACGCTGCGAATCGCGTACAGCGGCGCTGTGCATACGGTCGGAGAGGGGCTCTTCGGCGTTGCCTACACGGCCGAGGGCAAGCCCGCGCGAATGCTCGCGACACAGCTGGAACCCACCGCCGCGCGCTCCGTCTTTCCGGGATTCGACGAGCCGTCGTTCCGCGCGAGCTTTGTGATCACGGTCACCGCGCCATCGGCTTACGAAGTCGTCTCCAACATGCCCGCCCGTTCGCGCGACGTGCAAGGCGCGGTGACGCGCTGGAGTTTCGCGCCGACGCCGCCCATGCCGACCTATCTCGTCGCGGTCTCGGTCGGGCAGTTCGACGCGCTCGAAGACAGTGTGGACGGCATTCCGCTGCGCATCCTGACGGCAAGAGGCAAGAAGGAGGACGCGCGCTACGCGATGGACGTCACCAAGAAAGTTCTGCCGTTCTATCGCGAGTACTTCGGCGTCCCCTACGCGCTGCCCAAGCTCGACCAGATCGCCGTCCCCGGCGTCCGCAACGGCGCGATGGAGGACTGGGGCCTCATCTCGTACATCGAAGACGCGCTGCTCTACGATCCGGCGAAGAGTTCCATCGAAACCAAGCAGGGCATCTTCGGAGTAGTAGCGCACGAAATCGCTCACCAGTGGTTCGGCGACCTGGTGACAGCGGCTTCCTGGGACGAGATCTGGCTCAACGAAGCGTTCGCGACCTGGATGCAAAACAAGGCCACGACGCGCTTCAACCCTGACTGGCAGATCCCGCTCAATCGCGTGCTCACGCGCCAGGGGGTGATGCGCGGCGACGCCGGTCCGGCGACACGTGCGATACGGTCCGGGCCCGTCTACGAAACCGCAGTTTTCGACGTGTTCGACGGCGTGACCTACACCAAAGGTGGCGCAGTGCTCGGGATGATCGAAACGTACATCGGACCCGACGCGTTCCGGCGCGGACTCGCCGCGTACTTCGAAGGACAGAAGCTGTCCAACGCCACGGCCGGCGATCTCTGGCACTACCTGTCGCAGGCGTCCGGAACCGATGTCGCGGCCGTCGCGCGGAGCTGGACCGACCAGAAGGGCTACCCGTTGCTGCAGGCGCGCGTCACCTGCGACAACGGCAAGCAGACGCTTGAACTCGAACAGCAACGCTTCAGCGTCGACGATGCGGTCGACACGGCGAGCCTGTGGCAGGTGCCGTTCGCGGTTTCGGCCGGCACCGCGGCACCCATGCGATTCCTGTTGGCCGGCCGCAGCGCAAAATTCGCGACCGGGCCGTGCACGACGGCGCCGTTGTTCGTCGACTCGTCGGCCGGCTTTTTCCGCGTCCAGTATCCGCCCGAACACCTGCGCCGTTTGACACGCGCGTTTCCGGAGCTCTCGCCCTCCGCGCGCTTGGCACTCCTGACCGACACTTTCGCGCTGGGTCAGGCCGGGCGAATTCCGCTCGCCGAATATTTCGCTCTGCTGAGCAGGCTGCGCCTGGCAAGCGATCCGGCCACGCTGGTCCTCTTCCTGCAGGCCGACTATGCGCTGTCGAACCTCAATGGCGCGATGTACGGCACACCGGCGCAAACGCCCTTGCATGTCTTTGCGCGAAGCAAGCTGGGGCCGATGCTGGGCCAGCTGGGATGGAGCGTCTCCCCTTCCGACACCGCCGTCGCGCTGGGCTTGCGCAACGACTTGATCGAAACGCTGGGCATGTTCGGCGACGAAGCGACGCTGCGGAAGTCGATGGATCTCTTCAAGGCCGAGCGCAACGGTGGGCCGGCGATCGCCCCGTCGATCCGGCCGGGCGTGATGGCGAACGTCGGACGCCGGGCCGATGCGGAAATCTTTGCCGAGTTGGTGAAGCGGATGACGACGGCAACGCGCGTCGAGGACGGCTGGTTATACGCGTCGGCGCTCGCCCATGTGGAGGACGCGGCACTCGCCCGGCAATTCCTCGTGTTGACAATCGGCGACTCGGTGCCGACCCAGATGGTGTCGTGGCTTCCGGGCATGGTCGCCGGCAACTACACGCACGGCGCGATGACCTACGCGTTTGTCCTCGATAATTTCGACGCGCTTTCGCGCAAGACCTCCGAGCAGGGCCGGCCGCACCTCCTCCCTGGCGCCGCGTCGGGATTCAACGAATCGGCGCGCGCCACGGTGTTGATCGCCGACCAGAAGCGGCTGCTGGGCGATGCCGGGGAGAAGACGGCGAAGCAAACGGCTGCCACCATCGAACTCAAGAGCCGCATCAGGACGCGCGACGGCGCGTCGCTCGCCGCAACCCTTTCGCGCACAGCGTCCGGGAAAAAATAGTGGGCACGACCGGCCGCGTGCTGGTGACCGGCGGCAGCGGGTTCGTCGGCTCGGCGGTCGTGCGCACGCTGGTCAGCGCCGGCTACTCCGTGCGCGCGCTCGTGCGGAGCGAAAGTCCCCGCGCCAATCTCGCGACACTGGACATCGAGATCGTCGAGGGCGACATGCGCGACTCCGACGCGGTCGGTCGCGCGATGGCCGGCGTGCGCCATGTCATGCACGTCGCGGCTGACTATCGGCTATGGGCCCCCGACCGCGAGGAAATCCGGCGCAACAACCTGGCCGGCACGCAGATTGTCATGGAAGCGGCGCTGCGCTACGGCGTCGAACGCATCGTCTACACCAGCAGTGTCGCTGCACTGGCACTGCGCCCGGACGGGCGGCCCGCGGACGAATCCACGGCGCTTGCCGAATCCGCCGCGGTCGGGGCTTACAAGCGCAGCAAGGTGGCGGCGCAGCACCTGGTCGAGACGATGATCGCGCGCGACGCACTGCCTGCGGTCATCGTCAACCCGTCGACGCCCATCGGCCCCCGCGACATTCGGCCGACGCCGACCGGGCGGATCATCGTCGAGGCCGCTTCCGGACGCATGCCAGGCTATGTCGACACGGGACTCAATCTGGTTCATGTCGACGACGTGGCGGCGGGGCATCTCGCGGCCCTCGTGCGCGGCAGGATCGGCGAACGATACATACTGGGCGGCCAGGACGTGCTGCTCGCGGACATGCTGCGCGACATCGCACTGATGGTCGAGCGCAGACCGCCACGGTTGCGGATGCCGCGCCGCCTTCTCTATCCGGCAGCTGCAGTGGCGGAGATGATCGCGGCGAAGACCGGGCGGGAGCCATTTCTGACGATAGACGGACTGCGCATGGCCAAGAACCGGATGTACTTCACCAGCGCGAAGGCAACGCGCGATCTCGGCTATGAACCCCGACCCTACGCGCAAGGACTCCAGGACGCGGTCGCGTGGTTTCGGAATGCGGGCCATTTGAAGTGATGGCGCTGTCATCGGAAACGCCGGAACTGGTCATCGCGTCGGTGGCATGTGCGGCCTGGACGTACGTGCTGCTCATGCGCGGTGGATTCTGGCGTGCGGCCGAACGCGATGACGACGAGAGTTCCGCATCCTGCCTGCCCGACGTGTGGCCACGCGTCATCGCCGTCGTGCCTGCCCGCAACGAGGCCGAAGTCATTGCTGCGAGCGTCATTTCGCTGCTGCGGCAGGACTATCGGGGCGCATTCGAGATTGTCGTGGTCGACGATCACAGCACCGATGGCACAGCGGCCCTCGCTCATGCTGCGGCAGCGAACGCAGGCCTGGCGAACCGATTGGCGGTCCTGTCCGCGCCGAGCCTTCCGACCGCATGGACCGGCAAGCTTTGGGCGATGAACTGCGGGACAGGTTACGTCGATGACTTGCCGGTGCCGCCCGACTACGTGCTGTTCACTGACGCCGATATCAGCTACTCGAGCGAAGCGCTGACCACGCTCGTCGTGCGTGCGGAGCGGCATGGTCTAGTGCTGACCTCTTTGATGGCCAAGCTGCACTGCGAGAGCTTCGGGGAACGGGCGCTGATTCCCGCGTTCATTTTCTTCTTCCGGATGCTGTATCCATTCGCCTGGGTCAACCGCCCGGAACGTTCAACGGCAGCGGCGGCCGGCGGATGCATGCTGGTGCAGCGCAAGGCACTGCAGGCGGCGGGTGGAATCGCGGCCGTGCGCGGTGAACTGATCGACGATTGCGCGCTCGGACGCCTGCTGAAACGACAGGGGCCGATCTGGCTCGGTCTGACTCAACGTGCGCGCAGCCTCCGCGCCTTTCGGTCCATCGGCGAAATTCGCCCGATGATCAGCCGTTCCGCATATGCGCAACTGCGCTATTCACCGTGGCTGCTGATCGGCACCGTGGCGGCTATCGCGGTGACCTGTCTGGCGCCGCCACTCCTGGCGGTGGGCACCTCGGGCGTCCCTCGGTTGCTTGCCGCCGCTGCGTGGGTGCAGATGGCGTTGGCGTTGCAACCGACACTTCGCTATTACGCAGTCTCGCGTTGGTGGGGCGCAGGCATGCCGGCCATCGCGGCTGCCTACCTCGCGTTCACACTGGACTCGGCGTTCCAGCACTCGCGTGGCCGGGGCGGCCTCTGGAAAGGCAGAGTCCACGGTCCGGCTCCGGAAGGGCGATAATGGGTGCTACGTGTTAGCCGTGCGGCCATTTCGGCAGATCGGAATATACTCCCCGGTTTGGTCGCGCAGTGTCGGGTTCCGGAATTGTCGAACTGCGCCGCGCATGGAGATTGCCGTGTTCGATGCCCATCCATTGTCATTGGCGTAATGGCGCGCGGAATGCATAGCGCGAAGAGCGCCTTCCTGCGGTCCGCGGCCAATGCCGCTCGGCCGTTGGGCACCGATCCGGTCGCCGACGTCGATCCGCTCGACATCGCCGAAGCCACACTTGACGCATGCATAGAACGCTCGACCGGCGCGCTGCTTGCGGAGCAGCGCCGGGACGGTCATTGGGTCTTCGAGCTCGAGGCCGATGCAACCATTCCCGCCGAGTACATCCTGCTGAAGCGCTACCTGGGCGAGCCCGATCCCCCGCTCGAGGCGAAGATCGCGAGTTACCTGCGGCGGATCCAGGCCGCGCACGGCGGCTGGCCTCTTTTTCACGACGGCCCCTTCAATATCAGCGCCAGCGTCAAGGCGTACCTTGCGCTGAAGGTCATCGGCGACTCTCCCGACGCGCCGCACATGCGTCGGGCGCGCGAGGCGATTCTCGCGCATGGCGGCGCGGGAACGAGCAACGTCTTCACGCGCATGCTGCTCGCGCTGCACGACATCATTCCATGGCAGGCCGTGCCTTCGATCCCGGTCGAGATCATGTTCCTGCCCCGATGGTTTCCATTTCATCTGTTCCGGATTTCCTATTGGGGGCGCACGGTGCTGGCGCCGCTGCTGGTTCTGCAGGCCACGAAGCCTTCGTCGCGCCATCCGCACGGCGTCACCATCGACGAGCTCTTCCCCGGACGCTCTGCGCGCATACGTCGCGCGCCGCGGGCCTTGCACCAGTCGCGCCCGTGGTTCGCGGTATTCGCGCTCATCGATGCGCTGATCCGTTTCACGGAGCCGTATTTTCCGACCGGACCCCGCCAACGGGCCGTTGCCAAGGCGGTTGCGTTCGTCACGGAGCGGTTGAACGGCGAGGACGGGCTCGGCGCCATTTTCCCGGCGATGGCGAATACCGTCATGCTGTTCGACGCGCTCGACTATCCCCGCGATCACCCGGATGTCGTTACCGCCAAGAAAGCCATCGACAAGCTGCTGGTGTTCAAGCGCGACGAAGCCTATTGCCAGCCCTGCGTGTCACCGGTGTGGGACACGGTCCTCGCCTGTCATGCGCTGATCGAGGTGGGCGGCGAGCAGGCATTGGCCGGCGCACGCAAGGGACTCCTGTGGCTGGCGCCACGCCAGGTCCTCGACACCGTCGGCGACTGGGCGGACCAGCGCCCGGATGTCCGCCCCGGCGGCTGGGCCTTTCAATATGCGAATCCGCACTATCCCGACCTGGACGACACCGCGGTGGTGGTGATGGCGATGGACCGCGGCGCGCATCGTCTCGAGATTTCCGGAGGCGCCGACTTCAGCGAGGCGGTCGCTCGTGGTCGCGAGTGGGTTCTTGGATTGCAGAGCGGGAATGGCGGGTGGGGCGCGTTCGACGTGGACAACACGAGCGAGTACCTGAATCACATTCCGTTCGCCGACCATGGCGCGCTGCTGGACCCGCCAACCGCCGACGTGACCGCGCGTTGCGCAAGCATGATCGCGCAGCTTGGCAATGAATCGGATCGCCCGGCGTTGCGCGTCGCCCTCGATTTCCTGCGTCGTACGCAGGAGCCGGACGGATCCTGGCACGGCCGATGGGGAATGAACTACATCTACGGAACCTGGTCGGCGCTGTGCGCGTTCAATGCCGCCGGCGTGAATCCTCAGGCCGCCGAGATCCGGCGCGCGGTGAAATGGCTGGAGTTCGTGCACAATCCCGACGGCGGCTGGGGCGAGCATGGCAGCAGCTACGAGCTTGATTACCGCAGCCACCAGCCCGCGCCCAGCACGGCGTCCCAGACCGCCTGGGCGCTGCTCGGATTGATGGCCGCCGGCGAAGCGAACAATCCCGTGGTCGGCCGTGGCATTGAATTCCTGCTGCGCGCCAATGATGCCTCCGGGCACTGGCCCGAGCCACAATTCACCGCCGTCGGTTTTCCACGCGTGTTCTATCTTCGCTATCACGGCTATTCGAAGTTCTTTCCGCTCTGGGCGCTCGCGCGATACCGCAATCTGCGCAGCGCCGGAGATTGCGCGGCTCGACTCGGCATGTAGTTGTGGCAAATGAGGGTGGTAGATGAGTGTGGCCAATGTGCGCAACCGGTGAGTGTGGCCGGTGAGCGTCGGTGCGCTTGAACGACGCTCCGTCGTCGCGGTAACCGGGCTCAACTTCGAGGCGCGAATCGCCGAGGGCCCCGGCGTGAGGACGATCGCCGGCGGCGGTGATCCGCAAAGGCTCACCACCGCTCTCGAGCGCGAGTTCGCACTCGGCGCGGCGGCGATCATCAGTTTCGGAATCGCCGGCGGGCTCGCTGCGACGACAATGCCGGGAACCTGGCTCGTTGCCAATGCCGTCATCACGCGCGCGCTGCGCTGGTCCGTCGATGCGGCCTGGGCCATGGCGCTGGCGAACCAGTTGCCGGGCGCAGTCCGTGGAGATCTTGCCGGCTCGGATGCAATCATCGCGGAACCGGGCGACAAGCACGCGTTGGGCAAGGCGACCGGCGCGTTCGCCGTGGATACCGAGTCGCACATCGTCGCGGCGTTTGCTGCGTCCCGCGGCATTCCCTTCGCAGTGTTCCGGGTGATTGCCGACCCGGCGACACGGGCGCTTGCGCCGGCAACGTCCCGGGGGATGCGCTCCGATGGAACAATCAATCAGCGCGCAGTGCTCGGCGCCGTCGTGCGGAGCCCGGGACAATTGCCATTGCTGCTGCGAAATGCAATCGACGTGCGAATTGCCCTTCGCGCGCTGTCACGCGGGCGTCGACTCCTTGGTCCGGGCTTGGGTTACCCGGATCTCTGACAGCTTCTGATCGACGTGCCGTGAGAACACGAATTGCGCCGGACGCTGGTGCCCGAGCGGAATCTCGGGGGCCATGGGCCCCTCGGTTGTGACGCCCTGCCGGTTGACCGCGAATGCCTTCAGCGGGTGCCGCACCGCATCCTGCACGGCGGTCGCCTCGAATCCGCTGTGCACCATGCAGTCGGCACACTTCTCGTAGTTGCCGGTTCCGTACAAATCCCAGTCGGTCTCGTCCATCAGCTCGCGGAAGGTCTGCGTGTACCCTTCGCCGAGCAGATAGCACGGCCGCTGCCAGCCGAAGACCGTGCGGGTCGGATTGCCCCATGGCGTGCAGCGGTATTCCTGGTTGCCCGCAAGAAAGTCCAGGAACAGGCCGGATTGACTGAACGACCACGCCTTGCCGCCGCGGCCGCGCCGGAAGATGTCGCGGAACAGTTCCTTGGTCTTCGCGCGATTCAGAAAGTGCGCCTGGTCCGGCGCACGCTCGTACGCATAGCCCGGCGATACCGTGATGCCGTCCACACCCATCGCCTTGACGCTGTCGAAGAACCGCGCGACGCGTTCCGGATCGGCGTCGTTGAACAGCGTGCAGTTGATGTTGACGCGAAATCCCTTCGCTTTAGCTTCCTTGATTGCCGCGACGGCACGATCGTAGACGCCGGTTTCGCACACCGAGCGGTCGTGCATTTCCTCGTCGCCATCGAGGTGCACCGACCAGACGAAGTAGGGGCTCGGCCGGAACAGCGAAAGCCTCTTCTTCAGCAGCAGGGCATTCGTGCACAGGTAGACGAACTTGCGCCGCGCAATGATTCCCTCGACGACCGCGTTGATTTCCTTGTGGAGCAGCGGCTCGCCGCCGGCGATGGAGACCACGGGCGCGCCGCACTCGTCCACTGCGCCAAGACACTCCGCGAGCGAAAGTCGCTGGTTGAGGATCTCTTCCGGATAGTCGATCTTGCCGCAGCCCGCGCAGGCGAGGTTGCAGCGAAAGAGCGGTTCCAGCATCAGCACGAGCGGGTAGCGCTTGCGGCCCGCCAGTTGCTGGCGGACGACATAGGCGCCGATGCGGACCTTCTGGAGCAGAGGAATCGACAAGATGAGCTTTCGCGCGGAGATCCGCTATCGCTACAATCATGCCTGTTTGCGGGTTCGGCGACAAGCTGGACAGCGCCGCCAACAAAACCGGAATCAAACGAAAGGGAGTCGACGTTTGCGAGCGCTGATAACGCGGGTGGTCGGTAGCTGTGCGCAGCATGCGTGGCTCGTGCTCGTCGCCGCCGCGGTCCTGGGCGTGGTCGCATCCGTCTACGCGGCGCGGCACATCGCCATCGACACCAATACGGCCAAGCTGATCTCGCCGGATCTGCCATGGCGCCAGCGCGAGATCGACTTCGCCAGGACCTTTCCGCAACGCGTTGCAGTGATTGCCGTGGTGGTCGACGGCGCCACGCCCGAAATTGCCGAGCAGGCCACCGCCGACCTCGCGAAGCGGCTGGCCGGCAATACTGCGGCGATCGTCGCCCTGCGGCGTCCCGATGGCGGTCCGTTCTTCAACAGGGCGGGTCTCATGTTCGCGCCAACGGGAGAAGTTGCGCGCACGACGCAGCAGATGATCGCGGCGCAGCCACTGCTCGGAACACTGGCGGCCGATCCAACGTTGCGCGGCGTGATGGACGCGCTGTCGCTCGTGCTGGAAGGCGTGCGCCGCGAACAGATCAAGTTGGACGACCTGGCCCGGCCCCTCGCGGCATTCGCGGATGCGCTCGAGACCGTCAACGCCGGACAACTGCCCCGCTTTTCGTGGCGCACGCTGATCATGGGACGCTCAGCCGACCCGCGTGAGCTGCGCCGCTTCATACTTGTGCAGCCGGTTCTGGACTTCGGCGCGCTGCAGCCCGGTGCGCGTGCGGTCGCGGCGATTCGCCAGGCAGCAGCCGAATCCGGATTCGCGTCCGACCCGCGCATTCGCGTGCGGCTCACCGGCCCCGTGCCGCTCGCCGATGAGGAGTTTGCCACGCTGGCCGAAGGCGCCGCGCTCAATGCTGTCGTGACCATGCTCGTCGTGATTTTTCTCCTGTGGCTCGCGCTTCGTTCCGGTCGCCTCATTCTGGCCATTCTCATCAGCCTGCTGGTCGGCATGGCGGTCACCGCGGCATTCGGTCTTTTCGTCTACGGCGCGTTCAATCTCATCTCCGTGGCGTTCGCCGTATTGTTCATCGGGCTCGGCGTGGATT
>Ga0302321_100003280_pt1 | contig 13876 bp, 8 predicted proteins | sample Fen_T0_1_FD_202505 | JGI IMG/M metagenome (GOLD analysis project Ga0302321, IMG submission 202505) | Peat permafrost microbial communities from Stordalen Mire near Abisko, Sweden - Fen_T0_1 | ecosystem: Environmental > Terrestrial > Soil > Wetlands > Permafrost | place: Sweden: Abisko...
GTACGATAGCGTCAGGCATAAAAAATTCACCTCTCTGAGCTTCAGAATTTTCATTGCTGGAAAGAAAATCGCTCTGGCTCGCGAAGATACGCAAACCAGAGCAACAAGTGTTAGAAACCGTTAAGGTCCTCTACCGACGACGACGTGTACTGCGTCGATCACGCTCCAGGGAGATGTCCAACGTTTCATGCAAACGCTCGAAATCGTCCACATCCAGTTGCAACTCCACTGCTGGTAGGTCCTCTGGACGTGCACGCCCTTCTTCAAAGAGTTGTAACACCATCACTAACTCTACCTCCTCCATTTCCAGGAGCCCTTCTCCAGTCGGCAAATCAAGAGGGCTCTCCTCTTCCTCATCATCATCATCATCTATATCATTGGGATCTGCACGCGGAATAAATTCAATGTTTGTACGCGCACATTTGAAACGCCCTGTGATCTTCAGAGCATCCGTAGCCATCTCTTCTGCCAGCTCACGCACCACATCCATCATCTGTACAAAAGCATCTTGCAATTGCTCCAGAGCATCTTCATCGCTATCGCTATCCAGTTCGGCCGCCAGTTCATTGCTCACTTGATTCCCCGCAGGATTGCCATCGGGCAAGCGTTGATGCGCAAGCTCATTGAGTTGCTTTAGTGCCTGAGCGAAAGCTGGCGAAAACGTGCTGCTCTCTCGTTCGGCAGGCTTTACCTCTTTTTCTTTTTCTTTTTCATCATGATTTAGTATCTTCGCATCTTCTTGATCTTCTTGATCTTCTTGATCTTCCTGTTCATCATCATCATCGTCATCTTCATCATCGTCATCTTCATCTTCAGCGTCTAAACCTAGCGCAGCCTCTATCATCACTATCTGTTGATGTAATTGTTCAGCAACTTCCCTTGAGAAGTATGAAATCACTCTGGCTTGACGTGATGCTGCTAACAATTGAAATTGGGGCCAATCTCGATACCGTTCTCGACCACGCAAGTAGCGTATTTCAACAATGCCTAGCGTGTCCAGCCGCAACGAAATTTCCATGACTCCCTCCTCATAAACCGAACGCATCGGTTACTACATCCATTTCTGGCATTCACCCTTTTTTGAGCTTGTTTGAATATACGTTCTTCATATAACACAAAAGATTGGCAGTCTCTTCTGGTACAAAATAATCGTGGGCAGTAACAATAAGAAGCTGTGCAATGGCCACCTCAACACGAAAATCATGAGAGATACACTATTCTCAACGATGACTTTTATACACGCCTACAGTTACCAGAGTGCTTCTCTACTTTGCAAGGTGATAGACAGGCATAATTTGGATATAGCTTGCGTCAAAATGTATGTCACCATCATATCACAACGAGCATTAATTGATACAATCATTCTGTTCCATTTCTTTTTCTATGAACCAGGTGGGCCATATCCGGCCACAAATACTCACGAAACAGGGTCAGAGATAACGGAATACGTCGCCTCTGACCCTGGAACGGACTCTTCCCCGATTCTTTTCTTTATTCCAGCACCGTCCACAAGGTGGCTAACCGGGAGCGCACGAGCACAAGACCGGTTGCAGCTACCAGGAGTAATATCCCCATAAGCAAGAGTGCGAGAAACGTTGGAATGCCCAGCGAGGGTAAAAACAGCACATGGATAGCGGTAACAATGATCAGGCCAACACAGCTCAACACGAAGATGCGTATACGTGTTACGAGTCCTAATAGTAACAAGAGTAGCGCTTCCCCGGCTAGCAGCAACGACGGCTGCAGGTTATTCTGGCTAAAGCTGAGCCAGAGTGTAGGTAGCAACAAAAACATTGCACCGGCTATCGAACAAAGTTGTCCAGCCTGGCGATGCCCTGGCAGTTTCTCATCCCGCGATAAGAAAGGGGCCAGCACTATCAGGTAGGCGGCAGGAGCTAGCCAGAGCGTCGAAAGTTGGGTCTGCGCCAATGCTGAAAGTTCCCAGGAGACCACCAGCGAACACAACAGACCAGCCACATAGACATAGACCCGCATATATGCCGTCTGCAGATACCCCCACCAGAATAGGAGCAATGCGAATGCGGCAAGTGAAGCAGCACCAACGTGAGCCAGCACACCTGCCGTCGCAAACAGGCCGCCCATCAGTATAATCATCAGCACAACTAACAATTGTCCACCCAGGGCCAGCACAGCAGACAAACGAGCAGGCGCATATAGATGAGAGGTTGGAGTTAAAAAGCGCCAGGCAAGTTGTGCGGTAAACAAAAGCAGACAGAGCACACTATACGCACTCATCTGTTGCCAGAATAACCAGGGCGTAGATGCGATAGTCCTTACTGCAAGTACAGCTACTAATACCAGCAGCTCCGGCACACGCGTCACAAGCATAAAAACCAGTGCCGCTACAACTAATCCACAGAAAACCGTAAGCAGATCCGAAGTGATCATCTCAGCCGCATTGCCACTCCATATTAAGAGCACCACCAGCGCCCCCAGAGCAACCGCATACCAGGGCCAGCTCCATTTGATTTGTCTATAAAGCCTGCCAGGTGTCGCTTTTATTATATACTTCATGAACCAGTCGATACATAAGCCGCAAATAGCGCTAAACATTGCTATGCCAGTCAGGCTGTACAATGTTATCTGCCCCCGATGCACACACTCGGCAGTATAAGCTCCTACTCCTACAGCATATTGGCATGCGAAGGTCTGTGGTACAAGGACGACTCCCCACAGAGCAAATCCTAGCGCCACACCGGACCACCACTTATTTTGCACTAACAACGCTGCAATATACCAGACCAGAGCCAGCGCGGCCAGTTCTACAACAACAGGCACGCTGGACCCCAACGTACTCACACCGTTAGCGCTGTCATGCATGACGATGCCGGTACCGTAGACGATACTCATTAGTAAGAGCGGCCAGATCCAGGCAAAAACAGAATGCTGCGGCGACTGAGCTAACTGCTGCCTGAACAGAAGGATATGTTGTACACCCACACTTACCAGAGGCAAGAGTAAAGCCAGAGCTAACAATGTAGTTGCAGCATCCATGAATAGATGTGGTAAGGCCAGTAATGCGCAAATGAGAAACGAGAAAAGTTGCGACCGCCTTCTCTGATAGGATGCAAGGGCGTAGAACAATCCAGACAAAAAGAGCAAGAGAGCAATACTACTTCCTGGATCTAGATTGAAGCCCAACAGCAGAACCTCACCAAACACGCATAAGCTTAACACATCTAAGGGATTGGCCCAGGAACTACTCAAGAAACGACGCGCACATACGGCAAGTGCAGCACAGAGCAAAAAGAACCCTAGCATTGCCCATACAGGCACCATATCAAATGTAACAACCACAAGTGCATATACATAATTGAATATCAAACCGCAAAGCAAGAGCAACCAGCACCACTCCGCCTGTTTGGCTGTCAAGACTTTTCGCCAGCCAGTGTGGCGCACTAAAACGCTCAAAGTCAATATACAACCGAGCAGTAGCGCCACAATATCTGCCACAATATCGAACGGCATCACCCATGCTACTAAGTGTGGCCAGGCGTATGCATAATACATAAGCTCCATGAGCAGATCCGGCACTGCGATAAAGGGCATGATACTAACAATAATCAGAGCTAATATTTCTAAATTTTGTGCGAATCTGTTTTCTGGCCCATTTAAAGTCCGCAACGGTAAACGCGCCAGGGCACAAAAGAGAAATGCCAGGGCAGTCAAAGTCAACACATAACCGATGTGAGGCGTATAAAATGCATATAATAACGCAAGCACACAGGCTATACAGAGATAAGGCACAAGCGCCATGAGTTCGTAACGCTTTGTGCTCCATATCAGAAGAGCTAGCCAACCAGAGAGCAACAACAGCACTACGACTATAGAGAAACGCAATTCTCCCTGTGCACTTTCCTGCCCGCTCAACATTAGCATGAATAGAGTTATCATAAGCGTAAAGAGAATACTACCCGTCACACATACACCCAACAAGACTTTGGCAGGCTCGCGTAAAACATTTCTGGCAGGTGAAGGATGAATAGAGCGGCGTATAAAGAATAGTAAGGGAAAAGCCAGCAACATTAGCATGCTGGGCCACCACCAGGCTGCAAGCTGTAACGTCGAGGCGGTTGCCAGATCCACTACCAACAGGGCAACCGCAGCCAGATAGCCAAATGGCTTAAACTTTTGATAGACAGCCAGCACACCATACACTCCAGCGGCGTAGCTAGCGGCAGCTGCGATTAGCAGTGATGTCGAAACATGAAATGCTGGCCCGGCTGCAAATCTATAGGCGGCGAAACCGACTAGAGGTACCTGGAGCGTGAAGATTGCGGTGTAAATGACAGAGACAGTACGCAGACTGGCAAAACGATAGGTAACTGCACCTATCCCTCCAAAAATCGCGTGCACAAGTAACAAAATGATGAAAGCAAGCAATAGATCAGAGGTGGTTACAATAAAACTTAACGAACCAATTAGTATCAGAAATGCTCCTAACGAGGCTACGATATTGATCGTCTGATCTGCAAAAAATGCGCGAGCAGAAAACATCTGCCTGGATGGTAATGCTTGAGCGTCAGGCTCGTGATGGGCTAGCGGCCCGGGCATCTCAGGTCGATAGTGAGAGGAATTATGCTCTTCCCTTTCCTTCACTGGTACCTGTACAACAGGAACAATTTGTGTCTGGACCGGTAAGTTTGCGGACAAAGACGACATAGCTATACGTTGCGTCAAAAATGCAAGACGGTATTGGTAACGATCTATCAGATGCGCGACTGTGATATTCGCTCCCCCATACTGGGCAACACGCTGCAGATCTCGTATGGACTTATGCAGAAAAACTTCTTCCTTTGCGTCATCTATTGGATAACCACAGCGGGGGCAATTAGTGCCACCACCTGGTTTAATAGCTAACCCGCAACCGTCACAATGCAGGGTAGACGAAGACATATCTTACTCCTTCGCGACACATACTCTCTGCCGCCAGTATTATCAAAAAAGAAACAGAGACTTATATCTCAATAAAAACAGAAAAATGATTTGTATACACTACTAGTGTAAGTGCTTCTGCTTCTCTTAAGAAGTGTCATATGTCCCATCAGCTCGCGGGAGAAACTTGTGCTGGCCGTAGATTTATCCATGCCTGGCGTTTTGGCCCATGAGTATTCTGATAGTGAGGCTATTACGTTGATAGTTTTCCTGTTGGAATGCCTATAATTGTTCTTGAGAAAGGATATGCTCTCTTATGCATACAGATGACAAACAGTCACTATTTGATAGCGCAACTACGAATCTACTGGAATCATTTTCCGTCCGCAGCCCACGTCGCTTGCTTCTTAAAGGAACTGTCGCAGCTCTGAGCGCTGGAGCAACAATGGGCGCGAGCTCTCTGTTGAACCTCAGCTCAGTGCAAGCGCACGGAAAAAGCTCTTTCTTGCAGCAAGTTTTTGATATAGCAGTAACAGCTGAACAGTTAGCGGTTACGACGTATACCAATGCAATTCTTAATGCTGGCGTGTTAGGTATTACGGGCGATAATCTGGTGTATTTACAAGCTGCGCTGATCGAAGAGCAGATCCATGAGCTTTTCTTCGAAGCCGCTGGTGGCAAAGCACTGACGAGCACCTTCAGCTATCCCAGTGGTGCAATGACATTTTCAGATCTGCCTACTTTCATTGCAACACAGCAGCAATTAGAAGGGGTCTTTGATTCCGCTTTCCTCGTCCTGGTCCGACAATTGGGCGAAATAGGTCAGTACCGGCTGGCTCAGATTATGGCACAGATCGCAACAATTGAAGCAGAGCATCGTGCTCTGGGACGCTCAATTGGGAATTTAAGCCCGGCCGACAACTGGGCATTTACGCCTATCTTCCTGAAGAATATTCTGGATGCTCCTGCAGCCGTCACTGCCGCAGGCTACCTTAGCCCGATTGCGGGGAATACTTATACATATATGCAGGTCCCCACATCCCTACCTGGGCTCACCATCAATTACACTATTCCCTATGCAGCGTCATAAAAGCTGTCAAAACATAGGGCGTAGCTTCAATTTCTAGCAATGATAGAAATTTCTGCTTCTATCAAAAAATAGATCACTGCATCTTCATCCAGTAAAAGTAGAGACAGCGTTGTCTCTACTTACAACATTGTCGTTATGTTGATAGAACATGATACCCCATTACACGCGATATTAACTGCGTAAACCACCTTTACCTAACATTTCCAATCCTTTTCGAAAGCCGTCTTCCTCCTATTGCAGTGGCGTCAGGAAAACAATGCGATTTGACGTACACTCTCTCCTGCGATACAATTTGAGCGGTCAATGCAGCGTTTTTACAAAATTTATCTCTATGCAAAGAAGGCATCATTCTCTATGTATCTTGCCACCCTTTCATAACTTACGAGCGAACGAAGGAGTCGTATCTTGATTGCACGCCCAGATATCGTGCTACTTGTGCTTGACACTCAACGTGTTGATCGCCTCTCCTGTTATGGATATCCTATCGAAATATCTCCATATCTTGATGAAATAGCGGCTGACGCAACACGCTTTCTTCATGCTTACTCAACAGCACAATGGACTGTCCCTTCTCATGCTTCTATGTTTACTGGTCTCTATCCTGATCAGCATACTATGCTGCATGCATCATCTGTACTCCCAGATACTATCCCCACCCTCGCTGGACGACTCGCGAGTGCAGGCTATTTTACAGCAGCATTCTGCAATAATCCTCTCATTGGTGTGGTTAACACAGGTCTACAGCGTGGTTTTTACAGTTTTCTCAATTATAGCGGCTGGATGACTTCACGCCCAAATCAAGAAGGGAAACAATCGAGCCTGTTTGATCGCTATCGCAGCCACTTTAAGCGCTTTCTGGCTAACATCGTTACTTCTCTACAAGACGTTTTCGCGCGCTCCAATATACTGCTGGATATTTCGTTCTCTCCGCTTATGGCTCCGCTCTGGCAAACGGCTCTTAGCTTCAAGGGCAATACAGCGCGCTCCCTGCAACATGCGGCACGTCTGCATGTTGAGCGCCGGGGCCTGGCACCCGATCAACCCATTTTTAGCTTCATTAATCTCATGGGCACCCACATGCCCTATCATCCACCCTCACACTTCATTGAACGCTTCGCCCCCTATTTTCGCAAGGATAAGGCAGCACAACGCTATCTCCGTCAATTTAATAGCGATGTCTTTGGCTGGCTGGCTCCCCTGAGCACGGCGATGGATAAACAGAGCAAGGATATACTGGATGGTATGTATAATGCAGAGGTGGCTAATCAAGACGAGTTAGTGGGGGACTTTCTTCAAAAGCTAAAGACCAGTGGCGCTCTGGAGCATACACTTCTGATTATATGTGCGGATCACGGCGAGCATCTGGGTGAGAAACAACTAATGGGGCATAGTATCTCGCTCTATGATACATTGGTTCACGTCCCTCTTATTATTCGCGATCCTTCCGGCAATTTTCCACGCGCTTCCACTGTTGATGAGCTGGTTTCAACCAGACGTATCTTCCATACGGTACTCACAGCCGCAGGCGCGGCAACAGAACAAGAGCAGGCCTATAGCCTGACGCAAAGCGCTGAAAACGATCCTGACCAGGGGCGTATCTTCGCCACAGGCATCACACCGCAGAATCTGTTAACGATTATGCAGCGCCGCCGACCCGATCTGATAAAAACGTATAAATGCGATCAACCGCGCTACGCTATCTGGCATGATCGTTATAAACTTATCCAGACCGGCGATGATGAGCTTGAGCTCTATGATGTGTTTGATGACCCCAATGAACTCGTTAATTTACGTGATATACTGCCAGAACAGGTTGAAATACTCCAGGCACAGCTACAAACACAGATACAACATGCCGATGCGACAAACAAAACTGAGGTTCCTACAGAAGAATTTGATGACCCTCAGGTACAGCGTCGCCTGCACGACCTGGGCTATCTGGAGTAAACATTTGAACATAAAGCGAGGATGATAGTATGTATCCACCTGTAAATCCGATTCTTGCGCCGATTGGCCCATTCTCCCTCCATTGGTATGGCGTTATTATGACATTGGCCATCTTTCTGGGGGCAACTACGGCTAGCAGATATATAACACGTCATGGTAGCGATGGCTCTGCGATCTGGGATATGCTCCTTTGGGTGCTTATTCCAGGTATCGTTGGGGCACGTCTGTACTATGTTTTTATTCAGTCTCCACGCGGTCCCAATGGCCTGGACCACTATCTGGCGAATCCAATAGAAATTCTGCAGGTCTGGCGAGGCGGGATTCATATCTATGGAGCACTTATCTTTGGAAGCATCGCCCTTCTTCTTTACTTACGTATACATAAGCTTCCTTATCTGCGCTACCTGGATGGGATCGGTCTGGGGCTGGCTCTTGGTCAGGCCATTGGACGCCTGGGCAACTTTATCAATCAGGAACTTTATGGTCCGCCAACCACGCTGCCCTGGGGCCTGCGCATCGACGCCGGCCATCGCATTCCACCTTACGACAATATGCAGCTTTACCCCGATAGCACACGCTTTCACCCATTGTTCCTGTATGAAGTTCTCTGGGATGCTATTGGCTTTGCTCTGTTGTTATGGATCTCGCGACGCTTTGCAAAACAACTTCGTGCTGGTGACCTTTTTTTGCTGTATCTCGTCTGGGTACCTCTGGGGCGCTTCTTTATTGAGTTCCTACGAACCGATTCATGGTTCTTCCCAGGCACACCTTTTAATGTTCTGCACGTAATCATTGCAGCAATAATTATTACAGCCACTGTAATCCTCTTCCGCCGCCATCGCTCGCAACCCGAACCCATAACAGCACAGAACACAACTGCTGACAGCAGCGAGGCAACCGAACAGACAACCACCGACGACCAGGTGGCAAGCACTACGAGAGTTACTGAAAACGAGCCAGGCTCTGAAGCTGGTTCACTAGGAATCGAGAGTTAATTATTATGGCACCTCGTCTTATCATTATAGGTCTAGATTGTGCAGAACCATCGCTCGTCTTTGATCGCTGGCACGACGATCTCCCGAATCTGGCTCGTCTGATGTCTCAGGGTAGTTACGGAATGTTAGAAAGTTGCACGCCTGCCATCACTGTACCTGCGTGGAGTTGCATGATGAGCGGGCGTGATCCCGGCGAACTGGGCATCTACGGTTTTCGTAATCGCTCCGACCGTAGCTATCAACGTATGGGTATCGCCGATGGGCGTGCGGTACATGTCCCTCGCCTCTGGGACCTGCTCGGCGAGGCAGGTTGGAAAGTCGCGGTTGTCGGCGTTCCTGGTACCTATCCGCCACGCGCAGTCAACGGCACACTTGTTTCCTGCTTCCTTACACCCAATACCAACTCTACATATACGTATCCACCAGAACTCGCGACGCAAATTGCAGGCTGGATCGATAATGACTATCTCCTCGATGTGCCAAACTTTCGCTCTGAGGATAAACAGCGGATACTTCAGGATATTTATACGATGTGTGATCAACATTTTACAGTCGCCCGCCAGCTGCTCACACACAATGATCCGGATATGCTTATGCTCGTCGAGATGGGAGTGGATCGCATCCATCACGCCCTCTGGAAACAGATGGACCCACGCCATCCTAAATACGTCCCTGGCTCTCCTTTGAGCGAGGCCATTCATGATTACTATATCCATGTCGATCAACAGATTGGAGAGCTGCTTGGCCTCTGTGGCGACGATACAGCTGTACTTGTTGTGTCTGACCATGGCGCTCGTCCGCTCATGGGTGGGATCTGCGTCAATGAATGGCTACAGCAGGAAGGGTATCTGTCGCTCGTTCGGCAACCTGACAGCGCGACCCCCCTCGACCTCTCGAATATTAATTGGAAGCAAACGAAAGTATGGGGCGAGGGCGGTTACTACAGCCGTATCTTTATGAATGTGCGTGGACGTGAACCCCTTGGCATTATTCCACCAGGAGACTATGAACGCGAACGCACACTCCTGGCCGAGAAGCTACGGGCAATGCCAGGGCCCGATGGGCAACCTTTACAGAATAAGGTCTTCACTCCGCAGCAACTCTACCGCAGCGTACGTGGCGTTGCGCCCGATCTGATCGTCTACTTCGGCGATTTAGCATGGCGGGCTGTTGGCACCGTTGGCGGCGGCGAGATCTATACCACGGAGAATAATACCGGGCCAGACGACGCGAACCACGCTCAGTATGGCTTGATGATTTTCCATGATCCGCAACACCCAGGGCAAGGCTCAAAGCTCACTGGCGCACAGATCTATGATGTGCTTCCAACCCTACTTACTCGCTATGGCTTACAAGCTCCAGTAGGGTTGCGCGGCAAAGTCCTGGCAATGGCATAAACCATTACCCGCATGCAAAATACTATTATAAAAGTGTAAAGTGAATTGTCAATCTTATCTGGAAAAGATGCAGAGGGATCAATTACGCTGCATTCTCTTTTCACATGAGCATTACAATTCACTAAAATTGTAATGGTGGAGAAATTCACCGCACAAAAAGAGAGACTTATGAATCCATTCGAGAGGATATTTAGCCGATATCAAAATTTACCAGCCGTCGATCTTACGCTGGGACGCAGCATTGCTTACTCGCGTACCTCCACCCGCCGCTTGATGGAATTAATCGATGCAAATGGACAGGGGAATGTGCATGGGGGCGTTATTATGCGTATCGTCGACGAGTCAGCTGCAATTGTGGCGATCAAACATAGCCAGCGCGGCGTCGTAACAGCACGTGTAGAGACGTTTAACTTCCTGGCTCCGGCATTTATTGGTGACCTTATCACGGTCAATTGTGAAATGAACTTCGTTGGCAGGACGAGCATGGAAGTCGGCGTGGAAGTTACCGCCGAAGATTTGATTACACGCGAGATCCGCAAAATCGCCAGTAGTTACGTTATCTATGTCGCCATCGATGAAAAACGCCAGCCCACACCTGTACCTCCACTTATCCCTGCAGATGATGATGAAGCTGCAATTATAAAACGAGCTCATGTCCGCCGTATACATCGTAAGAAGATCGATGAAGAATGGACTCGGGCAGAACAAGAGAGAGACTCTACGCTATAGGAAAAAACCACGATTGTAATATGGCGATGGCCCCCAGGTAGTACTATACCAGACCAATGTCTCCTTCAATACGTTATTCTTAGTATATATACAGCTACTAAAAATAATAGATAACCGGACTCATGTGCTATCTATGATGGATTTACGTGATAAAAAGCTGGCGCTATCCTATAAATACTTCATCTCGATCCCATAGCGCAGCAAGAACGGAGCACACGCATGAAGCTGTCTCTGACAAGGCCAGCTACAATTATGACAACAAAGGATAAGGTCAGACGCGCATATGCCTGGTTTCTCAACTGGGAGTTTTACCTGATTGTCCTGTTGGCTGGCTTTCTCCGTTTCTATCGGGTTGATACGAGCGATTTCGACGGCGATCAAGGCCTTATGTACCGTATGGCATACGATGCAGTCCACCATGGGCTTCTGCCAGTGACAAATGGTACCGCTTCGCCTGGTTTTGCGAATGCCCCCGGCCTGCTCTATCTTCTGATGTTGCCCGCTGCTTTTTCAGCTGATCCACTCTATGGTGTGTTGCTTACAAGTTTTTTGGCGACGATGGCCGTGGCTATTACCTATATTTTTACGAACCGCTACTATGGTCGTGTCGCCGCTCTGGTTGCTACTCTGCTCTATACCACTGCCACCACTCCTCTGTTCTATTCACGCTTTTTATGGCAGCCGAATATGATGCATCCCTTTGTAATCCTCTTTATGTTTTGTTTATTCGGAGCGGTGGTTGAACGACGGAAAGGCTGGCTTGCCCCTGCATTAGTATTATTGGCTATCTTGTATCAAGCACATGGTACAACACTTTTACTCCTTGCACCACTGGCTCTAACGATCTTATTTGCACCGGAAACGCTACGCTGGCGCGATATATTTTATTCGCTCATCGGTCTGGCGCTTATCTTCTTCCCCTTCTTGCTCTGGCATCTCTTTACAAATTTTCATGACTTTACACTTATCTTGCAAAAGAGTACGCAACCTGCGACGATAAATACAGATTCGTTACGCTTCTACCGCTATATGCTCAGCCCCTTCGATCATGATAACCCACCTACCGACGCTCGCTCTTTTGTAAAAGCGCTCATGCCTTACCAGATCGCGTGGCTGTTCACAATCATGTTTTACGTGGTTATAACTGCTGCGGCACTGGCAATCGGTAGTGTAATCTTTCAATGGCTGCAAAAATGGCGTAAGATCAATATGCTTCCTAAGTCCGGGCAAAGATTCTGGGCGCGTCTGGCTCCCACTCCGCAAGGGGCGGGGCTACTTTTGCTTTGTGCGTGGCAGATCGTTCCTGTGCTCGCGCTCATCAAACATTCAACATGGGTCTTTCCACACTATCTCCTTGTTGTCTTGCCGGGACCCTTCATCTTGATCGGCTATCTGGTTAGCACGCTAAGCAACTGGATCGGTCGTATTAGATTTATAAGCAGAACAAGCACCATCAGCCGTGCTCTGAGCAAGTTGTTGCACCTGGTTCTCTACACAGCCACAATGATTGTTATTATAGGTCAATTAGCAAGTAGCACAGCCACAATTCTTGATCAAGGTCACGGCTACTTCAATGATCGCAGCAATGGTCAATATTATAATGATCTTTACTCAGTACAGTTGGCACTCAACACGGCTGACCAATTAGCGACGCAGCATCACTTTAAAAGAGTCTTTATTGCCACAGATTTCTCAACTGAAACGACGATGTTCTATTTAGGCGAACATATGCAGCACCCCACAACGGTCTTCTCCCACGAGCATTGCCTGGTGTTACCCAGTCTGGCTGATGGCCCCGCAATTCTGGTCATGGCTCCATATGCACGCATCGGCACCCCTCTGGCACAGGCATATGGTGCAATACAACTGACACAATCCCCGCGTTTGGGGGGTGAACCGTTTACTATCTATGAACTGCCTTCTGACCCGATTAAGGCAACTCTAACACCACAAGCCTTTGGTCAAAGCCTGCAAGCAGTGGGCAATGGACAGCTTCACTCTTTCAAAAGTAGCACGTGGATCATCTCGGATTGGCAACAATTACAGCCACAAGGGGCCTCCTACAACACGACTTACAACGATCACTTTCAGGCTACCTCGCCCGCCACCCAAAATTTGAAGCTCGACTCGACCTGTACATTCAACACTATCAATACAGGCGACCATATCCTCGCCGCCTTCAAATTGCCAACGAGCATCTTGCCTCCTCAATCTTTGGCTATAGGAATAGCAACAAATAAAGAGACGCCCGAGAACCCAACATACGGTCCGTTCTCATTGGAGACACATCGTCATTTGAAAAGCCCGGCGGTCAGATTGCTAACAGGAGACAGAAAAAATACTATAAATCTGGCTATTTCCTAGCTGTCTGTATTGACGGGAATTCTATACTGGCACATCCGTTGATGATTATTTACCTCTATCACTGAGTTTCCTTCTTCCAGATGAGCAAAACAGCAAGCAGCACCGTTCTATGAAACAGCAGAGTGGAAAGGTGAGCTTCTTCCCGCTAAGAAGGAAAGAAGCTCACCAGAATCATCTAATTAATCCTCCTCAAGGATTATAGGAAAGGTAAAGATGTTATAGCCATGGGGAGTACCTGCGAACCAAAACCGGTTTTGTGCTAGAGGTGGAGCTCCTCAACAGCCTCCAACACTTCGTTGGAGTGGTTGTCAGGCTTTACTTTATGCCATATTTTACGTACAACACCCTCTTTGTCAATTAAGAAGGTCTCACGGTTCACACCCATAAACTTCTTTCCATACATGTTTCGCTCTTTCCATACACCATAGAGTTGAGAAACGCTTGTATCGGTATCAGCA
>Ga0302321_100003281_pt1 | contig 13872 bp, 9 predicted proteins | sample Fen_T0_1_FD_202505 | JGI IMG/M metagenome (GOLD analysis project Ga0302321, IMG submission 202505) | Peat permafrost microbial communities from Stordalen Mire near Abisko, Sweden - Fen_T0_1 | ecosystem: Environmental > Terrestrial > Soil > Wetlands > Permafrost | place: Sweden: Abisko...
GCTCGAGGGCCCAGGTGGAGTTCGGTGTGATTGGGCCGAGCCCGGTGATGATACTGCAGGCGCGAAGAATTGCATAGGCCGTCCGTAGTGGAATCTTTCTGGTTTTGCTTCTTTTCTCTTCTTTTCTCTTCTTTTCCGATGCGTAACAGCCTTGTTGCAAGGTTGCCACTGACGCGTGGAATGACGGCCATTCCTGATAGCGGCAATCAAGTCTGACAATGAGCGGCGACTATTAAGTGATCCCGCAGCATTGTGCGGCCGACCACGGTTTCGGGGCCTATTGCGAGCCCGAATGTGCGAGTCGCTCGCAGGTGCTCGCATTTCTACGTGTGCGTATTCCTGCCGCAAGGTCGCAGGATGTCGCCGTCATGCCTGCATCGCGAGCGCTAGGAACAATCTCTTCGTGATCAGGCAAGCCGTCAGCGTCTTGTGCGGCTGTTTTCCGTGGTACCGTGGCATAGCAACTGTCACCTTGCGTTGCTTGCTGCGCGGTCCATGTTTTTTTCAGGCACTTCAAGATTCAGGCCCATTCGACTTCTAGGAACTGGAGGCATGGGCAGCGTCCACCTGGTTCACGACGAACAACTTGGGACAGAGGTTGCTCTCAAGACTCTCAAGCTATCGAGCGGCACGGATCTCTATCGCTTCAAGCGCGAGTTTCGTGCGGTGGCTGACATCAAGCATCCGAACTTGGTGACGCTCTACGAGCTCATCTCGGAGGGGGCGTTGTGGTTCTTCACCATGGAATACGTGGTGGGGTTGCCTTTCGACCGGTTCTTGCTTGGCGCGCAGGCCATGCCGCAAGCTGAGGTGGGCGAGCAGGCAGGGGGGGCACAAGCTGTCGCGCAGCCAAATGCCGATCGTATCCTGCAGTCGGTGCAGCAACTTTGCGTGGGGGTTCATGCCATGCACGAGGCGGGCTGCATCCATCGCGACCTCAAGCCGTCCAACGTGCTTGTGACGGACCAGGGGCGGGTTGTGATCCTGGATTTCGGACTGGCCAAACAAACCGGCAGCGGTTCGATCTCCTCCAACGGCCTGTCGGGAACCCCGGCCTACATGGCGCCGGAGCAAGCCTTGGAAAGGCCAAGCGTGCCCGCCGCCGACTGGTACGCGGTGGGCATCATGATCTACGAAGTGCTCACAGGCCGCTGTCCATTTGAAGGGGCGCTGTTCGATGTCTTGCTTAGGAAGCAGACCGAGGATCCGCCACCGCCGGTGCAGGTCAATCCCCTGGCCGACGAACTGCTTAGCGACCTCTGCAGACGTATGATCCACCGCGATCCGCTCCAGCGGCCCTCGGGCGCAGAAATTCTTGTACGGCTTGGGGCCTGTCAGGACACCCGTGCGATACCCACCCTGCGGCGGCACACACCGCTTTCCATGCCTGCTCAGCGCGTTCTCGGCCGCGAGCAAGAACTGAACGCCCTCTACCGCGCCTACGCGCAGATGCGCAAGGGATCGCTGGCGGTGGCGATCGTGGAAGGAAGCTCGGGCATCGGCAAGACCTGCATGATCGAAGCCTTCCTCGATGATTTGCAGAGCACTGGCCTCTCTGCTTCGGCTCCGCTCGTGTTGCGCGGGCGATGCCTCGAGCGTGAAACCGTGCCCTTCAAGGCCTTCGACCAGGTGGTCGACGGCCTCAGCTACCGACTGGCCAACCTAAGCGCCGACGACCAGTCCTATGTCCTGCCCGATGGCATCTTGTATCTAAGCGAGATCTTTCCGGTGCTGCGCCAACTCAAGCTTACCGAACACAAACGCTACTTTCTGCCGGCTTTGCGCGATGCCAAGGAATTGCGCAACCAGGCCTTCGTGGCCTTCTGCGAGCTGCTTCGGCGCATGGCGCGCACCCAGCCTTTGGTCATCTTCATCGACGATCTCCAGTGGGCCGATCGCGATAGCTTCGCTTTGCTGCGCGCGCTCGGCCAGCAACCAGGCGCGCCACCCCTGATGATTATCGCGAGTCTTCGCCGGACCGCGGATCCGTCCACCCTCGATCCACTGCTCCGTGAATTCATTGAACAGCCTGATGGGGAGACCATCAAATTGGGTGCGCTCTCGTCGGAGAATACCCGGGCACTGGTTGGTAGTCTCCTCGATGAAGAGGAGATGGCGCCTGCGGTGAAACGTCGTATCGCGGACGCGGCGGTGCAGGAATCCGGGGGCAACCCGTTCTTCGTGGTCGAGCTCGTGCATCACCTTCGCACGGTGATCCTGCCCGCGCGCGACATCGAGTCGATCTTCGATGGCAATGCCTTTCGGTTGGAGAGCATGATCCTTAATCGGGTGGGCAACTTGCCTGCCGAGAGTCAGCGCCTGCTCGAGGTCATTGTGCTGGCGGGTGACCCCTTGCCCCAGCGGGTGCTTGCCACCGCAGCCGGTCTGGTTCTCGGATCAGAAGGTTGGGAACGTGGCATCTCGGCGCTCGTGGAGGAGAGCCTGGTCCGGCGTCGGGGCCGCCAAGGCTCGGATTTGGTGGAAAGCTACCATGACCGCATTCGCGAAACTGTGGCGAGCAGTCTTGACGAGGTGACCTCGCGTCGGTTGCATGTGCAACTCGCTCAGGCGGTCGAGGCGTGGGATCGTGAACGCACCGACATGCTGGCGCGCTACTGGCTGTCCGCGGACGATCACGAACGCGCCAAGCGCTATGCGTGTGAAGCTGCGGCCGAGGCACGCACCAAGCTGGCTTTCGATCGTGCAGCACAACTCTACCGAACCGCAGCCGAACTGGAAACGGATGACGTCGCCCGCGCCGAATTGTTGCGCGCTCTCGGCGAGTGCCAGGCCAGCAACGGTTGCGCGGTCCTCGCCGCGGATGCCTACCAAAGCGCGGCCGCACTCAGCGAGCCGGCACAGGCATCTCGTCTCCGCCATCTTGCGGCCGAACAACTGTTGCGTGGCGGAGCAATCGCGCGGGGGCTCGAGGTTCTGGGGGGCGTGCTGAAAGAAGCTGGGCTTCGCTTTGCCCCAAGTCCGCGTCGGGCAGCGATTTCGGTGGCGTGGAGGATGCTGCGGCTGCGGCTGCGTGGCGTTGGCTTCGTCGAGAAGCCGGCGACGAGCATTTCGGCAAGGAACAATCATCTTCTTGATGTTCTGTGGTCGGCCAATATCGGCCTGAGCGCGGTGGACACGCTCAGAGCCGGCGATTTCCTGTTGCGCTTCCTCATGCTCGCGCTCAAGTCCGGGGATATCCGGCGCGTGGCGCAGGGATTCTCGGTGCTGGCAGGCCAGCTGGCGGTGTTCGGCGGGGCGCGTTTTGGTTGGGCCACGCGCCTCGCTTCCGAAGCCGAGGTGCTGGCACGGCGCTCGTCGGATCCGGCGACCATTGGTATGGCCAGGTTGTGCAAGGCTTTGGTGCGCTATTTCGCCGGGGAATTCGACGCCGCGGCCAATGACTTGATGGCCGTTGAACAGTACTTCTTGAGCCACTGCCGAGGGGTGAGCTGGGAGCTCGCGACAGCGCGATCCTTTACCTGCTTTTCGCTGCGTCTGTCTGGTCGAATTCGCGAATTGTGCGAGCGGTTCGATCGCTACACCGCAGATGCGGATCGGACGGGCGATCATTATGTCGGAACGCAACTGCGCACCTACCAAACCGTTGTGTGGCTGGTGCGAGACGACCTCGCCCGTGCGAGCAAAGAGATCGACGGAGTCTTGGACGCGTGGCCGAAGGATATGTACCAGGTACAGCACTTTTTCCACCTCTATGGGCGCTGCGAACAGGCCTTGTACGGCGAGAAGCCCGAGCTGGCGTGGCAGGCCATCGCCGATGACAGCCGGCGAATGAAGCGCTCGGCGCTGTCCCACATCAGCGGTGTCCGCATCGAGCACGCCTGGATCTGTGGCCGGGTAGCACTGGCGATGGCCGAGAAGGTTGGCGAAGACGAACGGCGGCCCTTGCTGCGCCAGGCCCGGCAATGTGCCCGGCGTTTGCGCAAATCCGAGCACCAAACTGGCGTGGCCGTGGGCGCGGCCATTGAGGCCGGCGTGCGCTGGCTTGCGCCTGGGGCGGATCGCAAAGATGGCATCGTCGCGCTCGATCGTGCGGTGGCAACTGCCGAGGCCGCGGGCGCGGTGCTGGTGGCGGAATCCGGACGGAGGTGGCTGGGCGAGCTCACCGGCGGCCGGCGTGGCGAGGAGCTGCGCGCCCGATCGAACGGTTGGATGGCGAACCAAGGCGTGCGCAACCCTGCGCGCATCGCCCATCTCTATGCCCCCGGTTTCCGCGGCCGAGACGGCTAATCGTCACCTGGCTCGAAGTTGTCTTGCGTGACGGGCAACGCGGATGAAGAATAGCCGCCAGGTACACCCCATGAGCGAGCTTGAACGACTTGAGGCCATCATCCAGCGCGACATCAAGGCGCTCAAGAACTGCGCGCCGAACTTCGAATGTGACGGCTGCTCCGAGAAACTGTGCGTGAAGCTCGTTGCCGCCGCGGACTTTCCCACGGACTACGGCAGTTTTCGCATCCTCGGGTTCGTGAACAACAAGGATGGGAAAGATCACACCATCGTGCTCAAGGGCGAGATTGGCGACGGCGAGAATCTCCTCTGCCGCATCCATTCCGCGTGTCTGACCGGCGACGCCTTCGGCAGCCGGCGCTGCGACTGCGGCGACCAGCTCCACGCCGCGCTGGCCGCCATCGAACGCGAGGGGCGCGGACTTATCTTGTACCAGCAGGCCGAGGGACGCGGAATCGGGCTCACCAACAAGCTGCGTGCCTACGTGCTGCAGGACAAAGGTCTCGACACCCTGGAAGCCAACACGTCGCTCGGCTTTCTGCCCGACGAGCGCGACTACATCGTGCCCGCCGAGATGCTGAAGATCCTCGGGGTGAAAAGCCTGCGTCTGCTCACCAACAATCCTGAAAAGGTGGAAAAGCTGGCCGCGCTCGGCATTCGCATCGTCGAGCGCGTACCGCTACAGATCTCCAGCCACAAGGACAACGAGCGCTACCTCAAGACCAAGAAGGATCGCTTCGGCCACTGGCTGTATTTCTAGGTGGTGTCCGATTTTTCCGCGCGCAGGATGATCTCGGTGATCTCCGCCGGAGCGCCCAGACGCATGGGGGGGCCCCAGAAACCGGTTCCGCAGCTCACGTAAAGTTGCGATTCACCGATGCGATGCAGGCCGCGAATGAACGGCTGCTGCAATCGGACCAGCGCGCCCCACGGCCAGATCTGTCCGCCGTGGGTGTGGCCGGATAGCTGAAGATCCACCCCCAGACTCGCCGCTTTGTGAATGGAGATGGGCTGGTGGGCGAGCAGTACCACCGCGCGTGCTGGATCGCGCCCGGCCAGTGCTGCGGCGATGTCTTCGGCGGGGCCATCCTCGGGAAAGCGCGTGGCGCCGTGGTCGGGAACGCCGGCCAGGTCAAACGTGTCGGTTCCTTGCCCGATGGCGACGCGCTGGTTGCGCAGCACGCGCAAGCCCATGCGGTCGAGCTCATCCATCCAGGCCCGCGCGCCCGAGCGCGAGTAGTACTCGTGGTTGCCGGTGACGAAGAAGACACCGTGGCGAGCGCGAAGGTCGGCCATTGGCGCAAGCGCGGGACGCAATTGCTCGACGGTGCCGTCCACCAGATCTCCAACGACGGCGATCACGTCGGGGGCAAGTGCATTGGCGGTGCGGACCACGCGTTCGACAAATGCGCGACCGAGAAGACCGCCCACGTGCATGTCGCACATCTGGACGATGCGCGTGCCATCGAGGCTTGCCGGCAGGCGCCGAAGGAAGATCTCGACGCGCTTGATGGCGATCTGGCCGCGGGTGGCTCGCACCGCCGCGGCGGTCATCCCGCCCACGCTTGCAAGCGCAGCACCGGCCAGCATGCGCGCGGTGAAGACGCGGCGGGAACCGTCGAAGGTATTGCCTTCCGCCAACCAGCGGCGAGCCAGCGTCGCTAGCAAACGCACGACGTCTGCGCCGAGCAAGGCGACCAAGAGAAAAAACATGACGCCCATCCAGAGGAACCCGGGCCAGGCCAGTATGCGGCCGAGGCGGGGAACCAATCGACCCGCGGTCAAGGTGGCTACGAGCAGGAGCGCCAGCCCCAACACGCTGCTCGTGGCGAAATGGCGTGTCAGTCCGGACATCTGTGTGTCGCGCACCAGGCGGATCCAAAAGTAATAGTGGAGCCCCGCGATGATGGCGCTGGCGACGGCGAAGAGAAGCGTGAATCCGAGGGTACGGCTCAAGGTGACTGCTCAGGCGTGAAGGCGAATTCCCCAAGCATAATCGGAAGCGCGGGCGCCGCTACTTGGACCGCGCAATTACTTGAGGGCTTGGCTGTGTTCCAACCAGGCCGTGGCGACGCCGGCCAACAGGCCAAAGAAGTGGCCTTCGAAGGACGTGCCGTTGCGGGCCGGCTTGATGCCCGCCAGCATCGAGCCATAGACCACGACCACCGCCCCAGCGATCAGAACGTCCGTCACGCCCCGGTGGAAGTAGGCGAGCGCAACAAGGTAGCCAAAGAAGCCGAAGATGACACCACTGGCTCCCATGTGCGCGGCCGTCCGCCCGAGCAGCCATAGCAGAAGGCCCGAGGCCAGCGCGATGAGCAGCGTGGTCTTGATGAAGGTTGGTTGGCCGTGCCGGAGCACGAGTGCGCCGAGGATGATGAAGGGCGGAAGGTTGGCCGCCAGATGGGCGGCGTTGCCATGCACGAAGGGCGCGGTGAGGATGCCTAGCAGTCCGCCGGAGGTGCGTGGCACGACCGCCAGCCGGTTGGCGTGCTTACCTAGAATGGCGCGCAGGATCGTGGCCGCACACATGGCCAGGGCTGGCCAGGCGATGAGTGCCCACGGTCTTTCCAGAAGCACGCGCGTTACTTGGTCCACGTGCTGTCGAATTCGTTCTCGGAGGTCACGGTGGCGACGGGGGCGATGTCTGGCGCGGGAGCTTCGGCCACGGCGTCACCAGGGCTCTGGCCTGTCGGTGCCGCGGGTGCCTCATCGGCAACCGGAGATGCGCTTGCTGGGCTCGCGCTGTCCACCGCCGCTTGTGGCTGCATCGCGGAACGGTGACGCCTGATCGCGGATTGCAGTAGGGAATCCTCTGGGTGCAACGACGCGGCGGCGGCGTTGATGATGGCCGCCGCTTGCCCGGGCACGTTCCGGCGATGGGGCAGCACCAGCGCTCGCAACATGGCGCGATGGTAGTTGTGTAGCCTGTCCGTGGAAATCTCAGGCGCCCGCTGGTCGGCGCGTGCCTGGTTGACCTCGACATAGGCGTCCCAGTCGGGCGCTTTCCAGTTGGGCTCGAGAGCGTCCACGATGTGCGCTTCCATCTGCATGCGAAGCTCGGTCAGGTGCTCAAGAAAGATACGGAAGGCTGGGCGCATGGCGGCCGAAACATCGGCGGGAAGGCGATCGCGCAGCCCTCGCACTCTTCCAACCCAGGCCGCGATCTGGGCACCACACCTTTCAGGACCAAGGGTGCCAAGGGTAGGCACCGCGTTCTGGATTTCCTTCTCCAGCGCGCGCAGAACATCGCCAGGGGAGGCTGGACGTTGCATCTGAACTGGCGGCGCGACGAAAGCGGGCGCGGGTGCAGTGACGATGGGCTCTATCGCCACGGGTCTAAGCAGCGCGCGCAGGCGCGCGAATTCCTGGTCGCGTCTGATCTGCTCGGGGTCAAGCGGCGGCGGCAAGCGCGGGTTGGGCCGCGCACGGCGAGTTCGTCGTCGCGCCGGCATGGCGCTGGCCGCAACGCTTGCTCTCTCGGTATCTCCATCGCCCTCACTGGGTCGAGCAGGGGCGAGCGCCAGCTCGCGATCGACCTTGTCGCGCACGCGGGTGCGCAGCGGCTTCTCGACATCAGCCAGGAATTGCCGCGTGAGCGCGGCCACGACCTTGTCCCGTTCGCGATCGGCCTGCTTGGCCGCTGCCTTTCCGAGGAAGGAATGCCCGCGGGTCGCGATCTCGGAAAACAGTGAATCGATGATGGCCTTGCCACGTTCCATCGCAGCCAATTCCACGGCTGCAGCAAGTCGCAGGGTCAAATCAACGACGAGGTCGCTCACGGACAACGGCAGTGTCACCGTGGCGCTGGGTGAGTGTCTGTTCGAGCGAATGCGAGAGATGGTCATGCGGCTGCAAATGGCCTTTCAGGCAGCAGTGGGGGCGAGGTGGTCAAAGAGGTCAATTTCGGGGCGTTGTTTAGCACACAGACCGCGCGGAAACAGCCATGGCGACGCTCAAGATCGCAGTAAGTCAGCCAACCCCGCGATGACAATTCGGAATCTGGTGTCGCATTATCAGGCTACGCTTTGTCTTGTTCTTATGCGCACGGTGTGAAGCACAATGACAATGACCAACAAAGCTGGGATTGGACTGCCACTTTCGCTTGCCATCTGGATGGCCAGCACAATGTCGCTTGCGGCCAAGACCTCGTCTCGCCCAACGGTTCCTGCACAAGAACGCCCAACCATGGAACATTTCGCGACCACGGCCCAGGCGCTTGAGCGGGTGCTGGCCACGCCCGCGCAGGTGGTGGCCTTTGGCGAGTACCACCAGACCACGGAAACCAAGAACATACCCTCGTCGCTCCACCGTTTCACCGACGAGCTTCTGCCGGCGATCGCCAAGCTGGCGACAGATTTGGTGGTCGAAACCTGGGTGACTGACGGCCACTGCGGCAAGCAGGAAACCAAGGTTGTGGAGGAAGTTCAGACCACGACCGAACGCCCTCCCGAGACCGAAAGCGAGATCGTCACCCTGCTCAAGCGGGCCAAGGCGGCGGGCATGGCGCCTCACATTCTGACCCTGTCGTGCAGGGACTACCGGTCGGTCACCGGCAAGGACGGCGAGACCGACTTCGTGAAGATGTTGACCCTGACGCGCGAGCGGCTGCAAAGCGAAGTCACCCGCGCCCTCGTGGCGCCGCAGCCCGCGACCCGCGCGCGTGAGCCACGGGTTGCCGTCTACGGCGGTGCCTTGCACAACGATCTCTATCCCGCGTCCGGCGATCGCCCCTTCGCTTTTGGTCGCGCGCTTTTCGCCAAGGTTAAGGGCCAGTATCTCGAAGTGGATCTATTCGTTTCCGAATACATCCTGGGCGACAAGCACATGGCAGCCGAACCCTGGTTCGACGCATTCAAGGCCGGCATCAAGACCGGAGACGCGCTCCTCATTCGCCGCAGCGAACGGTCCTACATCATCGTCTTTCCCACCCAGTCGGCGGCGGGGCGTCAGAACGAGTAGACGCGGACGTAGTCCACCACCATGTCCATGGGGAACGCGCTGCTGTCGATGGTGCCGCCCATGTTTCCGCCAAGGGCCAGGTCGAGAACGAGGTATTCCGGGACGGTGTAGAAGGGCGACGACGTGGCGAAGGCGGTGCGCGTGATCTCGATGCCGTCCACCTGGAATACGAGGTGGTCGGTGTACCAGTCGAGCGAATAGACATGGAAGTCGCTGCTTGCGGTGGTGGCGTTCGGGAAGGCGTATTTGACGTTGCCAGTGTTGCCCGAGCCCGCGGCGGTGCCGGCGTTGGCGGCCGAGTAGAACCAGCTCTTGTCCTGGCCATACTGTTCCACGATCGCCAGCTCTCCGCATTGCGGCCACGTTCCGGTGGTGCCCATGGCGATGATGCCCGGGAAGGATCCGATTCCATCGGGCAGCTTGGCGCTGACCTCGACGCGGCCAAACTTGAACGAGAAGTGCCCGTTCGATTCGATTCGCCCCGATGTGTAGGCATTGCCAGCGTAGGGCGTGTCGAGTGCGCGAAGCACCAGGTGACCAGCGCCATCTTGGAAGACGTTTTGCAACCGGCTCGTATACTTCTGGGCCTCGTTGTTCACTTGGCCAGGATCCCAGGTGACGTAGCTCCACTTCGCGGTATCCACGCCAGTGTTGGCTGGGCCCTCAAACTCGTCGGACCAGATTAGTGTCATGGGCGTGCCGCTGTCTGCCACCGTGTCGCTCTCGCCGATGCGGGCGTCCCCAGGACCCATGGTGGTGTCGCTCCTCCGTCGGTCGACGGAGACATCCGCGGGTGCGCCCGCCAAGGTATCGAGTGCGGCATCACTGCCCGGTGGAATGGGTTTGTCGATTGCACCATCGGGGGACGGAGCACCGCCCGCGCCCGTGGCGCCGCCCGTTCCGTTGCCGCCGCCAGAGGCATTGTTCCCGCCCGTGGCCAGCACGCCGCCCGAGCCCATCGCACCGCCCGTGGTCAGTGCGCTATCTGCGCCCATCGCGCTGTCAGGGACTGGCGCACCGTCTGCAGTGCTGATACCGCCCGAACCTTGTCTGCCTCCCGCGCCGATGGCGCCGGCGAGAGCCGTCATGCCGCCTGAACCAGTCATGCCGGCAGCACCTTGGCCGCCTGTTTCTGCTGGCGCGGAGTCCGCATCCCGCGTTCCCCCCGTGCCTGATTCGCCGCCGCTGCCCAGCCCGGGGCCGTTTGCGATTGCCAAGCCACCGCTGTTGACCTGGCAATTGGCCGAACCTGCCACGACAAGCGCTAGGAAGAACCAGTTTGCTTTCTTCATTTCAGAACCTGTTTGACGGATTTGTACAAGCCTCGCGGCTCCCTTGGGAACCGTGACGTTGCGGACACTGCAATCAAGCAGCAGCCTATGATCGCCGGTGGCGCGAGCAAAGGAAATTGGCAAAGATCCCAACCGGATTTTCGCCCACCGTCGGTGAAGGCGTGCGTGCCCGGCTTTTGCTATGCGGCGGAACGGCTGCTGCGGCCCGGCTGCACCGCCGAGATGAATTTGATGCCGCGGTTCTCGTCCTCGGCGCGGCGGAGCAGCCATTCGGTTTCGAACAGCACCAAGGGCCGCTCTTCCACGTCGATGACGCAGCTTTGTCGACCGGGCAGCTCTAGCTTGTCGAGATTGAGGTCCGGGCCTTCCAGCCAGCGCGCATAGCGGTAGGGCAAGCGGTCGAAGCCGACGCGCACGCCGTACTCCGAGCGCAGGCGGTGCTCGATGACCTCGAATTGCAGCACGCCCACCGCGCCCAGGATGGGATCGCGCTCCAGGCGCTTGCGGTCGAAGAAGAGCTGCACGGCGCCTTCCTCGGAGAGTTGGTCGAGGCCCTTCTTGAGCTGCTTGCGCTTCATGGGATCGTCCAAGCGCACGCGCACGAAGTGCTCGGGAGAGAAGCGCGGGATGCCTTCGAACTCGACCGGCTCGCCGTCGCACAGGCTGTCGCCGATGCGCAGCACGCCAGGATCCCACAGTCCCACGATGTCGCCCGAGTAGGCCTCGTCGACCACGGTGCGCTCTTGGGCCATGAACTGAACCGAGCGCGCCAACGTGAGCGGCTTGCCGGTGCGCACGTGCTTGACGTCCATGCCGCGCACGAACTTGCCCGAGCAAATGCGCAGGAAGGCGATGCGGTCGCGGTGCTGTGGATCCATGTTCGCCTGGATCTTGAAGACGAAGCCCGAAAAGCTAGGCAGGTCGGGCTCTAGCGTGCCCGTGGTGGTCAGGCGGAGGCGCGGCGGCGGCGCTAGATCGACGAAGTGATCGAGCAGTGGATCGAGACCGCAGTTGGTCATGGCGCTGCCGAAGAAGACCGGCGTCATCTGGCCGGCCAGGAATTTCTCGCGGTCGAAGGTCGTGCCCGCGGTCTCCAGCAGCTCGATGTCCTCGCGCGCCTTGGCCAGCCGCGTATCGCCGATGGCGTCGAGGAGCTCTTCGGAATCGAAGTCAGTCTGGTGCATGCCCACGCGCTGGGAGCGCGCGCCGCCCTCGAAAAGCAGGGCCGACTTGGTCCAGCGATCGTACACGCCAGCGAAAGTGTCGCCGGTGCCGAGAGGCCAGTTGGCGGGGCTGCACGGGATACCGAGCACGCGCTCGATCTCGTCGAGCAGCTCGAAGGGATCCTTGCCGTCGCGATCCATCTTGTTGACGAAGGTCACGATGGGGATTCCGCGCATGCGGCAGACCTGGAACAGCTTGATGGTCTGCGGCTCCACGCCCTTCACGCAGTCGATGAGCATGATGGCCGTGTCGGCGGCCGACAGGGTCCGGTAGGTGTCCTCGGAGAAGTCGTTGTGGCCTGGCGTATCCAGCAGGTTCATGTGCCGGCCCTTGTAGTCGAACTGGAGCACGCTCGACGACACCGAGATCCCGCGCTGCTTTTCGATCTCCATCCAGTCGCTGGCTGTGTGCCGTCCGCCGGCCCGCGTGCGCACCGCGCCCGCCATGTGCAGGGCGCCGCCGTACAGGAGCAGCTTCTCGGTCAGCGTGGTCTTGCCCGCATCCGGGTGCGAAATGATGGCAAAGGTGCGCCGCGTGGCGACCTCTGCGCGCAAACGTCTGTGCTGCTCTTCGTCCATTGTTGATATGGAAACCCTCGGAGGGTTTCCTTGCCTTCCCGCGTTTCGGCTCCGGCGGGCTAAGCCCGCCTTCGCCATCGCGTTTGGGCAGCGTAAGGTAGCAGGTGCGGACGTGCTTGGCTACGAGCTCGCCGACGTGTAGGCGTGCAGTGAGCGTTGCCAGATCCAGCGGGCGCAGCCGGCGAAGAGCAGGCCGCCGGCGCCGGTGAGCAAGGCGTGCGCCAGGGAGAGGTGGCCGAGCAGGGCTTGCGCGGGGTAGGTGGTCATGAGCGCCAGCGGGAAGACCACGGTGAAGAGCACGCGCAGGGCGCCCTTGAAGACGTGGATGGGCCAGCGGCCAGCGTCGAAGATGGACATGAACAGGTAGGACAGGTTGTCGACCTTGACCACGCGGAAGGACAGGCTGACCACCAGGATCCACAGCGAATAGATGAGCAGGATGGCGACCGAGAAGAGCGCGCAGCCGGCCAGCGCCTCCCACACCGAAGGCACATGGTGCAGGCGGCGAAGCGCATAGAGAACGATGGCGACGCTGCCGAAAAGATCCAGGATGCGCCAGGGATCGAAGCGCGCGGTGGACACCAGGAATTGTGCGTCCGCTGGTTTGAGCAGGATGAAATCCAGCGTGCCCTTGCGGATGCCGTCGACCACGTGGTTGAGGCTGGGTGTGATGGCACCGTCCAGCACGGCCTTGAGCACCGAGAACAGTCCCACCACCACCAGTGCCTCGGGGTAGCTCCAGCCCGCGACCGTCGTCCGCTGAGCGAATACGACCATCAGGGGCACCAGCGTGATGCCCAGCCAGAGCAGCGCGAGCACGCCCTCGATGAAGAAATCGAAGCGGTACTGCACGGCCAAGGTGAACGACGTGCGCAATTGTACCGAAAGCAGGCGGGCGTAGCGGCGCAAGAGGCTGCGATAGTCGCGTTTCACCGTCATCCTCCGAACGCGGCGAATCGCCGCAAGGCCTTGCGCCACAAGAGCATCGTCATGGCGAGAGCGCCGGTGACGAACAGCCACTGGATGCCGAGCTCGTGCAGAGCGACGGCGTCGCTTTCAAGGCCAATCAAGGTTTCGACCGGGAATCCCAGGATGTAGCGGAAGGGCAGTACGCGCGCCAGGCGTGCCACCCACGCTGGCATCAGTTCAAGCGGCACCAAGAAGCCCGACAGAATCGCCTGCGCTCCCAGCCAGAGGTCGAAGACCGAGAGCGCGCTCTCGACGTACGCGGCGAGCATGCCGATGACGGCCATGACCAGGAAAAGCAGCAGCCAAGCGCCGACGATGGAGGCGAACAGGATAGCCAGCCGCTCGGGATCGTGCGTAGGCAGCCTCGCTCCCGCGACCCAGTACAAGACAACAATCAGCGGCGAAATCACGAGGGCGCGCAGGGGAACGGCCGCCAGTTGCATGGCGCTGAAGGCCCACAAGGGATGGATGGGGCGCAAGAGCCGAATGGCCAGCGTGCCGCGCCGGATCTCCATGGTCAGCTCCCACACCAGCCACGACCCGGTCAAGATGCGCACGATCAACATGCCGAGGTAATAAGCCACGAACTCGCGTTGCCC
>Ga0302321_100003282_pt1 | contig 13867 bp, 12 predicted proteins | sample Fen_T0_1_FD_202505 | JGI IMG/M metagenome (GOLD analysis project Ga0302321, IMG submission 202505) | Peat permafrost microbial communities from Stordalen Mire near Abisko, Sweden - Fen_T0_1 | ecosystem: Environmental > Terrestrial > Soil > Wetlands > Permafrost | place: Sweden: Abisko...
CGGCAGCTCGCGGAGTTCGTCGCGACAGTGACCGTCGAGGACTTCGTCGTCGGTGACGCCGACGGCGCGCAGGACCTGCTGGCCGTGGCGGTGGCACCGTGACCGGCACGACGACGAACCGGCCGGTCGGCACGTTCTGCCTGGTCCTGCACACCCACCTCCCGTGGCTCGCCCACCACGGCGCGTGGCCCGTCGGCGAGGAGTGGCTGCACCAGGCGTGGGCCACGAGCTACCTCCCGGTGATCGACGTGCTCGAACGGCTCGCCTCCGAGGGCCGCAGGGACCTGCTGACGCTGGGCCTCACGCCGGTGCTGGCCGCCCAGCTCGACGACCCGTACTGCCGGCGCGAGCTGCAGACCTGGCTCGGCTTCTGGCAGGTGCGGGCCGAGGGTCTCGCCACCCAACGCGACCCGGCGATGCGTGAGCTCGGCTCGCGCGAGTTCATCGCGTCGCAGCGCGCGCTCGAGACGCTGGACGGCCCGTGGTCCGGCGGAATGTCACCGGTGCTGCGACCGCTCGTCGACTCGGGCGTCGTCGAGCTGCTCGGCGGTCCCGCCACGCATCCCTTCCAGCCGTTGCTCGACCAGCCGTGGCTGCGGTTCGCCCTGCGCACGGGGCTCGACGACGCCGCCCTGCGGCTCGGCTCGCGCCCCGAGGGCATCTGGGCACCGGAGTGCGGCTATCGGCCCGGGCTCGAGCAGGACTACGCCGACCTCGGCGTGCGCCGCTTCCTCGTCGACGGCCCCACCCTGCAGGGCGCGGGCGGGACGACGGCCGAGGCCGTGCCGGTCGGAGACAGCGACGTGCTCGCGTTCGCCCGCGACCTCGACGTCACCTACCGGGTCTGGTCGCCGCGCAAGGGCTACCCGGGCGGCCGCTGGTACCGCGACTTCCACACCTTCGACCACGTCTCAGGCTTCCGGCCGGCACGGGTCACCGGCACCACGACGCCCTCGCACGAGAAGGCGCGCTACGACCCGCACCGAGCCGCGGAGGCGGTCGCCCACGACGCAGCGGACTTCGTCGACGTCGTACGCCGACGGCTCGTCGACCTCGCCGAGCAGCGCGAGGAACGCCCCGGTCTCGTGGTCGCGGCGTACGACACGGAGCTGTTCGGGCACTGGTGGCACGAGGGTCCGCAGTGGCTCGAGGCGGTGCTGCGCGCGCTTCCCGAGGCGGGCGTGCGCGTGACCACCCTCGACGGAGCGGTCGAGGCAGGGCACGTCGGCGAGGCGCGCGAGCTCGGCGCAGGCTCGTGGGGCTCGGGCAAGGACTGGCGGGTGTGGGACGGCGAGGCCGTGGCCGACCTCGTCGACGACAACGAGCGGCTGCGCGACCGCGTGTCGAAGGTGCTCGCCGTAGCAACGCCGAACCGCGACCCGGTCCGCGACCAGCTCGTGCGCTCCACCCTGCTCGCGCTGTCCAGCGACTGGGCGTTCATGGTGACGAAGGACTCCGCGGCCGGCTACGCCCGCGACCGGCACGACCGTCACCACCGCGAGGCACGTCTGCTCGCCGATCTCGTCGAGCGCGGCGATGGTGCGGCCGCCCACGCCCTCGCGATGCGCCTGCAGCGCAAGGACCATCCTTTCGGCCACCTCGACGCCCGGCTGCTCGCGGCGGGTGGCTGACATGCGGATCCTGCACCTGTCCTGGGAGTACCCGCCCCTCGTCTACGGAGGCCTCGGCCGTCACGTGCACGCGCTCGCCGAGACGCAGGCTGCCGCGGGACACGACGTCGTCGTGCTCACACAGCACCCGGGCGACCCGTCCGTCGCGCTCGACGAGACGGTCAGCGGCGTGCGCGTGCTGCGGGTGCCGCACGACCCGCCGTCGATCCCGATGTCCGAGCTGCTGGCCTGGGTGCTCTCCCTCAACCACGCCTTCGTCCGTGCGGGCATGCGTCTCGGTCGCACCTGGACCCCCGACGTCCTGCACGCGCACGACTGGGTCGTCGCGCACACCGGGGCTGCGTTGCGCCAGGAGTACGGCGTCGCCCTGGTCGCCACGATGCACGCCACCGAGGCGGGGCGCCACCAGGGCTGGCTGCCCAACGACCTCAGCACCGCGATCCACACGACCGAGTGGTGGCTGACGTTCGAGGCGCGGCGCGTCATCACCTGCTCGCAGCACATGCGCTGGGAGGTGACGCGCCTCTTCGAGCTCCCGGCGGACAAGGTCGACGTCATCCCGAACGGCATCGACCTCGGCGAGTGGACGACGACCGGCGACGACGTCGCCGCGGCGCGCACCGAGCTCGCGGCCGACGGCCCGATGGTGCTGTTCGCGGGCCGGCTGGAGTGGGAGAAGGGCGTGCACACCCTCGTCGAGGCGATGCCGCGCCTGCGTCGCAGGTTCCCCGGGCTGCGGCTGGTGGTCGTGGGCAAGGGCTCGCAGCTCGAGCCGCTGGAGGATCTCGCCCGCCGGCTGCGCGTGTCCAGGTCGGTGCACTTCGTCGGGTGGCGCACCGAGGCCGGGCTTCGGTCCGCGGCGGCGGCGGCCGACGTCGTGGTCGTGCCGTCGGTCTACGAGCCGTTCGGGCTCGTGGCGCTCGAGGCTGCCGCGCTCGGGACGCCGCTCGTCGCGTCCGACACCGGCGGGTTGGCCGAGATCGTGGTGAACGGCGAGACAGGGCTGACCTTCCCGGCGCTCGACGCGCCGGCCCTCGCCGACGCCGTGACCGCGATGCTCCGCGACGAGGTCCTGGCCCGACGCGTCGTGCGCGAGGCGCGCGAGGTGCTCTCCCGCGACTACGCCTGGCCGGCGATCGCGGCGACCACCGTGACGGTCTACGAGCGCGCGGTCCGCGAGGAGCGTGCGCTGCTCGCCGGGCAGGGCACGCGCCCGGAGCTGCGCATGGCCGTCCGTGACGGCAACCTGCTGCGCGACGCGACCTGACCCGGCTCGGTCTGCGCCGGGTGTGAGCACGGTCCTCTTCCCTGCCTGCGCCCACCATGCTGGGACAGTGACAGAACACGCCTCCTGCGATGAACCGGGCGGCGGCCCCGCCGCCGGCGACCACGTCCCGCGACCCCTGCCGGCCGACGACCACGTGCACAGCCAGTGGTCCTGGGACGCCGACGCGGGCTCCATGGAGCTGACCTGCGCCCGCGCCGTGGAGCTCGGCCTGCCCTCCATCGCCTTCACGGAGCACTTCGACGTCACCACGTGGGTCCTGCCGCCCGGGGTGACCCTGCCGGCACGGTGGGCGCCGCTGGTCCACGGCGACCGGCTCACCCCGCCCCCGCTCGACGTCGAGGGCTACGCCGAGTCGCTGGCGCGGTGCCGGGCACTGTTCCCCTCGCTGCGCATCCGCTCGGGCGTCGAGCTCAGCGAGCCGCACCGCCACGAGGCGCCGGTCCGCGACGTCCTGCGCCGCGGAGGCTTCGAGCGCGTGCTGGCCTCCGTGCACTCGGCACCGGTCGAGGCCTCCGGCGGTTTCGTCGAGTACAGCGCCCGCTACCTCGACCTCGATCCCGCGGACGTCGTGCGGGACTACCTCGCCGAGACGGTGCGCCTGGTCGAGGACTTCGACGGCTTCGAGGTGCTCGCCCACATCGACTACCCGGTCCGCTACTGGCCGACGGGCGGACCGGCGTACGACGTCACCGCGTTCGAGGACGACTACCGGGCGGTGCTCGGCGCTCTGGCACGGTCCGGTCGTGCGCTCGAGGTGAACACCCGCATCCCGCTGTCGGTGGAGGTGCTGCGCTGGTGGCACGACGTGGGCGGGGACGCGATCACCTTCGCCAGCGACGCCCACGAGCCGTCCCTGCTCGCACACGGCTTCGCGGCGGCCGTCGCGATGGCCGAGGCCACCCGCTTCCGCCCCGGGCGCGATCCGCAGGAGCTCTGGGGCCGCGCGTGAGCCGCGAGCAAGGGCCTGGCCGCACGACAGCCACGCCGACCGGCCTGCCTACGTCGACCATGCTGCGCGGTGCTACCGAGCACCGTCCGGCTCGAGGCCGAGCAGCCGGGAACCGTTGTGCCACAGGATGTCCCGCATCCAGTCATCGCCGAGGTCGAGCCGGGCGAGCGCCTCGATCTGGTGGGCGTAGGCGTAGGGGATGTTCGGGAAGTCCGATCCGAGGACGACGCGATGCCCCAGGTGGGCCAGCCGACCGACGTACGACGCCGGCATCGGGGCGAACCGGTTCGTGAAGTCCGTGGCCGCCATGGTCGTGTCGAGGTGCACGCGCTCGTGCGCCTCCACGATGTCGGCGAACTCGTCGTACTCCGGCATGCCGAGGTGCGCCACCACCACGGTGAGGTCGGGGTGCTTCGCGAGCAACCGGCGCAACCCCGCGGGACCCGTGTGCGCGCCGGGCACGGGCGCCGAGCCGCAGTGCATCACGATCGGCACCCGACGCTCGGCGAGGACGGCCCACGCACCGTCGAGGCGGTCGTCGTCCGGCGCGAAGCCTCCGACCTCCACGTGCACCTTCATCAGCCGGGCGCCGTCGTCGACCGCGGCCGCGACGTAGTCGGCCACGCCGTGCTCGGGGTACAGGGTCGCGCAGTGCACGGCGTCGGGGACCCTGGCGGCGAACTCCCGCGACCACTCGTTGAGCCACCCGGCCATGCCGGGCTTGTGGGCGTAGGTCAGCGCCGGCACCGCGCGGACCCCCAGCCGGCGCAGGGTCGCGAGGCGGGTCGCCTCGTCGTCCTTGTAGACCACGGGCCAGGCCATGCCGTAGCGGGCCTCGGCGTCGTCGAAGTAGCCCCACACCTTGGCCAGCACCGGCTCGGGCAGGAAGTGCACGTGCACGTCAGCCAGCCCGGGAAGCCCCAGGGCGTCGAGGTACGCCGGAACCTCGGCGTCGAGCACCGGTCCGCGCGTGGTCGACGGGGTCACGGCTCGATCGTAGGCGGCGCCCTCAGCCGCCCAGGCGGGCGACGTAACCGGCGAGCACCTCGACCCAGCCCCCGTCGTAGCCCGACCGGGTCTCCGGCGCCTCGGCCCCCCAGACCTCCCAGCCCGTGTGCACCAGCCGGACCGACGTCGATCCCGCGCCGTCCTCGGTGAAGGTGACGTCGACCCGCGTCGGCTCGCGCTCGACCTCGTAGCCGCCCGGGTTCCACGCGAGGGCCAGCGTGCGCGGCGGGTCCCACACGAGGACCTCCGCCCACTGCCGGCGCGTGCCGTCGTCCCAGACCTCATCGATGCGACCGCCCACCCGGCCCTCGACCTCCACCGCGGTGATGCGCTCGGCTCCCAGGGAGAAGCCGGCCAGCGGCCACCACGACCCGAGGCCGTCGGTGAAGACCTCGAAGGCCAGAGCGGCGTCGGACGGGACGGTGACGGTCACGACGACCGGGTCGAGCACCGGTGGCGCGGACTGCTGCTGCTCGCTCATGACGACCCCTTCGCGCGTGTCGAACGCCGACGCACCTCGTCGGCGTAGTCGGTGAGGACGACGGTCCAGAACGCCTCGACCCAGCCGTGCAGCGCCGCCAGGCCGGCGGGGTCGAGGGAGTAGACCCGCCTGGTGCCCTCGGGCCTGACCCGGACGAGCTCGGCCTCGCGCAGCACCGCCAGGTGCTGGCTCACCGCGGGCCGGCTCACCTCGAAGCCCGCGGCCAGCTCCCCCACGGCGAGCGGCCCGTTCTCGCGGAGCAGCTCGAGGATCGCGCGCCGGGTCGGATCCCCCAGCGCGTCGAGCACCCGACCCTGTGTGTCAGTCCTCACTTACGTAAGTCAAACCTGACGCTTGCTCTGGCGTCAAGGCCCGGCGCGCGACGACGTCGAGCACGACGCGACGCGACGCGACGCTACGAGGTCGGTGCGGCCGCCGCACGCGCCGTCTTGCGGGCGATGTCCTCCAGAGCGGCTCGCGTCGCGGCCTTGGCCTCGTAGACCTCGCGGCGGTCCTTGAGGACCTTGCCCGGCACCCCGCCGACGACCGACATCGGCGGCACGTCGCCGCGCACGACCGCGTGCGCCGCGAGCACGCACCCGTGCCCGATCGTCGTCCCACGCAGCACGGTCACCTTCGTGCCGATCCAGCAGTCCGGCCCGATGCGCACGGGCGTCTTCACGATGCCCTGGTCCTTGATGGGCACGTGGATGTCGTCGTAGACGTGGTCGAAGTCGCAGACGTAGACCCAGTCGGCCATGATCGTCTTGGCCCCGATCTCGACGTCGAGGTAGCAGTTGATCGTGTTGTCGCGGCCGAAGATCGCCTTGTCGCCCACTCGCAGCGTCCCCTCGTGCGCGCGCAGCCGGTTCTCCGCGCCGATGTGGACCCAGCGCCCGATCACCAGCCGGGCATAGCCGGTCCGGGCGAAGAGCTCCACGCGCCGGCCGATGAACACCATCCCCTCGGTGACGACGTCCGGGTGCAGCACCCGCAGCCAGAACAGTCGCCAGTAGCGGAGCAGGTACCAGGGCGAGAAGGCGCGGTTGCGCCCCAGCCAGCGCAGCGAGTCACCCGTGACGTACTTCGCCTGGCGCGGGTCGCGCGGCGGCAGCCGGCGCACGGAGCGCGCGGCGGAACCGAGGGCCTCGAGCAGCACGGCGCCAGGGTACGGCGCGGCCGCGGATCGACGCGGATCGGGAGGTGAGCGTCGGCCGCCTCGCGTGACGAACGCCGCGCACGGCGTGACGCAGGGCACGTCTGGATGTCATCTGGGCGTCAGACAGCCATCGGAGAATGGAGTCATGACGCACACGCTCGACATCGGCACCGACCTCGACGACCTGCTCGCCTCGATCGGCGACCTGATGACCGACTCCGACGACGCCCCCAGCACCGCCGCCGGGACCGACGAGTGCCCGGCGCTGGTCAGCCCGCGGATGTTCCCCGCGGCTTGGTACCAGTGACGCACACGTTGTAGAACAGCTCGTCCGGCACGACCCGCGACAGGACGTTCTCGTCCACCCACGACAGCCGCAGCCAGCCCTTGTAGGCGAAGGTCGCCCAGCGCCACCCGAGCATGCCCGGCCGCACGGCCGCCTCGAAGGTGCGCACCGGCCAGCCGAACCAGGACGCCGTGAGCTCCTCGGTCACCGTCCGGACGTCGGCCGCCCCCGCGCGCAGGCACAGCGCCGCGAGACGGTCGGGGTCGAACGTGTGGATGTCGACCACCGCCTCGAGGGCCGCGGCGCGCGAGGACTCCTCGAGCTCGGCCGCCGGCAGGGCCCACCGCTCACGCAGCGGCGGCAGGTGCGTGCCCCATCGCGCGGCCGCCCACGTCGCGCGCGAGAGCCGACGAGCGACCCAGTCACCCTTCTGCGTCGGCTCGCCCGCGAACACAAACCTGCCACCCGGCCGCAGCACCCGCAGGACCTCGCGCATCGCGAGGTCGAGGTCCGGGATGTGGTGGAGGACGGCGTGGCCCACGACGAGGTCGAACGACTCGTCGTCGTACGGGATCGACTCGGCGTCGGCGACCCGGCCCTCCACCTCGAAACCGAGGCCGCGAGCGTTGCGCACCGCCACCTCGACCATCCCGGGCGAGAGGTCGGTGACGTAGCCCTCGTCGAGCACGCCGGCCTGCTTGAGGTTGAGCAGGAAGAATCCCGTCCCGCAGCCGAGCTCGAGCGCGGCGGCGTAGGGCCAGCCGTCGGTACCCGCCACGTGGGCGAAGCGCCCGCGCGCGTAATCGATGCAGCGCTCGTCGTAGGAGATCGACCACTTCTCGTCGTAGGTCGTGGCTTCCCAGTCGTGGTAGAGCACGTTCGCGAGCTTGGGGTCGCGCCGGGCGGCCGCGATCTGCTCCGCAGTCGGGTGGGCGGCGTCAGCCACCTGCTCGGTCGTCATGGCGGGAGTGTGTCACGCAGGACGACGGTCAGCGGTTGACGAACTCCGCCTTGCCCGGGCCGTGCTCGATGAACGAGTGCATGCCGATCATCCGGTCCTGCGTGGCGAACAGGGCCGCGAACTGGACCCGCTCGATCTCGAGGCCCGTGTCGAGGTCGACCTCGAGCCCACGGTCGATCGCCTCCTTGGCGGCGCGCAGCGCGTACGCCGGACCGTCGGCGAGCGCCCGTGCGAGGGCGAAGGCCTCCGCGTAGACGTCGTCGGGCGCGACGACCCGGTCGACAAGCCCGATCCGCAGCGCCTCCTCGGCGTCGACGAACCGGCCGGTGAAGATGAGCTCCTTGGCCCGCGACGGCCCGACGAGCCGGGTGAGCCGCTGCGTGCCTCCGGCGCCCGGGATGATGCCGAGCAGGATCTCCGGCTGCCCGAGCCGTGCGTTGTCGCCGGCCACCCGCAGGTCGCAGCAGAGCGCGAGCTCGCAGCCTCCGCCGAGGGCGTAGCCGGTGATGGCGGCGATCGTCGGCTTCGGGATTCGGGCCACGGCGGTGAACGACGCCTGCAGCGCGGCGGAGCGGTCGACCATCTCCTGGTAGGACCAGGCGACCATCTCCTTGACGTCGGCGCCCGCCGCGAAGACCTTCGGTCCGCCGTAGACGACGACGGCGCGGACGTCCTGGCGGGTCGTGGCCTCGTGCGCGGCGCCCCGGATCTCCTGCTGCACCTGGGCGGACAGCGCGTTCATCGGAGGCCGGGCCAGCCTGATCGTGCCGACGCCGTCCTGGACCTCGAACTCGACGAACTCGCTCACGATGACCTCCCGGCACAGGGCTCCCCTCGGAGCCGCGCTCGGAGCCTAACGGCGACCCGTCCCGGGCACGGGGCAGCCCGACATGAGCGTTGCGCCGGTTGGGGGCAGACTGTCCTCCGGCCTCCCGCCCGGGACGGCGACCGAGGAGGGGACCGACCGCATGGCGACGCCACCCGACGGACCGGCGTACGACTCGGTCGTGCGCCCGCCCGGAGCCCCGTCGCCGCTGGGCGCCACCTGGACGCCCGAAGGCCTCAACGTCGCCGTGCGCGCACCGAGCGCCGACCGGCTCGAGGCGTGCCTCTGGATCGACGACGAGGAGGTCCGCGTCCCGCTCGAGGCGCGCAGCCACGGCGTCCACCACGGCTTCATCCGCGGCGTCGAGCTCGGCACCCGCTACGGCCTCCGGGCCCACGGGCCGTGGATGCCGGAGTACGGGTTGCGCTTCAACCCGGCCAAGCTGCTCGTCGACCCCTATGCGCGAGCGATCGACGGCGGTGTGACGTGGTCCGACGCGCTGCGTCCCGGCTCCCCCGCCGACGGCGGGGTCCCGGACCCGCGCGACACCGCGGGGCTGGTCCCCCGCGGCGTCGTCGTGTCCGACAGCTTCGACTGGGGCGACGACGCCCCGCCCGCCACCTCGTGGGGCGAGACGGTCGTCTACGAGATGCACGTCAAGGGTTTCACCGCGAAGCACCCGTCGGTCCCGACCGAGCTGCGTGGCACCTACGCCGGGCTGGCGCACCCGGCGGCCATGGAGCACCTGCTCTCGATCGGCGTCACGGCTGTCGAGCTGCTCCCCGTGCACCAGGCGGTGACCGAGCCGCAGCTCGCCGACCGCGGCGTCACGAACTACTGGGGCTACAGCACCCTCGGCTTCTTCGCCCCCCACGGCGCCTACGCCGCGGCGACGGCACCCGGCGGCCAGGTCGACGAGTTCAAGCAGATGGTCAAGGCGCTCCACGCGGCCGGCCTCGAGGTGATCCTCGACGTCGTCTACAACCACACGGCCGAGGGCGGGCCGGACGGACCGTCGCTGATGTTCCGCGGGCTCGGGGAGCGCGACCACTACAAGCTGGCGCCGCACAGCGGCTCCTACGTCGACACCACCGGGTGCGGCAACACCCTCGACGTCGGCGACCTCGACGTCCTACGCCTGGTCCTCGACTCGCTGCGCTACTGGGTCACCGAGATGCACGTCGACGGGTTCCGCTTCGACCTCGCGACCGCGCTGACCCGCGAGCGGATGGACGTCGACGAGCGGTCGCCGTTCCTGGCCGCGGTCCACCAGGACCCGGTGCTGCGCCAGGTGAAGCTCATCGCCGAGCCGTGGGACGTCGGACCCGGTGGCTACCGGCTCGGCATGTTCGGCTCCCCGTGGGCCGAGTGGAACGACACCTTCCGCGACGACGTCCGCACCTTCTGGCGCGGTGGGCCGAACCCGCCGGAGGCGCCGGCCGAGATGGGCTGGCGGCTCACCGGGTCGCAGGACGTCTTCCACGGCCGGGCCCCCGCGGCGTCGCTCAACTTCCTGACCGCCCACGACGGGTTCACCCTGCGCGACCTGGTGTCCTACGACCGCAAGCACAACACGGCCAACGGCGAGGAGAACCGCGACGGCACGGACAACAACCGCTCGTGGAACCACGGCGTCGAAGGACCGACGGACGACCCTGCGGTCGAGGAGTCGCGGCTGCGCACGATGCGGGCGCTGCTCGCGACCTTGCTGCTGTCCACCGGCACCCCGATGCTCGTCATGGGCGACGAGATGGGCCGCAGCCAGGGCGGCAACAACAACCCCTACAACCAGGACAACGAGCTCTCCTGGGTCGACTGGGACCTGCAGCCGTGGCAGGCCGACCTCGTGCGATGGACGACGGCCCTGCTCAACGTGCGACGCAACCACCCGACGCTGCGCCAGACGGAGTTCTTCGACGGTCGCCCCCTGGCCGACGGCCGCCCGGCCGACCTCGCGTGGCTGCGCCCCGACGGCACGCCGATGACGGACGCCGACTGGCACGATCCGGCCACGGGCACGCTCGTCACGGCGCTGTCGGGTGAGCTGTTCACCCGCGACGCGGACGGCCATCCGCTGCGCGACTCGGCGTTCCTCCTCGTGCTCAACCGGGCCGACGACGACGTGCCCGTGACCATGCCGGCGACGCCGGACGGCTCGACCTATCGACGGCTCCTCGACACCGGGGAGGCCCGCCCCACGACCAGCGGCCCGACCCACCCGGTCGGCTCCGTGACACCGGTCGCGGGCCGCTCGGTCGTGCTGTTCCGGGTCGAGTCCTGACGCATCGAGGAGACCTTCCGCGCGGGTTTCGCTCCCGCCCAACGCTGCTCTTGCCACACTCGGGCCATGACCACCGACGTGGACCTGACCGTCGACGGAGGCCGACGCGTGCGGATCCGCTCCACCGGACCGCTCGATGCGCCGACCATCGTGTACCTCCACGGGACGCCGGACTCGCGGCTGACGATCGACATCTGCGCTGGACTGCCCACGTCCACCGCGGTGCGCCTCGTCGCCTTCGACCGGCCCGGCTACGGCGGGTCCGAGTTCACGCCGTTCGGGCTCGTGTCGGTCGCGCGCGACACGGAGGTGGTGCTCGACGCCCTCGGCATCGGGCGGGCGTCGGTGCTCGGCCAGGCGGGGGCGGACCCTTCGCGCTCGCGTGCGCGGCGGAGCTCGGCGACCGGGTCACCGGGGTCGGTGTCGCCTCCGGGCCAGGCTCCATCGTCAATGTGCCCGGTGCGATCGACGAGCTCGAGGACGTGGACCGCCAGGGCCTCGCGCTCATCGGAACGGACGACGAGGCGGCCGCGCGCTGGTTCGCCGCGGGCTTCGAGCCCATGGCGGGGCTGCCGCACGCCGACGACGAGACGATCCGGTCGATCATGCGGCAGATGCTCTCGACCGACGACGCTCTGTCACTGCCCGGCGTCGCCGACGGACTGGTGGCGGGCATGCGCGAGGCGATGCGCCTGGGGACCGACGGCTGCGCCTGGGACAACGTGGCGTGGGTCGGGCCGTGGGCGACCGACCTGTCCGCGGTCACAGCGCCGACCTGGCTCTGGTACGGCAGCGTCGACCCGCTCGGTCCGGTGAGCCACGGGGAGTGGCTCCTTGAGCGGCTGCCGAACGCTGCGCTCGTCGTCCGACCGGGCGAGGGCCACCTCGGGATCTTCACGCACTGGGACGAGATCGCGTCGACCCTGGCGGCCACGTCGCGCTGAGCCCGGCCGGCGCTGCGCCCTGCACGCACGAGGCCCGCACCCGCGTGAGCGGAAGCGGGCCTCGGGGCGTTGCGACCTAGTAGGTCGGGGCGAACGCGGAGACGGTGTCGCCCTCGACCGTCGAGGTGACGGGCAGCGCCTGCAGCCCGAGCTCGGCCGGGTCGTGCAGCCCGGCGTGGTTCGGCAGCACCCGGACCGTGTAGCCGAAGGGGCCGGTGTCGTCGAGCGCCACGGTCTCCTCGAAGCGCCAGCGGTTGCCCTCGTAGGACTCGGCCGCAGCCAGCGCCGTGAACCGGGGGTGCACGATGCGGTCGTTGTGGTCGACGCGACCGCTCGCCAGCTCCACGAGCACGTCGGCGGGCTCCAGGTCGCCGAGCGCGACGAACGCGCGCACGGTGAGCTGCGTGCCCCGCTCCGGGGAGTCGCCGACGCCCGAGGCGTCGACGTGCTCGACCCGCACGGCGGGCCAGGTCGCCCGCACCTGGGCGGCGTACGTCGCGAGCTCCTTCGCCAGGGCCGCGTCGTCGGCCAGCACCGCGCGCGAGGACGCCGCCGCCGGCGCGTAGAGCTTCTGGACGTAGTCGCGGACCATCCGCGAGGCCAGCACCTTCGGCCCGAGCGTGGCCAGCGTGTGCTGGAGCATCGTGATCCAGCGGGTGGGCAGCCCGGAGGCGTCGAGGTCGTAGTAGCGCGAGGCGACGCTCTTCTCCACGAGGTCGTAGAGCGCGGCAGCCTCGAGGTCGTCACGGCGGTCCGGGTCGGCGACACCGTCGGCGGTGGGGATCGCCCAGCCGTTCTCGCCGTCGTACCACTCGTCCCACCAGCCGTCGAGGATCGAGAGGTTGAGACCGCCGTTGAGGGCTGCCTTCATGCCCGACGTGCCGCACGCCTCGAGCGGGCGCAGGGGGTTGTTGAGCCAAACGTCGCACCCGGGGTAGAGCAGCCGCGCCATTCCGATGTCGTAGTCAGGCAGGAACACGATGCGGTGGCGCACCTTGGCGTCGTCGGCGAAGTGCACGAGCTGCTGGATGAGCTTCTTGCCGCCGTCGTCGGCCGGGTGGGACTTGCCGGCGATGACGAGCTGCACGGGGCGCTCGGGGTGCAGCAGCAGCGCCTTGAGTCGCGCAGGGTCGCGCAGCATGAGGGTGAGCCGCTTGTAGGAGGGCACCCGGCGGGCGAAGCCGATGGTGAGGATGTCCGGGTCGAGGACGTCGTCGATCCAGCCGAGCTCGGCGTCCGACGCCCCGCGCTGCTCCCACGACTGGCGCAGGCGGGTGCGGACGTCCGCGACGAGCCGCTGCCGGAGCACGCGCTTGGTCGCCCACAGCTCACCGGCCGGGATCGCCCGCGCGGACTCCCAGCCTGCGGTCTCCTCGGCGAGCTCGGGGCCCACCTGGGCGGCGAGCAGGTCGCGGATCTCGCGCGCGACCCAGGTCGGCGCATGGACGCCGTTGGTGATCGACGAGATCGGGACCTCGTCCTGGTCGAAGCCCTCCCAGAGGCCTGCGAACATCCCGCGGCTGACCTCACCGTGCAGGAGGCTCACGCCGTTCGCGCGCTGGCCCAGGCGCAGGCCCATCACCGCCATGTTGAACACGGTCGGGTCGCCGCCGTCGAAGTCCTCGGCGCCGAGGGCGAGGATGCGCTCCACCGGGACGCCGACCGCGGTGTTGTCGCCCCCGAAGTAGGTCGACACCATCTCGCGCGGGAAGCGGTCGATGCCCGCGGGCACTGGCGTGTGGGTCGTGAACACCGTGCCGGCCCGGGCGGCCTGCAGCGCCTCGTCGAAGCTCAGCCCGTCGGCCAGGACGAGCTCGCGGATCCGCTCGAGGCCGAGGAAGCCGGCGTGGCCCTCGTTGGTGTGGAACACCTCGGGCACCGGGGCACCGGTGATGCGGCTGAAGGCACGCAGCGCACGGATTCCGCCGACGCCGAGGAGGAGCTCCTGATGGAGCCGGTGCTCGCCTCCGCCGCCGTAGAGGCGGTCGGTGACCTCGCGCTCGGCCGGGTCGTTGTCCTCCACGTCGGAGTCGAGCATGAGCAGCGGGACGCG
>Ga0302321_100003283_pt1 | contig 13867 bp, 10 predicted proteins | sample Fen_T0_1_FD_202505 | JGI IMG/M metagenome (GOLD analysis project Ga0302321, IMG submission 202505) | Peat permafrost microbial communities from Stordalen Mire near Abisko, Sweden - Fen_T0_1 | ecosystem: Environmental > Terrestrial > Soil > Wetlands > Permafrost | place: Sweden: Abisko...
CCGTTCTCAGGCCTTTCCCCGCGCCATTCCGCTCCGGTTCCAAGGGTCGGGCTCGCCGCTCGCGCCACGCCGGGCTTGCGGCGTCCCGTTCTCTGCTCTCCGCTGTCCGCGGCTTTATGATCGTCGCCGTCCATCCACTCGCGGGGTTCGACAAGTTGCTGCACTACCGCGTGCCGGAGAAGCTGCAGGATGGCCTGGCGGTCGGTTCGCTGGTGCGGGTGCCGATCCTGCGCCGGTTCGCCCTCGGCGTGATCAGCGAAATCGATCCGGTGCCGGACTGCCCGGTCGAAAAGCTCAAGCCCATCGCGCAACTGGTCTATCCGTTCCCGGCGCTCACGCCGGAATTGCTTTCGCTGGCCCGCTGGATCGGCACCTATTACGCGGCGCCGCTGGATACAGTGATCGAGGCGATGATCCCGGCTTCGGTGCGCCGGGGTGCCGCGCTGAAGATCGAGAAACGTCTCGGGCTCGGGGAGAGACTCGGCGAACCCGAACTCGCGACGCTGCGCAAGCGAGCCCCGCAACAAGCGAAGCTCTACGATTTTCTCGGGCAACAGCTTCATCCCGTCTCCAAGAGTCTGGCACTCGAGCGGCTTGGGATCGGGGCGGCGAGTGCGGTTGCCCTGGTGAAACGCGGGGCCGTGCGGGAGATCGCGGTGCGGATCGAGCGGGTGGCCTACAACGACGACCTGGCCGGCGCCGAACCGGTGGCCACCGTGCCGCCGGAGCTTAACCCCGACCAGCAGGCCGCGGTGACCGCAATCGTCGACAGCGTCGCCGCGCAGAAATTTGCGGTGCATCTGCTCCATGGCGTCACCGGCTCGGGCAAGACGGAGGTCTACCTTCACGCCATTTCCGACGCGCTTCGTTCCGGTGGCGGTGCGGTGTATCTCGTGCCGGAAGTCGCTTTGACGCCGCAGACGGTGGCGCGCGTCCGCGGCCGGCTCGAGAAACAGCTCGGGCAGCGGGTGATCGTCTGGCACAGCGCCTTGAGCGAGGGCGAGCGGCTCGACGGCTGGCTGGCGTTGGCGTCGGGCGAGTCGCGGGTGGTGGTCGGCGCGCGGTCGGCGGTGTTTGCACCGGTGCGCGACCTGCGGTTGGTGATTGTCGACGAGGAGCACGAGCCCGCCTACAAGCAGGACGAGACGCCCCGCTATCACGGTCGCGACGTGGCCGTCTATCGGGCGAAGCTCGCCGGGGCAGTCTGCGTGCTCGGTTCGGCCACGCCTTCGGTGGAGACGGTCAACAACGTGCGGCGCGGTCGCTACCTCCAGAGTCGACTGCCGCGGCGGGTGGACGACCGGAAGATGCCGCTGGTCCACATCGTGGACATGCGCCGCGAGTTCATGGCGCAGCGGGTGCCCTCCGCGCTCTCGCGCCTGCTGGTGGAGAAGATGGGCGACCGTTTCGAAAAACGGGAGCAGACGATTCTCTTCATCAACCGCCGCGGCTACTCGAGCAGCATGTTGTGCCAGGAGTGTGGTTACATTGCGACCTGCCGGCAGTGCAGCGTGGCGCTGACCTATCACCGGACCGACGAAACCCTGAAGTGCCATCTCTGTGGGGAGGAGCAGCCGGCGCCGCTGGTGTGCCCCGAATGCCGCTCACCCAAGATCCGCTGGCGGGGCCTCGGCACGCAGAAGGTGGAGGAACATGTCCAGCGCCTGCTGCCCCGGGCCAAGGTGGTGCGCATCGATACCGACGCAATGGCGCAGAAGAACCGATTCCGGGAGATCCTCGGCGAGTTTCGGACGGGTAAAATCCACATCCTGGTCGGCACCCAGATGATCGCGAAGGGCCTCGATTTCCCGAACGTGACCCTCGTCGGGCTGGTCGACGCGGACATCTCGATGCACGTGCCGGATTTCCGCGCCAACGAGCGCACGTTCCAGCTGCTCGTGCAGGTCGCCGGGCGCGCCGGGCGGGGGGACCGCGCGGGCGAGGTGGTGGTGCAGACGTTTACGCCGCAGGCCGGGGCGATTCAATTCGCGCGCCACGCGGATTTCGACGGCTTCATCGAGGGCGAGCTCAAGTTGCGCGAGCAATTCGGGTATCCACCGTTTCGGCACCTGGTGCATCACGTCTTCCGCGGCGAGAACGCCGAGAAGGTGCTGTGGGTCGCCGACCAATGGGCGAAACGGGCCGAGGGGGTCCTCGCCGGGCGGGCGGAGATTCGCGGACCGTCGCCGTGTCCAATCGAGCGCGTGAAGAACGAGTACCGCTTCCAAATCTGGTATTTCACCAATCAGGTGACCAAGGTCGTGCCGGAACTGGCGGCGCTGCAGCGCGAATTCCCCTGGCCGGAGGGAGTGGTGCAGTCCTTGGACGTGGATCCGGCGAGCCTGTGGTGATTCGTGGGGGCGAGTGTCGCCGCCCGCCGACTCTGAGAATCGCGGCGGGCGAGGCGGACTGACCTCGGTCCGCGGGCTGGGAGGTGCGGAGCGGGGTCGCTCCGCCGCCGGTCGCGGGAGATCGGCGGGCAGGGACGCCCGCCTCCCTTTCGCCATCGAACTACGGCAGCACTTCGTACGCTTCCACCAGCGCGATGCCTTCGGCGCCGTTCACACTCTCGACGATGACCGTGTAGGCCCCGGGCGCGAGGGTCAGGAGCGCGGCGGCGTCGCGACTGCCGGTGGTGAACGCGAAGGCACCGGTCTGCGCCGCGGCGGCGGAGATGGCCGTGGCGTTGGCGGCGTCGCCCCAATTGTCGTTGGCCGCGACCGCGGCCCCGCTGAGGGTGGTGATGCGGATGCGCGGATCGGCGAGGAAGCTGGTGACGCCCATCGGGCTGAGCGCGGGTCCGGCGGCGCGAACGAGAACCTGTTTCGCATCCAAACCCTGGATAATCAACCCGGCGATCAACACGTTCTCCCCGCTGCCGACGCGACCTCGCGTCGAGAGGTTGATCAGCGACGAGCGCGTGGCAAAGCCGGGATCGATCGCCGTGGACGGTTGGGGCGCGCGCGGGGCGAAGACAAAACGCAGACCGCGGTTGAACGACTCGCCCTTGGGGCCGGAATGGCGTTCCCCTGTCATTTCCCGTGCGGCGACCGCGAAGCCGCCAAAGGTGGCACGCTTCAGCTGGGCATACATCTGGCGGGTGGTGTCCTGGATGGAGGAGGATTCGTCGCTGCCCCAGGTGAGGTAAAGCCGAGCCGGCAGGCTTGAATGCGACCCCGCGTAATCGGTTTCGCGAGTCAGCAAGAAATTGCTGCGCCACCACAACGACGGACTGGGGGCGATGTAGCCTTGGAACAAACCGGGCCGCTCGAACATCGCGTAGACGGTGAAGAGCCCGCCGTACGAACTCCCGGTCAAGACGCGAAAACTGGAGTCGACGCGATATTCCAACTCGATGAACGGAATGATCTGGTTGGCGATCACGCCGAGATATTCTGCCGCGAGTCCGCTCGTCGTGCCGCTCGGATCCGTCCAGGGATCGACTCCCGGCGTGAGATCCAGCTGCCGGAGCGCGCCGACATTGGGGGCGGTCCCTGCGTAGGCCAGGCCCACCACGATGCATTCGGGCATGGCGTTGTCATACGTAAGGTTGCCAGTCTCCGCCATCAACAGCGGGAAATCCCAGTAGCCGTCGCAGGCGTAAATCACGGGGTATCGGCGCGTTGGCGACGAAGCATAGGACGACGGCAACCCGACATAGAGGACGTAGTCGCGGCCGTTGGCTGAATGCGGCAGCACGCGCACCTCGGTGTTGGGGAGGGTGTAGGGATCAGCGCGGGTGCAGACCACGGCCGCCAGGGAGAGCAGGGCGAGACCGGCCTCGCGGAGGCGGCGGAACGAATCCGGCGATCGACGGGCGGCGGAGGAGGGCTGGGGAGTCGGGGTCATGGCAGTGGGGGTCAGCGACGAAAGGGCGACGCTTCCTGCGGCGACCGTCCGCGTTGGTACAACCAGCTAGAACCCCGGCAACGTCTCCTGCCCTTCAACGCCCGCGCAGATTCTTAGGTGCAAAGCTTCCCGGGAGCATTTTGGGCACGGTCGTCTCAATTCGTTCCGCACCGTCGCAGATGGAGATCACCCGGGCGGTCGGTCCGAATTCGGCGATCACCTGGCGGCAGGCCCCGCAGGGCGGAGTGGGCGCCGAGGTCGGCGTGTAGATCGCCACGGCATGGACGACGGTCTCCCCGGCGGCAACCGCTGCGAAGATGGCGTTGCGCTCGGCGCAGCAGGTCAGGCCATACGAGGCGTTCTCGACGTTGCAGCCGGAGTAGATCCGGCCGGAAGGGGTCAACACCGCCGCCCCGACGCGAAACTCCGAGTAGGGAGCATAGGCGTGCTTCGCGGCGGCACGCGCCGCGGTTTCGAGGTCGATCGTAGAGGGGGCGATTCTCGGAGGCGTGCTCACAACGCCAATTCTTTCTTGGCCTCGGCGAATTTGGCGAGGGCGAACTCGAGATCCTCGCGGGTGTGGGCGGCGCTGACCTGCGTGCGGATCCGGGCCTGGCCCTGGGGCACGACCGGGAAGAAGAAGCCGACGACGTAGACCCCTTTGTTGAGCAAGAGCGCGGCCATCCGTTGGGCGAGCACGGCGTCGCCGAGCATGACGGGAACGATGGGATGGTCGCCGGGTTTGGTGGCGAGGCCGATGCGCTGCAGCCCCGCGCGCCAGAACCGGGTGTTCTCCTCGAGGCGGTCGCGCAGGATCGTCGAGCGTTCGAGCAGATCGAGGGCGGCCAGTGCGCCGGCGACGACGACCGGGGCGACGCTGTTCGAGAACAGGTAAGGGCGCGACCGTTGTCGCAACAACTCCACCACGTCGTGGGAGGCGGCGGTGAAGCCGCCGCTCGCGCCGCCCAGCGCCTTGCCGAGGGTGCCGGTGATGAGGTCAATGCGCCCCGTCACGCCGCGGTGTTCCGGTGTGCCGCGGCCCGTTTTTCCGAGCAAGCCGGTGGCGTGGCATTCGTCGATGTGGGTCAGGGCGCTGAAGCGCCCGGCGAGTTCCACGATGGCCGGCAGATTGGCGATCGTGCCGTCCATGGAGAAGACCCCGTCAGTGGCAATGAGCTTGAACCGCGCCCCGGCGGTGTCGGCGGCACGCAACTGCGCCTCGAGATCGCCCATGTCGTTGTGGCGGTACCGAAAACGTTGCGCCTTGCAGAGCCGGATGCCGTCGATGATCGAGGCGTGGTTCAACTCGTCGCTGATGACGGCGTCCTCGGGTCCGAGGAGCGTTTCGAAAAGCCCGCCGTTGGCGTCGAAACAGGACGGGTAGAGGATGCAGTCGGTGGTGCCGACGAAGCGGGCCAGTCGCGCCTCCAGTTCCGTATGGATCGTCTGGGTGCCGCAGATGAAGCGAACCGAGGCCAGGCCGTAGCCCCAGCGGTCGAGCGCGGCATGGGCAGCCGCGACGACTTCCGGATGATTCGCCAGCCCAAGGTAATTGTTAGCGCAGAGATTGAGGACGTCGCTGCGGCCGTCGGCGGCGATGCGGTTGGCTTGGGGCGACGCGATGACTCGCTCGTGCTTGGTGAGCCCGGCGGCTTCGATGCCGGCCAGGGTTTCGCGCAGGTGGGCTTGGTAGTAGGGCGTCATGGGCGCGGTGTCTTGCTCGGGAAGAGGAAACGACCGGCGCCCGTCGCCGTCGAGGCGGCAATTGGTTCCGGCGCCGATACCGAAACATCGCCGAAGCACATCCCGGGGCGATGGTGCGGGCGCGCTCCCACACCGCTCCGCGTTGGGAGGGAGGGGGGGGGGCGACTGGCCGCGGATCAGCTTTCCCAGTCCAGGACGATTTTGCCGGATTTTCCGGCCGCCATGAGGTCGAAGGCCTGCTGGAATTCGCCCACGGCGAAACGGTGGGTGATCACCGGGGAGAGGTCGAGCCCAGTCTGGATCAACATCGTCATCTTGTACCAGGTCTCGTACATCTCGCGGCCGTAAATGCCGCGCAGCGTGAGCATGTTGAAAATGACGGTATTCCAGTCGATGGCGAAGTTCTCGGAGGGAATGCCGAGCATGGCGATCTTCCCGCCGTGACACATGTGGGCGATCATGTCGTTCACCGCGGCCGGACTGCCCGACATCTCGAGCCCGACGTCAAAACCTTCCTTCATGCCGAGTTCCTTCTGCACGGTCGCGAGTTTTTCGGTACGCACATCGACGGTGCGGGTGGCGCCCATCTTCTGGGCCATCGCAAGCCGGTCCGGATTGAGATCGGTGACGACGACGAAACGGGCGCCGGCATGCTTCACGACCGCGGCCGCCATGCAACCGATCGGCCCGGCTCCCGTGATGAGCACGTCCTCGCCGAGAACGTCGAATTGCAGCGCGGTGTGCACAGCGTTGCCGAGTGGGTCGAAGCAGGAGAGCACGTCGGTGGCGATCCGCGGGTCGGCGTGCCACACGTTGCTTTGCGGGATGCAGACGTAGTCAGCGAAGGCGCCATCGCGGTTCACGCCGACCCCGCGGGTGTCTTTGCACAGGTGTCGACGGCCCGCGAGGCAGTTGCGGCAAGTGCCGCAGACGATGTGGCCCTCACCGGTGACCAGCTCGCCGGGGTGAAAATCGGTGACATTGCCGCCCACGTCGGCGACGAGCCCGACGTATTCGTGCCCGATGATCAGCGGGGGGCGGATGGTCTTTGCCGCCCACGGGTCCCAGCGGTAGATGTGGACGTCGGTACCGCAGATCGAGGTCTTCTTGATTTTGATGAGCACATCGTTGGGGCCGGGCGTGGGCACGAGGGCCTCGATCAGTTTGAGGCCGGGGCCGGGCTCGATCTTCGCAATTGCCCGCATGGTTTTCGGAACAATCATGCGATGAGCGTAGAGGTGGGACATGGAATGGCAAATACGAGGGAAAGTCTGCGGCAGCGGCGCGGAAGGGTGGCGTCGACGGAGGTCCTTCCAACATCGGCCAGGCGGGCCGGCGCTTGATTCCAACGAGGCGGTACCGGGGAAACACCCCGGCGTACGTTCAAGCGCCCGCGGGGCGGGCCGCTGGCGTTGCATCCGGAAAGTCGCGGCGCATGGGAACGAAACGGATGCCGTTCTTGATCTGCTCAGGGCCGGTGGCGCGGAAGCCGACCCGCGCGTAAAAGCCGACGGCGTTCGGACTGGAATTCACCGTCAGCGGGCCGACGAGCACGAAACGCGCGAGCGCCGTCTCGAACAACTGCCGTGCGATTCCGGCGCCCTGCCGCGCCCGTTCGACGAAAAGCATCGAGAGGTGACTGCTGTCTCGCACATGCAGCATGCCGACGAGGCGCGGTCCTTCGGCGGCCACCCAGGTGACGTAGCCGTCGGTGCGGCGGCGGAGCAGCGCGGCGGGTTGGGCAAATGTCAGGAAACCGCGCCGGCCTTCGTCGCCGTAGAGTGGCGCAACGCATTCGTCGAACACCGCCGCGGCGAGGGCGCAGGCTTCGTCCGCCTCGTCGTCGCGCAGGGGTCGGATCTCGATCGGAGGAATAGGGGGATCCTGAACCAACTCGGGCAATTGGGTGCCCTTCGATCCGCGGATGCAATCTCCGGCCTCGCCCAAACCCGCTGGAGACGCTCCGTCAGCGACGGCCGGTGTCGGCGAGTTCGATCGCGTGCGTTTCCAAGGTGGCCCCGATGGCGCGGTCGTAATTGGCGAGGGCAATGTTGTAGTCTGCCAGGGCCCGGTCCTCGCTCACCTGGGCGCCGGCCAGCAGTTCCTGGAATTGGAGGACCGTGAAAGTGGTGCTCTGGCCGACCTGCAGCAGCTTCTCCTCGGCCGCGAGACTCTGCTGGGCCAGCTCCCGGGCGTGGCGGGTGGCGGCGACCCGTTGCGCCGTGGTGGCAATCTGGCCGGCGGCATTCGCCACCTCGACGACGATGCCCTGTTCAGTCTGCCGGAGGACGGATTGCGCCTGGGCGACGGTGAGTTTGGCGGCACGGAATTTTCCGCGACCGTCCCGCAAGGCGAGGGGGAGGTTGAGTTCAGCTCCGGCGGTCCAGGAATCCGTGTTGCCGTTGCGTGCGGCGCGAGACGAATCGTTGAACGTGGTGCCCGCGCCGTTGTAGCCGTAGCTGCCGACGAGGTCGATCTGGGGCAGCAGTTGCGAACGGGAGCTGGCGAGGCCCACCTCCGCGCGCCGCACGTTTTGCTGTGCCTGCTGGTAGTCGGGCCGGCGGGCCAGGGCTTTGGCGAGATCGCCGGCGTGGTCGATCACCGGCTCGGGGCGTCCGCCCGGCGGGAGGATCTCGAGCGGGGATTCGACGACCGGACGGGAGTCGCCGGTGATGAGCGCCCGGAGAAAATTCTGCGCATCCCGCAAGCCGCGTTCGGCCTGCAAAACGCCGTCGCCGAGGCTGGCGACGCGGGCTGCGGCGATGGTGACATCGGCGGACGACATGCTCCCGACTTCGAGCCGCCGGCGGTTCTCGCGCAAAAGCCCCTCGGCGAGTTCCCGCGAGTGCACGGAGATCTGGTAGGCGCGCTGGGAGAAATAGACGTTGTTGTAGACGGCGATGGTGCGGGTGATCGTGTCAATCACGGCCTGGCGGAAGACGGCGTCAGCGATCGCCCGATTCGCGCGGGCCAGGCGGATGCCGGCGAGGTTGGGACCAAACCCGAAACCCCGCAGCAGCGGCTGCCGGAGCCGGACCCCGCCGAAAGTGTAGAAGCTGTCGGCAAAACCGTTGTAGGATCCGCGCTGGTTGTTGACGGTGCCCACCAGATCGTAGCTCAGTCCAAACGGCAGCTGGCCGCGCAGGCCGGTCTCGGTCGAGTCGTTCTTCACGGTGTAGAAGGCCGGGGGCGTGTTGCTGAGCGGATTCGAATCGACGGTGCCCACGCCGTTGGACGAGGTGAAACTGGCGTGGAGCACCGGGTCGAAAGCGCCGGCGGCCTCCACCTGCCGGGCGCGGGCGATGAGCGGTTCGTAGCGGGCGACCTCGATCACGAAGTTCTTGGCGAGCGCCAGCCGGAGCGCCTCGTCGAGGCTGAGCGGGGACGCGGCGGTGGGAGCGGCCGGCCCGGCGGCTTCGGCGCTGTGCCCAAACGATGGATATAGCAGGGAGAGCGGGGCGAAGAGAAGAAAGGCAAGGCGCATGGCAAAATGGGGCAGGGGCGAAGCGGGCGATCAGGCCTGGGGCGGGTTGACCATCCAGCCGTCGGCGAGCCGCACGATGCGCTTGCCGTAGGTGGCGTTTTCGGCCGAGTGGGTGACCTGCACGATGGTGACGCCGTCGGCGTTGAGCTGTTTGAACAACACCATGATTTCGCGGGCCTGGTCGGAGTGGAGATTGCCGGTGGGCTCATCGGCGAGGATGATCGCCGGTTTGTGGATCAGGGCGCGGGCGATGCCGACGAGTTGCTGCTGGCCGCCGGACAGTTGACTGGGAAAGAGGTCGCGTTTGCCGACGATCTGGAACCGGTCGAGCATGTCGCAGACGACGCTTTCCCGCTCCCGTTTGGGAACATTGCGGTAGGTGAGCGGCACCTCGAGATTCTCGTAAACGGTCAGGTCGTCGAGGAGATGATAGCTCTGGAAGACAAAGCCGACATGTTCGCGCTGGAGGTCGAGGCGGCGCTTGCGGTCGACGCGGTGGATCGGGTGGCCGAGCAGGTTGTATTCACCTTGGAACTCCGCGTCGTGCAATCCGAGGATGTGCAGCAGCGTCGATTTCCCCGAGCCGGAGGGGCCCATGACCGAGACGAACTCGCCGGCGGCGATCTCGAGATTGATGTTTCGCAGAGCGAAGAACTGGCCGGATTTAAGCGGGAACGCTTTCTCGAGGTGGCGGAGTTGGATCATGATCGGGGGTTGTTTGCAGGTCGTATGCCACGGGCACGAAGGAGCGGCAAGAAAATGGAGAAGAACGAGTTAGCGTTTTTCGGCGCGCCGATGAGGCGTGCGCTCACTCCGATTCCGAAACGGTGGAATCCCGGAAGTGGGACGAGTCGAGTCGGGAAGCCTGGCATACGCGGGCCCGCGGTTGGCGGGGTTCGAGGCCCGGGTCGGACTCAACTTGCGGCGGGTGGCGCTTCCGGCGGCGAAGCGCCGGCCGACGGCCACGCCCTGCCGCCGACGATGCGTTCGTTCCGCAATTCCCAGGCGAACAGCGGGGGGGCGGGCAATCGGCGCATCTGCTTGAACAGGGCGGGGGCGTCGCGTTTCTGCAGCATGCGTTCGGTCACCCCGGCGATTTCGCAGCTCAGCACCTTGCTGAACCCTTTGAACTCTCGCGGCTCGCCGAGCACTCGCGCCCAGTCCGAGGGAGTCGAATCGGCGGCGGCGGGGACGGGACGATCGAGGACGAGGAAACTGTAGGGCAGGCTGCGGAGATCGATCCCGAGGCGGCGGCTGAAATCCGACCAGAATCCGTCGGTGAACGCTTCGATGGGAGGCCGGGCAAAATGGTGACACCAATGCCGCTGGTTGTCGGGAGTCAGCAATCCGCAGCCGGCGCTGTGGGTGCAGGGCGCGACGAGGGTGAAGGCGCTTCGGAGTTCTTCACGGAGTGCGACGAGCGTGCGCGCGGTTTCGCCCGCGCCCGGTTCGACCCAGAGCACTGCGGTCGCGCGCCGGACGAGGGCGAGCAAGGCGGCGCTGGTCGCGGGCGCGAGTTCGTTCAGGACGTGGCTGATCACGAGGGTGAAGTTGCCCGCCGGCACGGGATCGCCCCAATCCGGAGCCTGGTCGACGGCGAGTCCCGGAAACTCCTCGGCCGCCCGCCGCGCTGCGAAATTGCGGGCACGGGACGACTGGTCGTGCAGGAGCAACTGGCTGAAGTGGGCCGCTCCGAAGGCGCTCAGGGTCCGGCGACCGGCGATACCGCTGCCGCAGCCCCAGTCCAGCAGGATGGTGCCGGCCGGCGGCAGCCAATGGCGCCGTCGGAGCTCCATGAGCACCGAGTCCCACTTCCAGCCGATGCGTTCGCCGAAGGTGGCATCGTAACCGGCGAGCAGTTCGTCCGAGTCCCAATAATCACCGCCCTCGGCGGGAGCGTCGAGAAATCGGTTCCGCAGGCGGTCGAGCAAGGCGAAGTCGGGACGGTCGCGACTCATGGGGCGGGGGAAGCCAGCAACGTCTCCAGATGCTGGTGCCTGATCCCAAAGCGGGCCTTGAGGGCGGCAAACTCGTCCCGCGCCCGGGTGTCGGCGGCGGCGTCCGGCGCCGGCCGGCGGACGGCCGCGAGCATCGTGTTCTTCGGCGTGTGTTCCGTCTCCACAAACTCGAACAGGGCGACCCGGTACCCCTGCGCCTCGAGCAGGAGCGCCCGCAGGGTGTCGGTGACCATCTCGGCGAGCCGGCCGGCGTAGACCCCGTGCCGCGCCACGGCGGCAAGTTCCGGGGGCGGACGGAGCTGGGGTCGCACCTCCTTGTGGCAGCAGGGCGCGGCGACGATGAGGGCGGCGCCGGCGCGCAACCCGCGAAACAGCGCTTCATCCGTCGCCGTGTCGCAGGCGTGCAGGGCGATGAACAGGTCAGCGGCGGCCACGGGATAATCGACGATCCGGCTGGCGACGAATTCGAGTCCCTCGCAATGGGTGGCGCGCGCGGCGGACTGGCAGAGGGCCGCCAATTCCGGCCGGGCTTCGACGCCCGTGAAATGCACCGGGCGGCCCAAGGTTTGCGCAAGGGCGTGCCAGGCGGCGAAGGTGAGGTAACCCTTGCCGGCGCCGAGATCAAAGGCGCGCAGCGGTTCGGGTCGCGGCGCCGCCAGGCCGGCCTCGCGACAGAGCGGCAGGAGAAGTTCCACGTAGCGGCTGATCTGGCGGAATTTCGAAGTGGCCTCCGCGCGGATACGGCCATCGCCGCCTGCGAGGCCCAGGGGCTGCAGCCACGGGGCGTCAGCCGGGGCGAGGGGCCGGACCTTGAGCCGGTCATGCGGCGGAGGGACGGCGGTGGGGGCCGCGGGCGCACGGCTGAGGCGCGGCTCACCTTTCTTGTTCAACTCAAGTTGCCAGCTGGTCGTGGTCGCGAAGAGGTGGGCGGAACCGAGGGCGGGCCCCAAGTACTGGTCAAATGCCGCGCCGACAGCGGCGGCGTCCGCGGGCTGCGTCAGGTCCCGCTCGCGGTGGTGAAAGTGCAACTGCAGCCGCGGTCCGTCGCCCGTCGTCACAAATTCGGCGGTCAGTTTGAGCAGCGTCTGATGGGAACGCGGCTTACCGAGGACGAGGCGCTGGAACGTGCCGTCGGCGAGGGCCGTGCGCAGGTGGGCCAAGAAGTCGGTGCGAGGAGCGGCGGATCGGGAGGACATCGGCGGTGGGGCGGAGCCGATGGCCGTCAGCGGCCGGTCCGCAACCAGCGGAGCAGCCGTTGCCAGGCGGTCGGCGCGGCGGGAAAAGCGTCGGGGGGCAGTTGGTCGCCGAAGCCGTGGCGCATGGCAATCATCACGGGAGTGATGTTTGCCTGATTGCGCACGTTGAGGGTTTCGCGGGTGAGCAGGCGGCGGGGAAACTGCCGCAGAAACCCCTCCTGGGCGGCCGCGTGCAGCGGAGTGTCGCCGAGATCATTGGCGAGGAGCACCAGCTCGACCGTGAGCAGGGCCGCGGGGACCTGGTCCAGGTGGCCGGTTTCGGCGGCCGCGTGCAACGGGGTGAAGCCGTGTTTGGCGCGGAGCCGGAGATGGTGGGCGGTCAGCAGACGCGGCGGGATCTGGTCGAGGTGGCCACCGAGCGCGGCCGCATGGAAAACGGTGTCGTCGTTGCCGGTGGTGGCGCGCAGGGCCTCGGTCGTGAGGAGATCATCGGGAATCTGGTCGAGGTGGCCGTTGAAGGCCGCCACGTGATAGACCGTCTCCCCGCTGACGTTGCGCTCGAGCAGGGCGGTGACCGTGAGGAAGACCAGGGGGAGGTCGGCGAGGTGGCCGGCTTCGGCGGCCTCGTGCAGCGGTGTCGTGCCCACGTCGGTACGAACATGGAGCAGCGCGTCATCAAGAATCCGTGACGGCAGCTGGTCGAGGTGGCCGCCGCCGGCGGCGAGGTGCACGGGCGTGAACCCGCTCTTGCTGCGCCGGAGCAGGTTCGCGCGGGTGAGCACCTCGGGCGGGACCTGATCGAGGTGGCCGCCCAGCGCGGCGTGGTGCAGCGGCGTGTAGCCGGCCTCGTTCTCCAGTAACAAGGTTGTGGCGACACACAGGCCCGGCGGGACCTGGTCGAGGTGGCCGTATTTGGCGGCGAGGTGGAGCGGCGTGGTGCCCGCGGCGTTGCGCAGGGTGAGGTTGGCGAGCGAAAGCCGGTCCGCCGGCAGGCCGCGCAGCTTGCCTTCCCGGGCGGCCTGGTGGAAATCGATCGCGAGCATACGCCGAGGATTACGGGCCGGGGGCGGGAATCCAAACCCAAACGCACGGTCCCGACGGCGAGGAATGCAATTGGAAGCATGGGAGGCGAGCGATCCGAGTCGGACGACGTGGCGGAAGCGCTTCCGCGCGGCACAGAAAGGCGTGCCGCTGCGATTCCACCGGGTGCGCCCCACCGTTCGATTTGCACCCGACGGCGCGAGCGGGACCCGCGGACCCGCAGGGCGCGGCGCGAACGGTCCGAGAATGCATTTGCCAACCCGGCGGCCGGGTTAGCACGCTGGTTGCCGATGCGCCCTGATTCCCCCACGGCCAAGACCGGATCCGATGAACCCAAACCGGCGGTGTTGTTTGTCGAGGATGACAAAGCGTTGCGGGAGATGTGGCACGCGGCGTTTGAAGCGGAATTTGCGGTGAGCACCGCGGCGTCCGCCCGCGACGCGGAGTTCCAAATGCACAAGCAGGAGTTCAAAGTGGTCGTCTCCGATCACCTGATGCCGGGGGGCAACGGGCTCGGGTTCTTGGTGCGGATGCGCGAGGAGTATCCACGGACTCAACGCATTCTCGTCACCGGCTTCATGAAGCCGGAGATGCTGTTGCGCGCGGTGAACGAAGCGGGCCTGCTGCGGTATTTC
>Ga0302321_100003284_pt1 | contig 13867 bp, 12 predicted proteins | sample Fen_T0_1_FD_202505 | JGI IMG/M metagenome (GOLD analysis project Ga0302321, IMG submission 202505) | Peat permafrost microbial communities from Stordalen Mire near Abisko, Sweden - Fen_T0_1 | ecosystem: Environmental > Terrestrial > Soil > Wetlands > Permafrost | place: Sweden: Abisko...
CAATCAAGCAACGAATAATATATCCCGACTTTGAGCCCGTTTTTTCTGAGAGCTGAAACAAATGGAGCAACAAGATCCTTTCCTGCGGGTGCTTTTTTAGGAATACTAAGATCTCCCATCTTAGTATCCCATAATGCAACTCCATCATGATGTTTTGATGTAAGGACTGCATATCTTGCTCCGCTCTCTTTTATTAGTGAGGCCCATTCTTCAGGTTTATAGACAGATGCAGTGAACCCCTTCATCTGCTTCATGTAGTCTTCGTAAGAAATGTAGCCGTTATAAAATGACCACGATTCATCTATTCCGTTAACAGCATATAATCCCCAATGGATAAAAATACCAAACTTTGCATCTTTAAACCATTGCATTTTGGTCTCTTTTTCTTTGGATGTATCCTGTGCTTTAACGCTCCCTTGAGAAAGGAATAAAATATATAGTAGAACGACAATAAAGCTGTTTTTTTTCATCATATATAAGGTTTTCGCAAAGAACGCAAAGATACTCCATTAATATACATATTTTTCTGTATAACAGAGTATTAGCCCCCCTTTAGGGGGGGTTGGGGGGTTCTACGAAAAATCAAACCCCGAAATATAAGCCGGAGCATCGTAAAAGTGGTCCTTATCTTCCTGAGTAAGGTTTATGAACTTTGTATAAACCAGCCCCGGTTTTGCATTCAGCATTCGATTCAACGCTCCCATTTTTACTCCTGTATTAAGCTTATCAAAGAGTTCACTCCTGTCATCAAGCCAGGTCAGTCCGGTATGAAATCCTTCCCCTGCACAAGCTGATTCAAAAAGATTTGCGAGCAGATCTTCCCTTCCTTTTTTACAATAGATTGCATCAAAAACCAGGTATCTGAATTCTCCCGGACGAAATAATCTCCTATAATATGGCGTTTTAGGCAGCACTTTCATCATTACCCATCCCCAGATCCCGGGAACATCGTAGACTTTGTAAACCGAAGGTATTGCACTTACCCCTGCAATGATCTCATCTCCCTCTTTCAGCACATAATATCTGTTATCATAGAAAGAATATTCCGTGCTAAAAAACGAATAATCACTATAATATTCCAAAAGAAGCGATTTCATTTTCATTTCCTCTTCTTCCCTGAGCTTTACTACTCTCCTGTCTGGTTTTGGAGAAAATCTGCTGAAGGCTACCGTCAGAAATGATCTGATATATTCGTATCCGGCCTGATGTACCAGGTTTTTTGACCTTTCATTCATGCTCTCGACAAAGGCATACGAAATATGCTTGTCTCCTTCAAAAACATTATCAATATTGAGAAGGTGAGGTTTGCTGAAAATTTCAAGTGTTTTTTGTTTGAAACTGGCATCCTTTTCCGGTTTTTTCAGTTCTTTTCTTAGCTCCCTCCAGGTTAAATCTGACTGATAGGTAGACTGAAATGCCAGGTACCTTAAATATGAGGTAGGATATCTTAAGTTTCCCTGCCCTGAAACGCGGAAACAAGAGCCAACGGTTCCTGTAATCTTATTTTTCTTGTAAAGGGAGACAAATCTTATCTGGTCTTTGTAAGCGGCAATTCGCGGAGCAATATTCTGCAATGAAAATCTCAATCCTCCGTCAGATCCCTGAATAGCGTGATTAAGAATGTCTAATATCCCATCATTTGCATAGTCAGAAACCTTTACTTCAAGCTCATTGTATTTATAAACAACCCTTTCAAACATAGATTATAAGAATATGCTGCAAGATAGGAAAAATGGCGAAATGGCGCAACGGACAATGGTACAAAGGCATAATCCTCCTTCGATTAAGCTTTGCAGATCAACGCGTGGTAACAGCTTTCAAGAGATTGTTGGTAACAGGGCAGTTGAAATCAGCAGATCTTCCGGGTTGGTAATTTTAATATTTTCCCGGTTGCCTTCTATAAGATTTATCTTTTCTCCGGTCTTTTGAAGAACTGTTGCATCATCGGTAAACTCCGGGCTATATTCCTGTAAATAAGCATTTTTAATAAGCTCCGCGTTAAACACCTGTGGGGTTTGAATCTGTTTTACAGTCATCCGGTTAATAGGAATGCTTCCATTGTCAGTTAATATTCTCAAGGACTCCGTCGGAGAAATTGTTGGTATAGCATTTCCAAGTCTTTCTGCAGTTTCGAAACACCTTTTTATGGTATCTATGCTTACAAAAGGCCTCACCCCATCGTGTATAGCTACAAGTCCGGGAGCATTGACAAATTTAAGCCCGTTTTTCACTGAAAAGAATCTGTGTGTACCTCCTTTAACCAAAGTTTGCACTATATTGAATGAGTGCTTATTCTGAAGATCACACCAGTGACGGAGCTGATTTTCGGGAAGAACTGTTATTATCTCTATTTTATCATTGAATGCTTTGAATCTTTCAATGGTATGCATCAGCACCGGTCTTCCGGCAATTTCAAGAAACTGTTTGGGAACCTCAGCCCCCATCCGTTTCCCGCTCCCTCCTGCGACTATTACTACATACAGTTCCATAAAAAAAGATTTACTACTCCTGTTTTTTGCCCCCATCCCCCCTGAAGGGGAGCTAAAACAGATATTTGCATTAAGTCCCGCTTAGGCGGGTCCCGATTGCTATCGGGAGGGGGCATTATTCCTTAGTATATAGAAACCTTTTAATACTTCTTTTAGGAGTCTTTACAAACTCTTCGGTGTGTATTCTGAATTTGCTTACTGCCATAAAATCAGGGAGTCTTTCATTAACCGCTTTTTTAGTCACCTCGAGAAATGAATTAAACTGCTCATCAGATATATTATCCCGTTTCATCATTTCATAATCGGGGAAGATCAAAGCAACAAGTTTATTCTCCTCAGAAATTACAAGTGATTCGGTGATATAGTCTTTATTATTAATTACAGCCTCAATCTCTTCAGGATATATATTCTTACCTGATGGCCCGAGTATCATACTCTTGCTTCTGCCCTTAATAAAAATATTACCCTCTTTATCAATAACCCCCAGATCGCCTGTATGCATCCAGCCCTTACTGTCAATCATCTCTGAGGTTGCTTTTTCATTCTTATAATAACCGGTCATTACATTTTCGCCTTTAAGAATGATTTCACCAACAATATTCTCCGGATCGGGTGAATCAATTGTCACCTGAAGTGTGTCAACTGACCGGCCTGAAGCACCCAGTTTTGTTGTATCCCATGAAGCATAACTGATGAGCGGTCCACACTCAGTCATCCCATAACCTATTGTAAACCGGAACCCGATTTTTTTAAAGAATTTCTCTGCGTCAGCATTTAGAGCAGCTCCCCCGATAACAATCTCTGTAAATTTGCCACCGAAAGTTTCTGTCAAAGTCTCTCTGATTTTTTTATGAACTAAAATATTCAACCCCGGAATGGATAACATTAATTTCATCTTGGGTTCACTGATTACAGGAAGAAGTTGTTTTTTAAAAATTTTCTCAATAACCAGGGGTACAGACAGGATGAGCCTTGGCTTTATTTCTTTAAATGCCTGAATCAGGATCTGAGGAGAAGGTGTCTTGGTCAGTATGGTTATATGACATCCAATTGTGAAAGGAAAAAGAAATTCAAATGCACATCCATACGTATGGGCAAGAGGAAGAAATGAAACAATAGGATCGCCTGATTTTAAAGGCATGTTATTTTGTGCATACCGGACATTGGCTGCGAGACTATTATGAGTAATCATTACCCCTTTTGAAAAGCCGGTTGTCCCTGAAGTGTAACTAATAACTGCAAGATTATCATTTGAAATATCCGAAAATTTTATGTTTTCCTGTTTAAGTTCAGGATAACTATTCAAATAAATCTCTTCAAGTGTTGAGAATGTCTTTTTTACGGTTGAATTAAGAGAAAATATTAGTCTGAAATCATCGAGAGAAAGAACACCAAGAAGTTCAGGCATCTTACTTGTCTCTAAATTATCATATATTTTATCATCAACAAAAAGAAAACGGGAATCAGAATGGTTAATAATATTTGTCAGATCATCCGGTTTAAAATCCGGAAGAATAGGAACTATAACCGCTCCATAAGTAACTGCTGCCAGATATGTTATACACCAGTTTGCTGAATTTCTTCCAACTAGAGCAATTTTATCTCCCTCCTTAATCCCTGATCCTCTAAACAGGATGTGAAGCTTAAGGATTTTTTCCGCAATAGTCTTATATGAATATCCCTTTTCCTTATAATTCGACAAAGCCTCAATGTCCCAGTTTTGTCTGATACTCTTTTCTATATACCCTATTAATCGTTCCCGGATCATAAAATGCAGTTTTAATTATGTGTTAAAGTTATAATAAGATTAGCAACTTCAGATTCAACTTTCCAACTTTTCCTTCAAATAAGAAAGAGTTTCCTTTTCTAAAAATAATACATAATAAGAATTGCCACAATTGAAAGAACATTAACAGCTGAAAAAAAATAATTATAGTTTTCTCTGCTTTTACTGAACTGCTCCATTGTACGTGCAAAGATCCCGATTGTAGGAACGAAAATCACAAGCAGGAAAGCAAAAAATTCAACCCCGTTAAAAACATTTTCCAGTCCTCCTTTAAAAAGTGTAGACATATAAATAACAATAAGCAACACCAGAAGATAAAGAAGATAGCTGACTTTAAGAAACAGAGTTGAAATCTTTCTGCGTTTATGAAACTGATGTGGTTTCAGATAAGCATAGGCAAGAGCAAAAACAAGTACAATAAAAATGACCCCAAGAATATAACTGAGAATCTCATTGAAATTAGGCATAATTTCAGATTTTAATTATTGAATTATGACTTTCTAATTGGCCCGATGCTGTCATAGTTTAGAAATATCAACTTTTTCTATGTAAATATAATGAAACTAATTTATGCCTTGGGTTCGGATTGCTCAAAATATCCAAACTTCTTATTTTAGTTTAAACTAAGGTTCACTTCTGTTATTTCAGACAAATTTGAGAACACCAAAATATTCAGGCTGATGATAATCCGGCTTTTTTGTTCCAACAGCATTCCATGTAACATAATGCGGAACTTTAAGTTTATCGCCGCATTTGTAAAAGTTCGCCCTGAAGATCTTTCCTTTCAGGTTTGTAACATGATGTCTGAAGAATACCTCAAACGGGATGGCGACAGTAATTGTCCATTCAAACTTTCCCTCATTCTCTATTACCGGTTTTACTCCAGCTGATGAAAGTCTTCTGATCTTAGAAATAATCGCTGGATCTGCACTCAACCTGTCCGCCCGTCCTGTACCTATACCCATCAGACATGTTCCAATGCCGTTAAATTCGAGGTTATAATAAACCCCATCATCTTCAGGGGAAACAAAAAATTCAACACACGAATCTTCGCAAACCATCTGATTTGTTTCAGTTTTTTCGGCTTTAAAATAATTTTCAGAGATATAATATTTTAGAAAAATCTCACTTTCGCTATAAGCAATAGCTACGTCAACACAAGGCTTATAATTAAATCCTTCCCAGTTAATTGTACTAACAGACAGCCTTTTCCCATGCACATCCATCCATCCTGAAACTTCTTCAAGACCCGGATAAGGTGTTTTGAATTCTGTTTTTTTTACCTCCGCTGTTTTCAATTATTCCTCACGTCTTATTTTGATTTGGGTTTTTCCCTGAGTTTCTGTTCCTTAAAATTTAATATTCCCATATCCCAATCCTGATCATATTCATTGCCGGCTTTTACCTCAATCTCTTCTTTATAATAAGACACTGGTTCCGGCTGCCGTCCTGAAGCAAAATCTCCTGTGGTCCACTTGCCATCACCATTCAAATCATATATTACCCGGGCACGGTAGGTGCCACCATCGAGTTGTTTAAATACCAGTTTCCCATCTTTATTCATATATGCCTCACTTACTATCTTGTCAGAAGTGCTGAGCAGCTGAACTATTCGTCCTCCGCTATAATTACTGATCTCAAATGTTATCTGGCATACTGATTCAGGTGTTCTGAGAGAAAATTTGGTTCCCGTTGAATCTGAATATTCATTGTAAATATTGCTGAATGAAGCTGAATCTGCTATATACAGATATTTCTTCTCCGGTGCAAAAGAGGCACTCAATGTATATTTACAAGAATTTGTAGTGTCTTTAGTTAATTTATAAGGGACTATTTTCCTGCTTTTATCAAGAATTTCGTAAAGATGAAGTCGTGATGTATCAGGCTCTCTGAATGGCAATTGAGATCTCAATACAATTTTTTCTCCTGGTTTAAGAGTGCCACCTGCTATATTTGTTTCAACCTTAAATACCGGTTTTTTAACCTTTGCATTCCTGGCTGGACGCGGCATTGCAAACCCCATCGGGATAGTATCCTGCTTATATACGAGTCTTTTAAGCGTGTCGGTAAAAGGATATCTGACAATTGTTGAAAGTTGTGCTTTTGAGTAAAGTGTGGTATCCGTTAACCATACCTTCAAAGTATCTCTGTGTCTGCTTTCTTCAATATAATATCCTTTATCATCTGATCCGGGAATGGAAAAATCAATTTTCATACTGTCGGGGGGCAGAGAGAAAGTGTACATAAGATGGTACTTAAGGTCTCTGGAAGATCCTGTGAGATAATGAGCTTTCTTTTGAGCTGTAAAAAGATAAAATTTATAATCCCCGTTTAGAACTACGGGTTCTGGTATCTTAACTGCATCCTTTTTATCTTTTGTCGTTGTTGCCCCTTTATCTGTCACCTTTTTTGCAACTGCAGGAGCAGGCGCCTTCTTCGAAGATTTCTTTACTGTAGTCGTGTCTTTAGGGATAGGAATAAAATTCTTTTCGGTCGTAATAATAACCGGGTTGTCGAGAAAGGCAAACTCCTCCTCTATGAAATTATAGTTATGACTATTATCGTCATCCTTAAGTGCATAAAGCTTATATTTCCCGGGATGAACATTGTCAATACGAAAATAACCATCCGGATTTACTCTTGCCATATAATCGGGAAGATGTTTGATAACTGCCGAATCAGCCATTTCTTTATACATAAGAACCTGAGTTTTTTCAGGAGCTTCGAGATTGAGCGTTTTATATACATTCCCTGTTACAGAAAGAGAATCAACAACAGGACCGGTTGAAAAAACAAATTGAAAGTTTTGAAGAATATTCCCCTCATTGAGATCTTTTATTGCATCCAGAAAATAAAATGTATATGTGGTGCTGTCTCTAAGTTCATCATCGAACTCCACATCAACATTTTTCCCTCTGGTGAAAACTCTTGGTTTTTTTTTCATGGGTGGCGAAACCATGAATTTCTCAGCTATATTATCCAGTACCACATATTCGTCAAAAGTAATTGCAATCTTTTTATCCCTGTAGTTTACAGCTCCGTTAGCCGGTACGCTTTTCACAACAACCGGCGGAGTCCTATCTCTTGGTCCGCCTGAAGGTGCACTGATTTTTGCACATGCGATTACAAGTACAATAAATGTTGTCGGAAGAATAAAACGGGTAAATAAATTCCTGTTCATTAAAAAACCTGTTTATTTATGATTTACAAACTTACATCATTTTTTAAAGAATCATTTCTATATTGAATTAAAACCCTTTCCGGATTCTTGAGTTTTGATTATGATCATAATAATATTTTCTACCTTTGGCGCTTATGTTAATCTGAAATTTATGCATTTACTTATAGTTCCCTGGAATGTGAATCCGGAAATCTTCCGGATAGGTGCTTTTGCAGTTAGATGGTACGGATTGTTGTTTGCTTGTTCTTTTTTGTTCGGATATATAATTATGAACAGGATTTTCAAAAATGAAAATCTTGGAGAAGATGTCCTCGACAGGTTAACCATTTACATGGCAATAGGAACTATAGTAGGTGCGCGGCTCGGTCATTGCCTTTTTTACGAACCCGCTTATTACCTTAGTCATCCGCTCGAGATTTTAATGATATGGAAAGGGGGGCTTGCAAGCCATGGAGCCGCTGTAGGCATCCTTACGGCTCTCTGGTTGTTTTCGCGAAAAGAAAAAAAAGACTATGTCTGGGTTATGGACCGGATTGCAATAGTCGTTGCTCTTTCCGGATTTTTTATCAGAATGGGCAATCTGATGAATTCTGAAATTTACGGAGTTGAGACCACAGTTCCATGGGGATTTGTTTTCCTAAGAAATCACGAAGTTGCCCCAAAACATCCTACTCAGATCTATGAAGCATTATGTTATCTTGTTTTCTTCATAATTCTGTACAGGATTTACTGGTCAAAAAAAGGAGAGCATATTCAGGGTCTCATCGTAAGCCTGATGTTTTTCCTCATTTTTACCGCCCGTTTCTTTATTGAATTTATTAAGGAGAATCAGGTTGCTTTTGAATCAACAATGAAACTCAACATGGGACAATTGTTAAGCATCCCATTAATTTTATTGAGTATAGGGGGGATTTACTGGAGCCTTAAAGTAAAAAAACGGGCAGTAATTAAAAGATAACTTCCGGATTTAATTTAGCGCTGCCGAAGATGCTTTGGTACACGCAGTATACTCTTATTGTTATACTTTGTGTCCCTATAGCAATGTTATACTTCACAATTCATGTAACCGTTTCAACACTAATCAGTATATTTCATTTTTGCTGTCCAATTACCCCTATCCCGGCCTTCCCCCAGGGGGGAAGGTGAGAAGTAATTGGGTTTCTGTTTATAACCTTAAGAAACTGAAATATTTTTGATGTGTTCAGAATATCAATAAGATACACAGTTCCTTCCCCCTTGGGGGAAGGTTAGGTTAGGGGTAATTAAGGGATGAAAGAAGTTCCAATAGCTATCGGGACTTCGTTGTTAAATTCGTCTTTATTAAGACTTTACTATTCCATAAAACAATACATCGAGAATAGCATTCAATCTGTTCTCTATGTTGACTTCCTTCTTTTTCCAGAAAAGAGGCACCTCAAGTCCTTTCAGTGTTGTTTGAATTGCCATTGCAGTATACTCACTGTTTGCTACGTTAAAAACATTTTTTCTGGCCCCGTGATAAAGAATCAACCTCAGAATAGCCAGCTCTTCCCTGTCATATTTTTCACGAATTGTCTCTATAAAGTAAAAGTGGTCAAGGTTTTTGTCAAAAATGGCATTGTAATAATTTGAAAGTTTTTCGAACGCTTTCATTCTGACAAAAACATAATTTTTCATCTTATCTATCGGCGATTCAACAGATTTAATTGCTGTAGTGAGCTCATTTCTAAGTAAGTTAGCCTCGTACAGAACTACAGCTTCAAAAATATCTTCTTTGCTCTCAAAGTAGTAATAAACCGAACTTTTCCCCATTTTCAGCCCTTTTGCAATCTCATCCATGGTTGTCTTCTTAAACCCATAACGGCTGAAATTTTGTCCTGCTGAGAGGATAACTTTCTTCCTAAACTCCTCTTTATTAATCATATAAACAGCATATTTGAATCCCGTTTCCCAATTTTCAAAGATAATATATTTCTAAAAAAAATCAAAGTCTTCGAATGGATTGGTCGAAAAGTCGGAAATTAAATGCCTCACCCCAACCCCTCTCCCCGGGGAGAGGGGCAAAACCAAACAATATCAGTTAGTTACCCCCTTCTCCCCCGGGAGAAGGGGGCAGGGGGAAGAGGCAAATTGAAAGAAGACGGACAGCGAGTTCAGAATTTATACACTATTCCTCTATTATTTTGTACTTTTGATACTTAATTATTCATGGGAAAGAAAGAGTACTTAAAAATGAAGATAGCAGGTCAAAACTATCAGAGCATCTGGCTTGACTATACAGATAATACTATTGTGAAGGTCATTGATCAGCAAAAGCTGCCTTTCTTTTTCGAAACAAAGGAACTAAGATCGGTTGATGATGTTTTTAATGCAATCGAAAATATGACAGTCAGAGGGGCTCCTCTCATCGGAGCCACAGCTGCTTTTGGAATATACCTGGCCACATTGGAGATAAATTCGCAGACAAATATCCGGGAACACCTTTCAAATGCTTCCCGATATCTGATATCATGCCGCCCTACAGCTGTAAATCTTTCATGGGCCGTTAATTATGTGCTGGAGAAAATCAGTAAAGAAATCTCTTCGAAATCAATATCAGAAACGGCTCTTAACGCAGCCCTTGAAATCTGTGAAAAAGAAAAGGAAAACTGTCGTCTGATTGGTAATCACGGAATTAAGCTGATTGAAAAGCTCAGTAAAAAAAAGAAGGGGGCTCCTGTTAATATACTTACTCATTGCAATGCCGGATGGCTTGCCTGCATCGACTACGGAACGGTAACAGCTCCTATCTATCTTGCTCACGAAAAAGGAATTCCCGTTCATGTGTGGGTCGATGAAACAAGGCCGCGTAACCAGGGAGCAAAACTCACTGCCTGGGAACTTGGTAAGCAGGGAGTGCCGTATACCTTAATCGCTGATAATACAGGAGGACTTCTGATGCAACAAAAGATGGTTGACATTGTTATAGTGGGTAGTGACAGGACAACAAAAACCGGAGATGTGGCCAATAAAATAGGGACTTACCTTAAAGCGCTTGCAGCTTTTGATAATAATATTCCGTTTTATTCAGCACTTCCGTCATCATCAATTGATTTCGGTATAAGTGATGGGTTGAAGGAAATTGTTGTTGAAGAGCGCGACCCTGAAGAGGTAACAAATATTACAGGATTATCTGAAGGAAAGACTCAATCTGTGCGAATCTGTCCTGAAGATACAAAAGCTGCCAACTATGGTTTTGATATAACACCTGCACGTCTTATTACCGGGCTTATAACCGAGAAAGGGATTTGCAGAGCAACAGAAAAGGGTATTAAAGAAATGTTTTCAGATAAATTTAATTAAAATGATAGGTGCTGTTAAATTCAATTGTCACTGGAGCCAGTCGGGGACTGTTATCTCTGATGAACAGTATGAAATAATTAATTACTGGCGTGAGATTCTGTATAATATGGATCTGATAGGCGCTTATGAGAATGGCGTTGGGTTTGGAAATCTGAGTATGAGGATAAAAGGGGGTAACCAGTTTATAATAACAGGTTCCGCAACGGGAGAGATTCCTGATCTTGAACCAAGTCATTATATTAAAGTGAATTCTTTCAATATTGAGGACAATGCCGTTCAGTGTGTCGGTTCACTAAAAGCCTCATCTGAGTCGCTTACACATGCAGCAATTTATTCAGCTGATCCCGGAGCAAATGCTGTGGTTCATATTCACAGTGCGGAGCTCTGGAATGAACTCATATATAAGGTGCCAACTACCAATCCAGCAATGGATTATGGCACAGCTGGCCTGGCAAAGGACATACTTCGCCTTTTTAAAGATTCTGATGTTTATGAGAAGCGGATAATTGTTATGGCCGGCGACAGATCGGGGATTATGACATTTGGAAATGATATGGATGAAGCTGTGAATGTTCTGTTGGAATATCTGAAGAAAGAAGCTTAAGAATTATTCTTTACCGGGGTCTTGCATAATTACATTCTAATACCTAATATTGCAGTCCATTTGATTTTGGGCCCATTGCTCATCCCGATAGCTATCGGGAGGTTAGGGCACCTGTATTTTTGAAATGGATTTTATTTTGGGCCCATAGCTCAGCTGGTTAGTAGCACCTGACTCATAATCAGGGGGTCGCTGGTTCGAGCCCAGCTGGGCCCACACAAAAAAGAGCGAGAGTGAGAGCGAGAGCGAACACTCTTGTTCTTTTTTCTCAATACTCACACTCACTCTCACTCTATATCTTTTTCTTTACTCCACACGAGAGCGAACACTCCTGTTCTTTTTTTAAAGTAGCCTGTAAGGAATCCAAAACCTTTAAAAATAATATTAAAATAACTTTTTAATATTATTAAAGCTTAATATCACATCATCCCATGACTGAGCAGAGTCTTGTTCATAGAAGAAATACTTCATTCCGGCAACATCAGCTGCAGCAAAAGTAGGCTTGAAGTCAACATTTCCCTGACCAATGCAAACAATTTTATTATTAGTGAGATCATAATCTTTAACATGGAAACACGGGTACCTGCCAGGATACAATTTGAACAGATCAACAGGATTCTGCTTAGCCTTGGCCGCCCATGCCAGGTCAATCTCCATCTTAACAAGATTCCTGTCTGTTTCCAACATAAATCTTTCAAATGGAGTTTTGCCTTCAACCAGATCCCATTCTGTTGCATGATTGTGATATGCAAACTGAATACCCGCTTTTTTGCATGCTTCGCCAGCTTTATTAAACACATTAACCGACGCACTTATATCTGCTGCCGTACCACATGGTATACTGGCACATATAAGATATTTGAGCCCTGCCTCAGCTGATTCATCAACCAAGAGCTGAAGGTTTTCGGTGAGATTGGGGAATGTCGGTCTGGGAGTTGCTGGTTGGTTTGGAGAAGCAGTGACTGGAGCCGCTGTTGCACCTGGTGCAGCAGACGGAGGAGCAGTCCTGGCACGACGTGGTGCACCACCAACATGCTGACTTATCCATTTCATTCCAAGATCCTCAATCAATTTTTTCAGTTCCAATGGTTTTAAACCATAATACGGACCTATACTGTTGGATGCGATCTCAATATTCTTAAAACCTATTTCAGCAATTTTCCGGAAAGCGGCTTTTACATCAGTTCCCATAAACCTGTTTGTGGTATATACCTGGATACCAATTTCAGGCATTGCCGCTGCATTGCTAAAAGCGGCACCTCTGAGTAAGCCCGGAGCCAACATACTTCCAAGTGCAATCGCACCTGTGCTTTTTAAAAATTTCCTTCTATCTGTGTTCATAAGATTATAAGTTATAAGTATCAAAAATAAGAATAAATCAATACAAATGAATCAATTCTTTAAGGAAGAACATAGACAAAAAAACCGCCAGGGAATACGCCGGGTTTTATGTAAATCAGTGATAAAGTATATAATCCTAAAGTCGTAAGTGAATGATAACGAAACCCGGTATTAATCAGTGTAGTCTTAAAATTAGTTCCATACATCACTCATAATCAGGCGGTCGCTGGTTCGAGCCCAGCTGGTTACAAAACATCAACTTCCCTGGCATCTTTTCAGTCTCCTCTAAATTGTCATAATTTACTCCGAAAGTATCCGGTATAATTCATGATTTAGATAATAATGATGCCCCCCAATCTCCTTTTTTTCAAGTACTTGCATTTTACACAACTTATTTAAATATTCTCTTGCTGTATTTTCAGCATATACTCCTGCATCAACCAGGTGTTTTACTTTGGTGAAGGGTTGTGTAAACAATAATTCTATCAGAATTTCAGGTTTTCGTAACTTTGGATCATCTTTCTTTATATGTTCAAGTATTAAATCTTTTGCATCCACAATGTCATTAATCTTTCTGAAGGTATTGTTTGAGGTACTTTCAACGGCTCTTAACATAAATAATAACCAGTTTCCCCAACTACCTCTCTGGGAGACACCCATTAATCCAGAATAATAATCATCCTTATGATCTAAAATGTATCTGCTGAGGAATAATATTGGAACATCTAATAGTCCTTTGTTAGTTAAAAAGTGGATATTGAATATGCGTCCTGTTCTGCCGTTTCCATCGCGGAATGGGTGAATTGATTCAAGCTGATAATGAGCAATAGCCATTTTAAGCAAGTGATCAATTTTAAATTGTTCATCATCATTAAGGAAGGTTATAAGATTGTCTAACCTATTTTGAATTACTGTGATATCCCTGGGTGGAGTATAGATTATCTGACCAGCATTTGGCCCAGTACCTCCCTGCTTAATATTTGTATTCAAAAAAGATGGACGAATTGTATCTTTTGTTTGTTTTATCTCCTGAAATACCCGGATAAAATAGTTTTGATCAAACTTGCCATTCTGTTTTAAATAGTTATATCCAGACCAAAGAGCTTCACGATATCTTAAAACTTCTTTTGAGGCTCCGTTTGTCTCGT
>Ga0302321_100003285_pt1 | contig 13866 bp, 14 predicted proteins | sample Fen_T0_1_FD_202505 | JGI IMG/M metagenome (GOLD analysis project Ga0302321, IMG submission 202505) | Peat permafrost microbial communities from Stordalen Mire near Abisko, Sweden - Fen_T0_1 | ecosystem: Environmental > Terrestrial > Soil > Wetlands > Permafrost | place: Sweden: Abisko...
GCCTAAAAACTAGCGCTTACGCCCGTGTTTGTCAACGTGTCAACGAGAGTTGCTGTGACTGAGCGGAGGCGCCGCCGGCTTCATCCGACATAGTCACCACTCGTGGGGACTACTGCGCGACAATATGCCATGCCAACAAGACAGCAATTGAACCTCTCGACATTCGACGGCCAACTCCTCGACGGGCTCGATTTCTGCCGCAAGGTCTATGACCTGCTCGACCAACTGGGGGACGAAGCCGACGGCTGTGCCAATCTTCGGCTGCGCGTGACGAAGACCGCGAAGCGGCTGGTCGAAGAACTCCTCCCAATCGCTCATTACGTGCAGGCTCGCTACCGCGAAGGCCGTCGCATCAAAGTGCGTTGGTTAAGCGGGTCGCAGCCATACGACGCCATCCTCTGGTCTTCTGGCTGGCTGGTCGAGCATCGCGCAGTTCCGAGAAGGCTTTTGGTTGAGGTCACAACGTCCGTGCATCAAAATGAGCACCTCGCGCGACGATTACTGCACGAGCGGGGTGGGTCATTCGGTGTAAAGGGAATTTCGCGGGACAAGAAGACCGGAGAAATCGTCTCGAAGCCTCACGTGCACTCGAACGATGAACTCGCAACCGATCTCGCTGGTCAAATCGTCGAACGGCTCAAGAGCAAGAGCATCAGACGCTATCCCCCCGGAACGGTGTTAGTCGTCAATTGTTTCCCGAACTCCCTCATTTTTGATTCTGAGTGGGAGGACGCGATTGAGCGAGTGAAGAAGGCTAAGGCACATCTCGGCTTCCGGGAAGTGTTTCTGCTCGAAACGGTTATGTCACATTCGACAACGCTCTACGGAGACCGAAAACGTGGCCGTCGCCGCAACCCAAAATAACAGGCATTTGGCCCTTTCCGGGAACAGCCCGGATTATAGGTGTCCTATTGCGGCCTGGTAGACACGACATCGCCGAGAACCCAGCGCGAGCGGACTGTGACCGAGAAGTCGATATAGGCCGGCTCTTGCGTTTGACAGCAGGGTGCTTGAACGCGAGGCGCACTGCACGGGATATGGCGACGGGCACGCTCGACCCGCTACCCTTGGCCTGAACTTCCAACTGCACACCGTTCTCAAGATACCGTTGCTCCGGGAAACTCATCTCACTGTCTGCACCACCGAACCCGAACTCCCATTGATGTTCGAAGTGCCGTTATACAAGGCTGTGACCGTAGTTGCGCCTGCCGGCAGGGTCGAAACGGTCAATTTCGCTTTCCCTCCCGCTAGGCTGACAGTCCCCAAGGTGCCCGATGCCATCGTGAACGTCACCGTGCCGACAGGCACTGTCGTTGGCGACGTGACGGTAGCTGTGAACTTCACGTTCTGCCCTAAAGCCGATGGGTTCGGAGAGGAGGTCAACGTGGTCGTGGTGGACGCTATATTCACGATCTGGGTCAGCACAGAAGACGTGCTCTTGCTGTTTACGCCGTCGCCATTGTAGGCTGCGGTGGTCGCGAGACTGCCGGCCGGCAAGTTCGTCTTGGTCAGAAGAGCAAATCCGTTTACCAGGGGGACTGTCCCCAGCGCCGACCCACCGCTTTTGAAAGTGACTGTTCCACTTGGCGTGTTTGGTGCCCCGGATGTCACTTGGGCAGTTAGGTTAACGGCCTCTCCATAGACCGATGGATTGAGGCTTGATGCCACGGTCGTGCTGGTGGCGTACTTCTTCACCACCTGCTTCAGGACTTTGGAGGTCGCGCCAGGGTAGTTCGGATCCCCCGAATAAACAGCGGTGACGGAACGCGTGCCGCTGCTACTGAATGCCGTGCTGAAGACGGCCTGACCGTTCACCAGTTGAACGGTCGCCAGTATAAGGCCGCCTTGCTGAATGTTAATCGATCCGGTCGGAACGACTCCATTCACTCCGGTTACCACCGCAGTGAAAGATACCGGCTGATTCACGAATGACGGATTGGGATTCGACCCGAGAGTGACCGCAGCGAGTCCCTGCTTTACCACCTGGGTCACAATCGGTGAAGTGCTTGGCAGAAAGACTGCATCTCCGTTGTAAGCGGCCGTCAGGGAGTGTGACCCGCCTGACAGGGTGGATGTGACCAACTCCGCCGCCCCGAGATTGAGAGCAATGGTGCCCAACGTTGTCGTGCCGTCGCGGAAAGTCACAGTGCCAGTTGGGGTGCCGTTGAATGTGGGAACTACAACGGCAGTGAGCGTGACGGCTTGGCCCAACGCCGAGGGATTCGGAGAGGAAGTGAGCGAGGTCGTCGTTGTGCTCGTCCCAACACCGGTGAGGCTCGCGGTTTGTGGACTGTTCGTAGCACTATCCACGAACGTCAGCGTGCCGGCCCGAGCTCCCAATTGGGTTGGTGTAAACGTAATGAAGACGTCACAGTGAGTGCCTGGCTTCACGCCGTTGACACAATTATTCGTCTGAACCGCAAAGTCCCCAGTCGTTGTGACGCTGGATACCGTCATCTGGAAGTCGCCGTCGTTAAAGAGCGAAACCTTTTTCGCGGCGCTAGTGGTATTCAATGGTTGCCCACCGAAAGCGACCGAACTGGGGGAAACCCTCCCGACCGCTACACCGCCAAGCCCTGTCAAACTAATAAGTTGCGGGCTATCTGCGGCGTTATCGGTGAGCGTTACCTGTCCCGTCCGGGTTCCGTCGACGGTGGGGGTGAAAGTGACGGAGATGGTGCAACTGGCTCCTGGAGAAACTGAGCTGCCACAGTTGTTCGTCTGTGCGAAGTCACCGGACGCCGCAATATTCACGATGTTGAGCGTGCCCAGGCCGATGTTTTGTAGCGTAACTGGCTGGGGAGGGCTGGTGGTTCCAATCGCCTGATTGAGAAAGACTAGGCTTGTAGCAGACAGGCTGACTACGGGCACTGGTGCGATCACCTGCAGAGTGAAACTTTGCGTCTTGGGTGCAGGCGCTCCCGCGGTTGTGGCTTGCAGGGTGACCGTAGAGTTCCCGATCGGTGTGATTCCTGTCGTGCTCACCGTCAGCGTCACCGTCACCGGACTCCCCGATGTCGGGTTCACCGTATCCGATGGCGAGAAGTTGCAGCTGGCGCCGAGCGGCAGACCAGCCGAGCAAGTGAGGATTACCGACTGAGCGAACGCCCCACTTGCCGTAACCTGAAAGGTCGTCGCGTTCGAGGTTCCACCCTGCGTGGCCGTGATCGTGTTTGGATTCGGCACGGTCAGGCCGAAGTCCACCACGTGGAGGGTTGCCACCGCGTCATGTGTGACCGTTCCCACGTCGGTGCCCACGCCGTGTGCGTTGAAGTTGTAATCGCCCGCCACTCCGCCTGCGGTTACTGTGAACGCCGCGCCCCCCGCGGTGGGTGTAACCTGCGCCGGACTCGGCGCACAGGTCGCTGGCGGCGTGCCCGTACAGCTGAGGTTCACCGGGCTGGCATATCCATTCAGTGCCGTCAGCGTGCCATTGAGCGTGGTGTTCTGTGTCGGAAACACCGTCTGCGGCGTGTTCGAAATAGAGATCTGATAATCCGGCCCAGTCACGAAGTTGTATTCCCAAACCCCGCGTCCATACGTCGAAACCCGCAGCTTCTTCACGCCGCCGGAGTTGAACAGTCGAATTGCCGACACCGGAACGTTGGGCAGGTATCCCGTTGCGCCCGGCTGGGCCAGAGGGCCAACTTCCGTCCAGGCAGCGGACGTGGTGGAACTCACGAACACGCCCACGTCGGTCCCGGCATAGATCTGGGCGGGCGAGACCGAAGAATCCACCAGCAGCGCATTCACGGGAGCATCGGGGAGGCCGCTGCCCGTGAAGTTGGTCCACGCGCCGCCGGCGGTCGTGGTCTTGAAGACATGCCCAACGCCAAATCCCATGATTCCAACGTAGGCTGTCTGGCCGTTCGCGACCGAGGTGTCGATGGCAACGGAAGATATCGTGTAGTTGGAGGGATTGGTCGTGCCCGTCTTGTTGGTCATCTGGGTCGTGCCCGCGCTGGTTGTGACCCAGACCTCGCCGCCTCCTGCTCCCGCGTTCGGGCCTGTGCCGTCGGTGGTGGCATAGACCACGCTGGAAAAATTGCTGACTTTCGGGCCGCCCGCCGCCAGAGAACGTACCTGGTTGATCTCGCCGCCCGTGCACGATGTGTTGCCCCCGACGTCGAAATTTGGACTCAGCGTGACGAAACTCAATCCTCCCGTCGTCCCCCTCCAGACCCGGCAAGTTCCTACCAGCAACTCACCCACGTTCTGCGGATCCAGAATGTAAGGGGTATAGAAGGGTCCGGCGTCGCCTCCCACCGTCCCATTGGTTACGACCGGCAAAAAGGTGTTTGTGTTGCAGCTAATCCCGCTGTTACATACCTGGATGCTGACGTCGGTGTTCGCGCTGAACCACTGCGTGGGAGTCGTCGGATTAATCGCGTTAAAGCCGCCATCCCCACCATTCACCGTGATCCACTGCGGACTGGTGGTGGCGGTGGATGAGGCCGGCGACCCGTTGTCCTGCGTTCCGCCGAGCACGGTGTTCTGGTCGGTCGGATGGACGGAGAACGACACGAACTGCGTCATGGAGCCGATCGGGCCGTTCAGGTCGCCAAAACTATTCGGATTGCCGCACGTCCCGCTCACGAGTCCGGTGAATCCGTCGAGCGCCCGATAAACTCCGCCGTCGTTGGCGAAATACATGATTGCCTGGCCACCGGCGATCTTGAAATCCAGTTCGTGTTCATCGGGATGCACGCTGGCAATGCTGGGGCACTGATAGACGTGGGTCAGGTTGATCCACTTGGCGCCTTGCGTCGAATCGAGGATCGAGCAGTTCGTCGCGCCGCTGGCCAGTTTGCACTTGAAAAGATTTACGGCCCCGGCATACAGATCCGTCGCGCTACCGTCGGGGACGCCGTAGATTTCCAGGTTGTAAAAAGCCTGCTGCGTTCCGCAACCAAAGGAGTCGCCGCACGCCGCAATTCCCGTTTCGCTGATCTGCGTCCAGGCACTTGCCCCACCGTCGGTCGATCGCCAGATACCCCCGTCGTTGTCGTTGATGTCCACGAACCACACATACATCTCGTTGCGGCCCGGCACGACCGTTAGTTGGCCTCGATAGAGTGGGCAACTCGAAACCGCGGCCGTAGGGCAATTCGCCAAGGTCAAGGCCGCCGGGTTGGGCTGGTTCGCAAGCCGCGTCCAATTCGTTCCATTCGTCGAACTGTAGATGCCATGCGAACGAATCGAAGCGAAAAACTTCCCGGCGGTCGCGTTGTACACCACGTCGGTGGCGGAGATTGGCGCACTACCGTCGGTGAGTGCCTGGTAAGCCCAGGTCTGCCCTGCGTTCGTAGAAAGGTAGAGGCCGCGGTTTGTGCTGCCCGTAATGGCACCGTCTTCGAATCCGACGGCCGCCGTGGCCATGGCAGCGACGACGGTGTTTGGGCTGGCTGTGCTCCACGCGAACTTGGCAGCTCCCAATCCGGCAAACGGATGCGTTCCGCTATCGGCCGATGAGATCAATGTCCAGTGCGCGCCTCCATCGGCAGATCGGAGAATGCCCACCCCGTAGTAGCTGTCGATGGCGTTGTTCGGTTCACCGGTTCCGACGAGCACGATGGTGCCGTCCGGTTTCACCGAAACTGCGCCCGTGGCCAGTGAAGCCTGCTGATCCGTCACTGGATTCCAAGTGACAGTGGTCGGGTCGGCATTTGTGGCGTTGATCGATTTCCACACGCCGCCGTAGGCCCCACCCACGTATACGGTGGCGCCGGTCGGGTCGCTCGGATCAATCGCTACCGAGGTTGCACGTCCTGATACCTTGCCAAAGAAGTTGCTGTCGGAAACCAGCGGTGCCGGTCCCAGGCCAACCCAGCCCGTTGCTGGCGGAGGCACTGTTCCCAATCGTTCCGCATCGGCGGCCGCCGCTGCTTCGCGCTGGGCTCGCATCGCCATCTTTTGCTGGTGGGCGCGCAGGCGCAACGCTGCTGCGGATTGTCCGGGGGGAGCGGTGCGGCCACGCTGCATCCATTCCGCCCGCTTTTCGGGATTGTCCTTATCGGCTTCCTCAATCGGGTCATAGGGAGATTTCATCTTCGATCCCTGACCCAAGGCCGTGTCAGCAAGAGTCACTAACAGTAATAGAGGCAGGAAAAAACGAAACAAACGTAGAGGCATATGCAACCTACCTACTTCATCAACGGATGAAATCTGAACCGCCTAATTTTGAGGGAGCCCATACTGCTGCTCAGGGCTGGGGGACGCCATACTCGAAGCGTGACTACGATATCACAACCTCGATAACGTGGCCGTATACCTAAGTGAGCCGGTAGTGGGCTACTTTGGCCTAAGGTCAGATATTAGCTGTATTCCCTGTGCAACAGGCGCTGGTGCACTTCAATCTGCGACTGGTACTGCTTTATTTCGTGGTCTTCCATCGGGTTTTCCCAAGGCTCCAGTGGGTGTTTGAGCCAGTTGCGCTCGCGGTGTGTGCGCCAGGATGCTAGGCGGATCAGGCGATTGTGCTCAATTTCTTCCAGGGTTGGCAGTTTTGCGTACTCGGCTTTTGGCGTGATGGCTGGCGGCAGGCTGCTTACTCCGTTTCGTTCCCATGTGCGCACCGCCGGGATAGGCAGAAGTTCTGGCTTCTTTAGTTTGACACTCCGGTGAGCGATTCGGTGGACCGTTCCTACTCCAAGCCCTGTCTGTTTGGCGATGGTACGCCAAGAGGCCCCAGATGCACGTAGCGTGTCGATCCTTGCCGTCTCCACAATGGCGCGCGGGCGGCCTAGCCTCTTCCCTTTCGCCCGGGCATTCCGCAATCCTGCTTTCACCCGCTCCTGGATCAGCGACCGTTCCAACTCCGCCATGACTCCGATCATTCCGAACATGGCCTTGCCCATTGGCGTCGTAGGGTCAAGGTTCTCACGTAGGCTCACGAAACTGATCCCTAAACCTTCGAATTGCTCTGCTGCCATCACCAGGTGTTTCAGCGACCGTGCGAACCTGTCCAGCTTCCAAACGAGAACTACATCAAAGTCGCGTTGCCCTGCGTCGAGCATCAACTGGTTCAGTGCGGGCCGAGACTGCTTCGAACCGGAGATCCCGCGATCAACATATTCATGCGCGACCGTCCAACCTCGACGCTTGGCGAACTGTCTCAGCTCACGCAGTTGCATCTCGGGATCCTGTTGGCCATTGGATGTGGACACTCGTGCGTACAGAGCGCACCGATACTCTGTCATGACAGTCCCCCTAGTCCGGGAACGGCCTGCGCCTGATGCGTTATTGTTTTGCGCCCTCTCGATTCAAGCCCAGCGAGAAACACTCGCCCTGCAAAGAGGGCCATAGTTGTATTGTCTGAGTCAGCGGCCAACGCATCCTTCAGCTTAGGGCAGAGCTCGTACAACTGCTCCAGCGCTTCCTCGATAGGCCAACAATCCCATAGTTCCAAGCTCAATTGTTCGATCTCTCCATCCCCTGCTTCCAGGTGATCTTCCATGCGGGCAAGCCCCCGAATCACGTCCGAGGTCCGTTTTTCATCCAGTAATTCCCTGACCTCAACTGCCGCTTGCTTGTTCTTAGTCACGGTGTGCCTCCCTATTTAGCTGACATTGGCTTGACTGTACTGCGTGCTTGCACGCATGTCAAGAGAAGAATGCTTGCAAGAACGCATCTCGCGTGTAACACTCAAAGGGAGTAGGGCTAAGGAGCAAGCATGGCTAAACCGAAGAAGAGTTCCTATGCGAGTGAGTTCGCACGAAAAGGCGGTAAAGCCCGCGCGAAGCAACTGACTGCCGCCCAGCGCTCCGAAAGCGCCAGGAAAGCCGCTAAGGCTAGGTGGAAAAAAGCGAAGAGCGTCGCGTGACGTTGGGCGGATCGAAACCCCGGCTCAAACTACGGATTTCCACCCCGTTTTTCGGTTACCATGCGCTCAGAACCGGATAGCTGCCGGCAGATCACCGGCAGTGACAAGGGGCGGCACTTCTCGGCCGCTCTTTCCGGAACCACAAACCCGAGAAGGTCACGTGAGAAGGTGGCCATGCCAATCGAAGCAACTGCATTAACGCCGGATGCCGAGCGGGTCCTCGCGAGCTTCATTCGCATATTCCTGAAGACAGAAAACGACATCAGGATTGGTAAGAAGTTTGAAGCGATGGAACTCCTTAAGGGATGCTCTAAGAAACATTCCAGCAGGGACAAACTTTTTACGGCCAAGCATGAGCTATTTCGCTCTCGCTTGTTGGATTGGCTAGATTCACTCGGAGAGTTTGCTCAGAAACAAGTGTGTGATCTCGCTCGAATCGCTGCGAAAAACCCTCAATCGTTTCAATCGTACTGTGAAGGTGGTAAGGAAGCACATTGGGCTCGCATGAAGGTAGAAGGGCTCCTGATAAAGAGTCTGAAGCAGGAACTTTCGCCTTCGTCTTTCGGACCAAACCGCACAGAACTCTCAACTCCCGCTACAAGCGTGCACCTTTCGGCAGTTGGAAATTGGTCTAGGTGGGTTTGTGAAGGTGGGCCAGGCTTTGACATTTCCAAGTTACGGTTCGGTGGGTCAGGCGCGGAATCTTGGGCCGCTCCCGCTTGGTACGATGACTGTTTTTCCACAAGCTTTTGGATTAGAAGCGGTCGCCCTGAACGCCTCACGGTCGAACGGACGGAACGCGTTTGCCGGTCGTACCAAGAGCTGTTTGCGGAACGTTTGCAGAGGTACGTTCTCAAGGATGCAGAAGACCGAGCGGTAATAGAACTAGCCGGTCTTGATCGGGTATCTGCACATGACAAATCGCAGCTGCAATTGAAGACACTGACAAAGAAGACTAACCAGCCGAGACATTCCAGGGCACAGGTCGTCAATCCGATTCTAGCCAAGAAGGGCTGGTCCGTTCAGCAATGGGCGATGGAGGCAAATGTAGACCACCACACAGCCTTCAACTACCTTAACGGTTCCACCAGAAGACCTTGTTCCTCCACACGCAAGACACTGGCAGACTCCCTAGGTATCGCGGTGGACGATCTACCCATCTAGTAACTCAAACTCCCAAACTCTCCCAGAAACTCCCAGAGTCTCCCAATGACTTTTACAGCGGGTTGATCGTAGTTTGTACTCACGCTTGCGCGGCAATTTTGCCGCTCACGGGAGACAGTCATCAGATGAAGATCAAGGAATTACGAGGAATGGCTGACCTGACCCAGTTCGAGCTGGCTCAGCGATGCGGCGTGAGCAGAATGCGATTGAGCCTTGCGGAGTGCGGGCAGCTCAAACTTCATCCCGAGGAAGTCAGCGCGGTTCGAAAGATATTGCTTGAAGCCATCGAAGGGCGCGCCGCTCAGCTAAAGGCGCGCTCTCGGGACGGCAAGCGGTAGCGGTGTGAACGCAGACAACAAAGGGAGCCATGGGCATGGCCCCCAGAATGGAAACTTAACGTGGACAAGCAAAACACTAGCATGATCGCATCCGATTTTCAAATCCACCCAAACCGCATAATTCGCGCAGCCGGGTTTGCCGCGCAAAGCTCGCTGCTACTCCGACAAGAAAGTGCGGACCTTCTGAGCGTCCGCGATGCAAAACGTCTTCGCGGAATTTCCGACGGCCTGGACCACTTAGTCCTCGCGCTCAACAGCCTCGGCGCGAGTAGGCAACAGGTGGGATGTCGTGGCTGACGCCAGAAGGAGCCAGGAGGATCGGATTCTTTGGGCATTGGAGGCGGCCTGGCCAAACTGGGTACCGTCGCCGGAGCTCGCGAGGATCAGCCTCCAATACAACGCGAGAATATTCTCGCTGAGACGGCTGAAGGGTTGGCTGATAGAGAATCGCGCCCGCATCGTCGGCGACAAAAGGCATGGGGAATTTCGCCTCGGGTCGGTGCCGGTTCCATCAAGCAAAGCACTGCGCAAAAGCGCCGCGGCTCGGACCAAGCCAGTCGAGCCCGTGAGCGGCAAAGACACCCGCCGGGTACCTCCGACCGTTGAGGCCAAGTCACTCTTCGGCGACATCACCCCAGATCGGACGTACAGGGAATGAATCCCAAGCCCATCATGTTCGCGGTCTCCAAGGGCCTTCTGGAGCACAAAGACCGCATGGGACCGGCAGTCTGGGAGTTTCTGTGGTTTGTGGACAAGGTGACGGAAGACATCCCGGACGGCAACGGCACCGGGAAATTCAACGGCCTTGTCTTAGGCGGTGCGCCGGTATCCCTGGAACGGATCGCCCGCGACCTGAAAGAGCACGCGGGAACGGCCAAGAGGAACGTCAAGACACTGGAATCCCAGGGTTACATCGTCAGGCACCGCTTACCAGAAAACCGGTGCGCCTATGTGGTCGCCAATTCGAAGAAGTGGTTCTGGAGAGACCAACGTGAGAGCGAAAACGCTCCCACGCGCGGGAGCGAAAATGCACCCACGCACCCTGACGCGGGAGCGAAAACGCTCCCGGCGCAGGAGCAAGAATGCACCCGGCGTGAGAGCGAAAACGCTCCCGCCTATAAGGAAGACTCTACAAAGAACACTACAAAGAACACCTCTTCGTCCGAACTAGAAAGCAGTTCGGACGTGAAGAGTGTTGGGGATGGTGTCGCACAGAAGCGGGAGAAGCGAGAACCCCAAAAACCCAGCCGCGAGGCAGATCGGCTTGCCCAACTATTGAAAGACGAAATTCTCTTGAACAAGGCCGACTTCAGGATCACTCCCGGCCAACTGCGGAACTGGTCTCGCACCGCTGACCGAATGATTCGCCTCGACCACAGGGCACCAGAAGCAATCGGCCTGGTGATCCGATTTGCTCAAAGGGATGAGTTCTGGCAACCCAACATCCTCTCGATGGAAAAAGTTCGCGAGAAGTTCGACCAACTGGAACTAAAGCGCCGTGCGAACGGAAAGTCGCATTCGCCCAGGCGCGAACCGCCGTCGCGTCCTGCCTGGGCGAAACAGCAGGAATCCATGGCTCCCGATCTCGCCGAGGGAGTCAAGTTATGAGTGCGATCACACAATTCGCGAACGTAGAGGCAGAGCGCGCGGTGTTGGGGAGAATCCTGCTCGATGCCGCCGGAGTGGAGTTCGATCTCGCCTCTGGTAGCGGGCTCAAGCCGGAAGACTTCACGAGCCAATCACATCGGGAAATGTTCCGAACGATCGCGGCTCTCGCTGAGAGTGGCCGCAGTGCCGACCTGATCGTGGTCACGAACGAGCTTGCGGCCGCCGGCAGACTTGAGGCGGTTGGCGGACCGGGTTACCTCGCGGGTCTATTGGACGACGTTCCCGATCATGGCTCGATCCGAGGCGCCGTCAACATCCTGTTGGAAAAAAGCACGAGGCGAAAAACGCGCGGCGCTTGCGAAGCTGCGATGACTGCCCTCGAAACGGGCGACTCGTGGCGCAAGGTTATCGGCACACTCGACGAACGACTACTCGCGATCCAAGCCGGAACAAATGGCGCTTCGATTCTGCCAGTTGGCGCTTACACCGACGAGGCCTTGAATGAGTGGCTCGCCCTGGCTGATAGTGATCGGGAGTTGCTTGGGATCTCGACGGGCATCACGGGGCTTGACCGCTCAACGTGTGGGCTGTGTCCAGGGGAATTGTGGCTTTACGGCGGTCGAACTGGCGATGGAAAGTCCAGCCTGGCGCTGGCCGCCGTCGCAGCGAATTGCCGCATGGGTATCCCGGTTGGAGTCTTCAGCTTTGAGTTGTCGCGGAAAGAGATTTTGCATCGGCTCTGGATTGCTGAAAGCGACGTGTCATATCGAGGCATTCGCCAGCCGCGAACCATCTCCACTGAAAAGCAGCAGGACATTAAGCGCGCAGCTTGCGATGTGGCGCACTGGCCGCTCTACGTCGAGGAAGACTCGGCTCTCAACTTGTCACAACTGACGGCCCGGGCGCGGCTGCTGATCCGGCAGCGTGGCGTCAAGTTAGTGGTTGTCGATTACGTTCAGCTTGTGAGTGTGGCCGCCCAGAACGAACGCGAGCGAATCACAAAAGTCTCGAACGCTCTGCGGATCCTCGCGAAAGACACCCAGACTCCGGTGATCGCGATCTCGCAACTCGCCAGACCGCGCAGCGGAGATGAGAACACACGGCCGACGAAGTTCGACTTGAAGGAATCCGGGAGTTTGGAGAACGACGCGCATACGGTCGTTCTGATCTATCGCCCGAAGGAGAACGCAGAGCGCACACGCGAAGACGAACTGATCATCGCGAAGCAACGAAACGGAATGGAGGGGAGCGAGCCTGTGTACTTCGATTCTCGAACGCTAACTTTCAAACCGCGCGAGGGCCACCCATGAAAACGACCGTACCGCCGAACATTGCGGAACAACTTGAGTGGCTGGACCTGAAAGCCCTGCAGCGCCATGCCTGTGTGTCAGAGCGCACGCTTCGGGAATGGATACACCGTGGCGTCAATCCACTGCCCGCGGCCCGCGTAGGTACGAAGATTCTTGTGCGGCGGAGCACTTTTGATCAGTGGCTGGAAAATCACAGGGTGAAAAACATCGACGTGGGCTGTATTGTGAACGAAATGGTCGCAGGAGTGACGGCAAACTGATGGGCGTAAAGATCAAAAAACGCGGCGGCAAATGGTACGTGTTTGTTAACTTCCATGGGCGCCGCAAGGCGAAGTGTGTGGGCACGAGCCGGGAACTGGCCGAGCAAATCAGACGCCAACTTGAAGCGAAGCTCGCGCTCGGCGACCTCGGATTCCTCGTAGACAAACCCACCACCATGACGTTCCGCGAGTATGCGGAACGGTGGCTCAAGACTGATGCAAAGCGGTCGAAGGACTCGACGGTCAATTTCTACCGGGAATATCAAGGGCGCTACGTCCTCCCTGTGTTTGGGGCGACGGCACTCCAGGGAATTTCACGTGAGGCCATCAAAGCGTTCATGGCCGACCTGAGCACGAGGGGGTTATCTCGCAATACGATTCGCCTGGCGGTGGCTTCTTTGAGGGTCGTGCTCAGTTCGGCGGTCGAGGATGGTCTGATAACCATGAATCCCGCTTTCAGACTCGGCAGATTCATGGAGAGTCAAAAGCGCGAGCATGAGGCGCAGGCGATGGAACCCGGCGAAGTGGAACGGTTCCTGGCCGATGCGAAACAGAACGGGCCTTTTGAGTACTACGTGCTGTTCCTGATTGCCCTGCGCGCTGGTCTGAGGCAGGGAGAGATCCTCGGTTTGCGGTGGGGAGATTTCCAGTTCGGCGAGAGCGAGTCTGACTCGAATCGTTTCCTCTTGGTTCAACGGAGGTTCTATCGCGGGCAGTTCAGTACACCGAAGGGCAACCGGAGCCGGCGCGTCGATATGTCGCGTGAGTTGCGGCAAGCGCTTCTCCTACTGCGCGACACTCGCATGCTGGAGGCTTTCCAAATCGGGCACAATTCGATAGCCGACAACTTGGTTTTCCCTGGTGAATCCGACCTGAACCCCATAAGCCCCCGGACAATCGGCGAGCGATACTTCCTACCGACTCTTGAGCGTGCTGGACTGAGGCGAGTGCGTTTCCACGACCTGCGACACACGTTCGGGAGCCTGTTGATCGAGGCGGGCGCTCCCTTGCCATACGTTCGCGATCAGATGGGGCACAGTTCGATCCAGATCACCGCGGACAAGTACGTCCATCTGATTTCGGGACGCAACGTCGGCTTCATCGATCGTCTGGACGCGCTGAGAGATGCGCAACCAAACGCAACCCAGGCGCAACCGAGGTCAAACCACGGGGCGGGAAACCAATGTGAGATTAAGCCGGAAGTGATTGAAGAAAAAGGTTGGTGCGAAAGGGGGGAGTCGAACCCCCACGGGTTGCCCCGCCAGATCCTAAGTCTGGTGCGTCTGCCAATTCCGCCACTCTCGCAATAAGCAAATCACTCCCAGTATTGTAAACGCGTCTTATCTGTGTGCACTCTGCTACTT
>Ga0302321_100003286_pt1 | contig 13862 bp, 12 predicted proteins | sample Fen_T0_1_FD_202505 | JGI IMG/M metagenome (GOLD analysis project Ga0302321, IMG submission 202505) | Peat permafrost microbial communities from Stordalen Mire near Abisko, Sweden - Fen_T0_1 | ecosystem: Environmental > Terrestrial > Soil > Wetlands > Permafrost | place: Sweden: Abisko...
CGTCGTGCTGCCGTAGATCTCGGGTTCCCGGGTGCCGAGCAGGTTCAGGTTCGGGCCGTTGAGCACGAGAACGCGGGTCATGGTCGAAACGAGGCCTCCGCGGTCTTGTGGATGGGCGCGAGGCGAAGGGCCGCCGCAAGGCCTTCCGCCACCGCTTCGGCGGGCACATCCGATCGGACTACAACGCCCGTCTCCGTCGGCAGGATCCAGCTCAACCGGCCGAGGGCATGTTTCTTGTCCCTGGCCATGTGCTCCATAACGGATTCGGGCGAAACGTCCGGCGCCTTCACGCCGAGTCCCAACCGATCCAGGAGGGCGTTGACCCGCTCGGCGCGCTCCGGGGAGGTGATGTCGAGGGCTCGGGCAATAGCGAAAGCGCCGCGCAGGCCGTACGCCACCGCTTCACCGTGGAGGATTGCGCTGTAGCCCGCGGCGGCTTCGATGCCGTGGCCGATGGTGTGGCCCAGATTCAGCGTCATGCGCAGACCCGAATCGCGTTCGTCGGCCGTGACCACCTCCACCTTGGCCCAGGCGCAGCGTTCGACCAATTCGGCCATGCCGCCCGACTCGAAAGGCCGGCTGTCGCCCCGCGCCATTGCTTCGCCGTCCTCTTCGATGAGCTCGAGCAGCCGCTCGTCGCCCAGGACCGCCATCTTCACCGCCTCGCCGAGCGCCGCCCTCAACTGACGCGATGGGAGAGTGGCCAGGAACGACACGTCCGCGACAAACGCGACCGGCTGATGGAAGGCACCGACGAGGTTCTTGCCCTCGGGCAGGTCCACGGCGGTCTTGCCGCCCAGAGCCGCGTCGATCTGGCCGACGAGCGTCGTCGGAACCTGGACGATCGGCACGCCGCGAAGATACGTGGCCGCGATGAAACCGGCGGAGTCGGTGAGCGCCCCGCCGCCGACGGCGACCAGCGTCTCCCTGCGATCGACGTGGAGACGGGCCAGCTCGCGGCAGGCCTGCTCCACGACTTTCAGGCGTTTGGCACTCTCGCCGCGCGGCAGCAGGATGCGCTCCACCGGCCAGCCGTCCGCGGCCAGGCTATCGGCGAGGGCGGCGCCCGCCACCTGCCACGTCCTGGGTTCGGCCAGCAGGATGGCGCGGCGGGCGTGCTGGCGGCGCAGTGCCCCTGAGACAGCGGCTCCGGCAATGCCGTGGCCGATATCCACCCGCCCAATGGATGTGTCGGCGCGAAGAAGCGTCGCTGAATCGGCCGGGCTCTCTGCGATCAGCTCCTCCAGCGCGCCCACGATCGCTCCCACCGGGACTGTGGCGCTGATCTGGAGGGCCGGCGCGTAGAAGCGTTCGCGGGCGGCCGCGAGCTCACGCATGGCTGAGACCGGGTCGGAGCCGGCGACGGTCGGGCGGACCTTGGAGCTGCGCCCCACTCGATGACCGAGAATCTCGACCGAGCCGTGGAGCCAGACGGGGACGCGACCCCGGTACAGCAGCCAGCGATTGCGCGGGTCGATGACGGTGCCGCCGCCGGTGGCGATGACGCGGCGCAGCTGAGCGTCGGCGTCGGCCGGACCGAGGGAGATCACGGCCTCCCGTTCGTACCGTCGGAAAGCTGCCTCGCCCTCATCGGCGAAGATGGCGGGCACGGGCCGGCCGACGCGGCGTTCGATCAAGTCGTCGAGGTCGACGAATGCGGCGGCGTGCCGTTGGGCCAGCCGCCTGCCGACGGCGCTCTTGCCGCTGCCGGGCAGGCCGACGAGGACCAGGTCCACGGCCTACTCGCTCTCGGCAGGGGCGGCGCCGCCCGAAACGCCATTGCTCTTGCCGCCCGGCGAGCGGCGCCCGACATGCTGAGAGCCTGGTCCGGCAATCCCGGCTCGGTAAAGCGCGACGTTGTCGAGCAGCTCGGCGACGGAGTCGCCGCCGAACTTGTCAAGGACAAAGTCGGCCAGCGTCAGGCAGACCATCGCCTCGGCCACGACGCCGGCTGCGGGCACGACGCTGATGTCGCTGCGCTCGTAGTGAGCCTTGTCGACCGGTTCTCCGGTGACCAGATCCGCCGACGGGAGTGGCCGCGGCAGCGTGGAGATCGGCTTGACCGCGCCCCGGACGACGATCGGTTGGCCGTTGGAGATGCCGCCCTCGAGACCCCCCGCGTTGTTCGTGCTGCGGAGCCAGCTGCCGTCGGCGTCGCGCCGCTCGATGACGTCCTGGACCGCCGACCCGAATAACCGTGTCTGAGCGAAGCCCATCCCGAACTCCACGCCCTTGACTATCGGGATGCTCGCGACGGCGCCGGCTAGGGCTCCGTCCAGCCGCCGATCCCAGTGAACGTGGCTTCCGAGGCCCATCGGGACGCCTCGGGCGACGACCTCGAAGATGCCGCCCACGGTGTCGCCGGCCTCGCGGGCCTCGTCGATGCGTGCCGCCATCCGCATCTCCGCCTCGGGATCGAGGCAGCGAAGTGGGCTCTCCTCCGCTTCCTCGCGATTGCGAGTGGCGAGTGCGGGGTCCGTCGCCACCCCGCCGACCTCGACCGTGTGCGACCAGACGTCGATCGCGAGAGTGGCCAGCAACGCTCGCGCGACCGCGCCGGCGGCGACTCGGGCCGCCGTCTCGCGCGCCGAAGCCCGCTCCAGGACGTTTCGAACGTCGTCGAAACCGTACTTCGTAGCCCCGGCCAGGTCGGCGTGGCCGGCGCGCAGCCGTGTGATCGGAGTGGCCCGCTTGTCGCCCGCCTCGACGAGCCGCGCCAGTTCGGCGGCCTGCTCGTCCGTCAGCGGCTCGACCTGCATCACGCGCGTCCAGTTCTCCCAATCGCGGTTGCGGATGAGCAGCAGGATCGGCGACCCGATCGTGAGCCCGTGCCTGACGCCTGCCAGAATCTCCGCCCGGTCGTGCTCGATCGAAGTGCTGCGAGCGCCGCGGCCGTAGCCGCGCTGGCGCCGGACCAGGTCCAGCGCGATGTGGTCCGCAGTCAAGGGCAGTCCGGCGGGCACGCCCTCTACCGTGGCGGCGAGGGCAGGGCCGTGCGACTCCCCGGCGGTCAGGAATCGGAGACGGCCCATTCGATCGACCTCCTAGCCGCGAGGCGCCGGCGGGTCGGCGGCAAGCTCAACAGGAGACACGGCCATCGAGCCCGTGTCGACCGGCAGCTGGCGGAGACCCTGTTCGCGGGCGCGATCGAGCTCGGCTTGCATCACGTCGAGCGGAGCGGGCTTGCCGGTCCACAACTCGAACGATCGCGCGCCTTGCTGGAGGAGCATGTGCTCACCGTTCATCACGATGCAGCGCGCGGCGGCGGCATCCTTGAGCAACTGCGACTGAGATGGGTTGTAGACGAGATCCATCACCAGCAGATCGGGCGGCAGGAGTTCGGCCGGGATCGGCGTCTCGTTCGTGACCAGACCGATGGAGCTGGCGTTGACCAGGAGCTTGGTCTTGGCAAGCTCCGCCTCGAGAACCGAATCGTGCCAGGGCATCGCCCTCAGATCCATGTGTGCGGCGCTCTTGCCGAAGTGGCGAACCATGCCCTCGGCGCGGTGGAGGTGGCGATTGAAGACCACGACGCGCTGGAATCCGTCGGTGATGAGGGCATAGACGACCGCTCGGGCTGCGCCGCCGGCGCCGAGCACCACGGCGTACCGCGGCATCTTCTGTCGCCCGACCAGCTTGTCGAGGGCCGACTTGAACCCGGCCACGTCCGTGTTGTGCCCGATGAGCTTCTTTCCGTCTCGCGCGATCACGTTGACGGCGCCGATCGCCTGTGCCTCCTCGGTGAGTTTGTCGACGAGCGGGACCACGTGTTCCTTATGGGGGATCGTGATGTTCGCCCCGAGGAAGTCATCGCCACGCAGCTCGGCAACAGCGTCGGCAAGTTCCAGCGGCCGGCGGTCCCACAGCTCGTAGCGGGCATCGATGCCGAGGGCATCGAAGGCGGCCTGCTGCATCCCACCCGAGAAAGAGTGGGCGACCGGATGGCCGATCAGGACGACGCGGTTGGTCATGCTCTCAGCCTTTCGAGTTCGAGGAAGAAGCTCGGGTACGAGACGGCCGCACTCTCCGCGAGGTCGATGGTCGTCGCTCCGCGAGCGATTAGGCCGGCCACTGCGAATGTCATCGCCAGCCGGTGATCGTCGAGCGTCCGTGTCGCGGCCCCGACGAGAGGCGTCGGGCCGGTGATGGCTATGTCGTCGCCGCCGACCTGGATACGCGCTCCAAGCGCGGTGAGACCCGCGACCACTCCGGCGATCCGGTCCGACTCCTTGTTCCGTAGCTCCCCGGCGCCACGGATCGTCGTCACGCCGCGGGCTTGCGTCGCGGCCAGGCAGAGGATCGGGATCTCGTCGATCGCTGCGGCCACATCGGCCGGGCCGAGGTCGATCGCAGTCAGCTCGCTCGAGCGGACGGTGAGGTCGGCCAGAGGTTCGCCGGCTTCGCTCGCAGGTCCGCCGGCCCCGTCGACGTCGCCGACGGCGGTCTCGGAGATTCGAGCACCCATTCGGACCAGAAAGTCGATCGCCGCGCGTCGCGTCGGGTTGACGCCCACGCCGCGCAGCGTCAGCTCGGCGTCTGGATGGATCGCCCCGGCCACGAGCCAGAAGGCCGCAGCCGAAGGGTCGGCCGGGACCGGCTGGTCGAGGGGTGAGAGCCGCGATCCGCCCTCGAGCGTCCAAGCCACAGATCCGCCTCCAGAGCTAGCCGCCGGTTCGCGCCGGACCTCGATCCCACGCGAGCGCAACATGCGTTCGGTGTGGTCTCGCGTGGCCACGGCCTCGCGCACCGTCGTCCGCCCTTCCGCGCGCAAGCCCGCCAGCAGGATCGCCGACTTGACCTGGGCGCTCGGTACACGGGTCTCGAAATCGATCGCCCGCAACTGCGAACGGCCGATCACGACCAGTGGAGGGAGGGAATCAGAACGACGCGCGTAAAGTGCCGCGCCCATAGAGCGCAGCGGCTCGATGATACGGGCCACTGGACGGCTCCGCAATGAAGCGTCCCCGCCCAGCACGGAGAAGAACGGCAGCCCGGCGAGAAGTCCGGAGCAGAGTCGAAGGCTCGTTCCGGAGTTCCGGCAGTCCAGGATCGCCTCCGATTCGTGGAGGCCGTCCACGCCTGGAGAGGTCACGCTGTAGTCGACGTTGAGGCCGTCCTCGCGGACCCGCGCCACGCTCGCACCGAGCGCCGCCATGATCCCGGCCGTGGCCTGGACGTCGCGCCCATCTCCTGCTCCGGATATCAGACTCCGGCCCTCGGCGAGCGCGGCCATGATCAGCGCCCGATGGGAGATCGACTTGTCTCCGGGCAGCCTGGGCTCGCCGCGCAGGCGTGCGGCAGGTTGGACAGAGCGGGGCTGCTCCCCGCGAAACGGTGCGTCGGTCATGACTCAGTGCTTGCTGGCCCCGCCGAGGCGGACCGCACCGGCCATTGCGAACGGATCCTTGATGAGGGTTCGGACCTCCTCGTGGATCTTCTTGAGCGCGCTGGCCATGTCGGTGAACTGGTCGAACGTGAGCGACTGCTCGCCGTCGGACTTGGCATCGTCCGGCCTTGGGTGAACCTCGACCATGATCCCGTCGGCGCCCGCCGCCACGGCCGCCATCGCCATGGGCCGCACCAGCCATCGCTTCCCGGTGGCGTGGGATGGGTCGACGACCACAGGCAGGTGGGTCAGATGGTGGAGGAGCGGCACGGCCGTCAGGTCGAGCGTGTTGCGCGTGTACGTCTCGAAGGTTCGGATGCCGCGCTCGCACAGGATCACGTTGGGCTGGCCGGCCGAGATGATGTACTCGGCGGCCATCAGCCACTCCTCGATCGTGGCTCCATAGCCGCGCTTGAGCATGACCGGCTTGCCGGCCTTGCCAACCGCCGTGAGCAGCGAGTAGTTCTGCATATTCCGGGTGCCGACCTGGAGGATGTCGGAGTGCTTGGCCACCACGTCGACCTGGCTCGGCTCCATCACCTCGGTGATCGTGGGCAGGCCCGTCTCCTTGCCGGCCTCGGCCAGGTAGCCCAGGCCCTCGATCCCAAGGCCCTGGAACGCGTAAGGGCTCGTGCGCGGCTTGAACGCCCCGCCGCGCAGGATGGTCGCTCCGGCCGCCGCGACCGTCTTGGCGGTCAATAGCATCATGTCGCGGTCTTCGATTGCGCACGGGCCGGCCATGATGGTCAGGGAGCCGTCGCCGATCTTGGTGCCGCGCAACTCGATGACGGTGTCTTCCGGGTGCGACTCGCGCGAGGTGAGCTTGTACGGCCGGCTTATGGGGGTCACCGACTCGACACCTGGCATGAGGTTCAACTTGCTCATCAGATGGTCCCTCTGCGGCCCCACGTCGCCCAGAACGGCGATCACCACTCGCTGCGTGCCGTAGTTGTCGTGCGGCGACAGCCCGAAACTCTTGACCAGGTCTCGGACGTCGTTGGCCTCTTGTTCGGTTGCCCCTACGGACATCACTACGATCATCTGGCGGTCCTCATGGAGGGGGCCTGCCGGCGGGGGTCTGGTCGGGCAACAAAAAAGCAGAGGCGCTGCCTCTGCTTCCACCCGGCAAGACCCGCGATCCCGGGCCTAGGCTCCGGGAACGGTCATGCCGGGTTGCGATAAAAGAAGAAGGTTTGTTCCATGTCAGTGTCAGCGACAGTAGCGGGACACGAGCATGGTGTCAAATCGACTTTCCGGGGCGGTCGCCGCCCCTGCTCGTTGACCGCAGTGTTACCGTGAAACTACAGAATGCCGACGGCCGAGAGTCCGCCCATTCCCGTGGAGGAATGCAGATGAGCGATGAAGAACGAACCCCCGAGCAGGATGCCGACACCCTCCTTGGGCCGGGGATGTCCGGCGGTGGCGTGATGCCGGTGGCGATGCCTGTCAACGCCCTGAATGTCGGGCCGGGCGAGCCAGGGCCGGGGGACGAGTGGAAGTTCCCAGAGAAGGCCGCCACCAAAGGCGCAGCGGTCCGCAAGCCCGTCCCGGCAGAACCGCCTCGTCCAAACGACAAGGGCTAATCACGGCGGGGCGCCGACCGTCCGATTACTCCGCTGGAGGCATGCCATGAGCGAAAGGAAGCGAACCGGCGCATCGGGCCCGGGCGTGTCTATCGGGCCCCAGATCCAGCCGCATTACCCGTTCGCGTTCGTACTTCCGGCCGGTTCGGAGGGCGCCCGGAGCGATACGGTTCCGGACAATCCCGAGCCTGAAGGCGCCTGGAAGATCCCGCTTGGCCCAATCGATGAGATCGAGGGCCACAGCGAGACGAGTCCCGGGCCGGCCCATGCAGGCCATGGCACGGGCCTGTTGCGGCGCTTGACCCACAAGGGCTAATCAGGCGTTCTCGGGGTCGTGTCACCTGGAGAAGTTGGCGCGCCCGACGGGACTCGAACCCATGACCTTCAGGTCCGCAACCTGACGCTCTATCCACTGAGCTACGGGCGCGCGCGGCTGTGTCTCGGTGACTTCGGACTGGCGGAGAGGGAGGGATTTGAACCCTCGACGGCTGTAACACCGTGGCGGTTTAGCAAACCGCTGCACTAGACCACTATGCGACCTCTCCAGGAGCCACAGCGGCCGGGATTCTAGCATGGCCGGAGACCCGCGCAGCAGGGGAGACGTCGCAGGCGGGTTGGTGGTCCGAACCGTTCACGCAGAATCGCCCGACGAAGCAGGCCGGCATCCCCGCCGAGGCGTTCGCGCCGCATCTCGGCGGCCGGCCCACCCGCGCCCATGGCTCATGGCCGACCCTCACGCTGGACCTGTGCCAGCAGGTCTGCGGCCCCCCTCTCCGATCCAACCTGGATCCGGGCCACTCGGAACCGGTCCGACCAGGTCTCGCGGCCGCCGCCGCCCTCCATCACGGCCATCCGCAGCGACTTGCAGGCGGCCACCGCGGCAATCACCGTGGGGTCCGCCTTGCCATGTGGGTAGGCCAGCGTCTCGGGCCAGCGGCCGGTGGCTTCGGCGATCGTCGCGGCCCCGGCGTCGATCTCCCAGGTCAGGGTCTTCGGCACGGCGGCCGTCAAGACGGCGTGAGTCACGGTGTGATCCCCGATCTCGTTGCCCGCAGCCAAGAGCGCCCGGATTTGGCTCGGTCCCATGAAGTTGGGCCGTCCGATCCTCCCGGCGATCACGAAGAAAGTCGCCACGTAGCCGTACTTCTGAAGCGTGGAATAGACGTAGTCATAACTGTCCCACCAGCCATCGTCCACGGTGACGACGAATGTGCGCGCAGGCGGCCTTGTCCCGGCGGCAAGGTCGTGAGCGAGCGCGGCCAGTGTGATCGTGTTCCAGCCGGCTTTGTGAAGGGCGGCCATCTGGGCGTCGAAGATCTCCGGCGGCATTGTCAGCCCCGGGAGCGAGTCGCCGGCCTGGGCCAAGGGGACGACCCGGTGGTACTCGAGGATTGGGACGTGCAACATCAGCGGAGTCGCTGTGGCCGGCGGCACCGGGTCGACCGCCGGGTAAAGGGCGCCCGGGACCACCGTTTGGTCGCAGCTCGTTGCCGCCACGACTGAGATCGACTCCGGTGCTCCAGTCGGAGTGGGTGGCGCGATTGTCGGCGCAATCGTCGGCGCGTTTGACGTTGCCGCCGCGGACGGCGTCGGGCTCGGCGCAGCCCGCCTTGGAAACGCAGACGGAGAAGACGAGGGCACTGCCGATCCGCACGCGCCGGCGAGCGTCACCACGACAAGGGCGACCGCAATGCGGCGGAGGAAACGCCCACGGGAGGCGAGGTTCAAGTGTTGGCTCCCCATCGTATTGTCAGATCGGCCGACCCGAGTCCAGGGCTCGACCGCCGTCAACGGCCCCTGAAATCGGCTCCCGTCGTTTCCCTTCGGCGCCTATCCAACGCTCCGGCGACGAGCATTATCACCGCCGGCCGAGATCCGGGGGCGGAGCGGCTAGCATGGTCGTCGGCTACCGCAGACTGGCAAAGGAGCGAGCATGGAACGGATCGGGTTCGCCGGGCTCGGCACCATGGGCGCCTCGATGGCCGCCAACCTGGCTCGGGCCGGAGCGCCGCTCACCGTCTGGAACCGAACTCCGGGGCGAGCCGCGGCGCTTCTGGAGCTCGGCGCGCACGAAGCCGCCAGCCCCGCCGAGCTCGGTGCCGCCTCAGACGTTGTCGTCGTGTGCGTCTCTGACAGCCCCGATGTCGCGGCCGTCCTCTTCGGCCCCTCCGGAGTGGCGGAGGGCGTCGCCGCGGGATCTCTCGTCATCGATTGTTCGACCATCTCGCCGGAGACGACGCGCGGCCTGGGCAAGCGCCTGGCCGAACGCGGCGTCGGTATGGTCGACGCCCCGGTCTCGGGCGGCTCCGAGGGAGCTCGCCTCGGTACCCTGACGATATTCGTCGGCGGTTCCGACTCCGACGTAGCCCGCGCCCGTCCGATCCTCGAGGCTATCGGGCGGACGATCACTCACATGGGACCGCTCGGCAACGGCCAGGCCGCCAAGGCCGTGAACCAGGTGATCATCGGTGGCGCTTATCTCGGCGTCGCAGAAGGAATCGTCCTCGGCATTCGGGCGGGTTTGGATCCGCATCTGCTGGTGGAGGCGCTTTCGGGCGGTGCAGCCCAGAGCTGGATCCTGGCCAATCGGAGCGCGCGGATGATCGATGACGAGTACCCGCTCGGCTTCCGCCTGGCTCTTCATAGAAAGGATCTCGGGATCGCGCTCGAGATGGCCGGCGAGACGGGCGTCATGCTGCCGGTCGCCATGCTCGCCGCCGCCCTCGAAGATCGGCTGCTCGGCGAAGGTCACGGGGACGAGGACATGTCGGTCCTCGCTCGGGTGATTCGCGAGTTGTCCGAGCCGTTGGCGCCGCCTGAAGCCGGGCGAGGCTAGGGTGCGCGGCGTCCCGTTCCGCCGGTGCCGGCCTGTATGATCCGCCCATGAATTACGAACTGTTCATGGGAGAGGCTCTGGCCGAGGCTCAACTCGCGCTCGACCAGGGCAAGGCCCCGATCGGCGCCGTCGCTGTCGTCAGCGATGCGATGGTCGCCCGGGCCCACGACAAGGTCCAGGAAACGAACGACCCGACGGCCCACGCCGTCATCGTCGCGCTGCGCGAGGCCGCCCGAAAGCTCGGGCGCAATCGTCTGGCCGACGCCACGATCTTCGTCACTCGCGAGCCGTGCCCGATGTGCGTCGGAGCTCTGCTTGCCTGCGACGTCGAGGCGCTCGTATTCGCCGTCCCCAACCCGATCGACGGCGCCGCTGGCGGGGCGCTGCAGCTCGCTCAGGACGGCCGGCTGTCGCGCAAGCTCAAGGTCGTGAGCGGTATCCGCTGCGACGAGGCCGAGGATCTCTTCGCAAAGGCCGGGCCGGTCGAAAAGCTGCGCTCGGCCGAACCCGTCAAGAACGCGGCGGGCTAGGCCGACGCCGGTTCGCCCACGTCCGGCGCCCCCATCGGCAGATCGCTCGTCCGGCTCTGCTATTCTCTCGCGCGGAGAGGTGTCCGAGTGGTTGAAGGTGCCGCTCTCGAAAAGCGGTGTGCGAGAGCACCGTGGGTTCGAATCCCACCCTCTCCGCCACTCTGTTAGTTCCCGGTCGCCGGCTGGGCCGGTCGGCGGCCTCGCCCGTCGCCACGGGCCGTCGCCGCGGAGAGGTCGCCTAGTGGCCTAGGGCGCCGCACTGGAAATGCGGTATGGGGCAACCCATCGAGGGTTCAAATCCCTCCCTCTCCGCCACTCCCATCGAACGAGGGTCGGGCTCGCGGCATGGTCGACCGACGCGCCGGCTCGGCCCAGGCACGCGCGGCTGCTATGATTCTCGGGCCGTGCTAGGCGGGGAACTAGCGGTGCCCTGTACCTGCAATCCGCTCCAGCAGGGCTGAATTCCCTCCCGAGGTCTCCGTCCTCGAAGGCCGCCGCTCCAGGTGACGTTGAGGGCCGGGTCCCGCGCAGCGGCGGCTCGCGAAAGGTGTCAGGTCCGGAAGGAAGCAGCACTAAGCGATGATCGTCGGGTGCCGCGGAATGGCCTGGTCTGAGCTGCCTGGAGTTGTGGGCACGGGAACGGTCGATCGACGGAGGGTGCACGGCACTCGAACCGGCGGCCGACGAACTGTCGCGGCCGTTCGGCTCTTCGTCTCGTCAGCGCCGGCAGGAGCGTCGTGAGTTCGACCGCACCGCATCAAGCCATCTATCGCCGCTGGCGCTCCCAGACCTTCGGCCAGGTCATCGGCCAGCAGGCCGTCGTCGAGACCCTGCGAAACGCCGTGCGCTCCGGCCGGACCGCCCATGCCTACCTCTTCGTCGGTCCGCGGGGAACGGGTAAGACCTCGATGGCGCGCATCCTGGCGAAGGCGCTCAATTGCTCGAACCTGCGCGACGGCGAGCCGTGCGACGAATGTCCGGCCTGCGTGGCCATCCGCGAAGGGCGGGCTCTCGACGTCAGCGAGATGGACGCCGCCTCGAACAACCGCGTCGACGACATGCGAGAGCTGCTGCCGCGCATCTACACCGGGGCCTCGGACCTGACGGTCAAGGTCTTCATAATCGATGAGGTCCAGCGGATCCGGGAAGGCTGGGACGTCCTGCTCAAGACGCTCGAGGAGCCGCCCGACAACGTCGTGTTCATCTTCTGCACGACCGACAGCACCCAGATCAGGCCGGCGGTCGTTTCTCGCGTCCAGCGCTTCGACTTCCGGCGGCTGACCGTAGGTGAGATCGGCGGCAAGCTCGAGACGATCCTCGCAGCCGACAATCGAACGGCCGAGCCCGCCGCGATCGACCTCATCGCGCGACTGGCGGCGGGAGGCATGCGCGACGCCGAGTCGATGCTCGACCAGCTGCTCGGCACCGATGCCGGCCCGCTGACAGCGGACCACGTTCGAGACGTCCTGGGTCTGGTCGAGGAGGAAACGGTCGAGGCCTTCCTTGAGGCGCTGGTCCGCGGCGAGGCCGTCGCCGGGATCGAACTCCTCGACGGGCTGGAGGAGCGCGGCCGCGACCTGCGCGCCTTCACCGAGCAAGCCATCGAAGGGCTGCGCCTGGCGCTGCTCTCGTCGTTGGGTCGCGGCACGCTGTCGGGTCTTGCGGCCGCAGGTCCGGGAGCGCTGGCCGCGACCGCCCGACGCCTCGCCTCGATCGACATGGCCCACCCCGGCGCCGGCGGCCTTCGGCTGCAGCTGGAATTGGCTCTGCTGGCTCCCAGCCCGGCGGCCTCTGTCGCCGCGCCGCCCTTTGCCCCGGTCGAGCGACCCGCGGTTAGAGCCCCGGCTCCGACACTGAAGCCTTCGGCCGCGCCCCAAGGTCCGGCTCCTGCGGGCGCGCCTTCAGCTTCTCCGGCCAAGCCTTCGGCCGCGCCCGAAGCGCCAGTTCCCGCGCCCGAACCGTCGGCTCCGACGTCCGCGCCCCCGGCGCCGTCGCCGGCACCCGCGGCTCCGACCAAGCCTTCCAATCGGGCGCCCGCCCCACCGGCCCCGCCTCCCGCCGAGCCTTCGGCCCCGGCTCCCCCCAAAATTCGTTCCGGGCCGACCCTTCAGCTGCTGCTCGAGCGCTGGGCGGAGATCGTGGAAGTGATCAGCAAGAGCCCGCCGACGCGGCCGCTCATCGTCGCGTGCCGCCCTGTCAGCGTCGACGGCAACGTCGTCACCCTCGGCTTCCCGGAAGCGCAGAGCTTCTTCAAGGACGTCGCCGACCGCCGCCGCCCGATCCTGGAGGATGGCGTGAGTCGCGTTCTGGGGATGCCGGTTTCGGTGCGCTGCGTCGCCGCGAACGTGGAGGTGGCGCCGCTGCCGGAAGATCCGGACAGCTCCCGGCTCCTGACCGAGTTCAAGCGCATCTACGGCGACGATGCCGTCGACGTCGGCAACGTGGACTGAGCCTCGTCCGCCGGCGCCATCTTCGGAGTCTCGAGTCGTTCTGAGGCGTTCGACCCGCGCGTCCACCCGAGGTTCCACTTTCGGGCGTGCAGCCCGGGACGGTTTCGGCCAGACTTCGGGGAAGCGGCGAACGAAGCCGGCGAGCGACAGCGGATCCCAGGAGGAAACGACATGGGCATGGCCAACCTGCAGCGGATGGCAATGCAGATGCAGCAAGACATGGCGCGGGTCCAGCAGGAGCTCGCCGAGGCCACCGTCGAGGGAACCGCCGGAGGCGGCGTCGTCAAGGCGGTCGCCAACGGCAAACAGGAGCTGGTCAGCGTCACGATCGATCCGTCGGCCGTCGATCCAGCCGACGTGGAGATGCTCCAGGACTTGATCGTCGCCGCCGTCACCGACGCGCAGCGGGCGGCCCGGGAACTGGCCGAGACGAAGATGGCGGCGGTCACGGGCGGTCTCAAGCTGCCCGGAATGTAGGCTGCCGTGCCCGCGCTTCTGATCGAGCCGGTCGCGAGGCTCATCGAATCCTTCGCCCGCCTGCCCGGCATCGGCCCAAAGACCGCCCAGCGGCTTACCTATCACCTGCTGCGCGCCCCCGAGACCGAGGCTCGCACGCTCGCGGCCGCTCTGATCGCTGTGCGCGAGCAGGTCGTGTTCTGCGAGCGCTGTTTCAACATCAGCGATCGGCCGATCTGCGCGATCTGCGACGATCCGGGGCGGGACGTCACGCGGCTGTGCGTGGTGGAGGAGCCGCTCGATGTCCTGGCTCTCGAACGAACCGGCGAGTTCAAGGGCCTCTACCACGTCCTCCACGGCGCCATATCGCCGATCGACGGCGTAGGCCCGGAGCGTCTGAAGGTTCGCCAGCTGTTCGAACGGGCGGACGAGGCGAACCGCGCCGGTGTCCGGTTCGAGGAAGTCGTGATCGCCACGAACCCGACGCTGGAAGGCGAGGCCACGGCGATGTATCTGGCCGAGCGCCTCGAACCGCTGGTCGGCAGCGTCACCCGGATTGCGCGCGGCTTGCCGGTCGGCGGCGACCTCGAGTACGCCGACGAGGTGACTCTGATCAGGGCG
>Ga0302321_100003290_pt1 | contig 13857 bp, 12 predicted proteins | sample Fen_T0_1_FD_202505 | JGI IMG/M metagenome (GOLD analysis project Ga0302321, IMG submission 202505) | Peat permafrost microbial communities from Stordalen Mire near Abisko, Sweden - Fen_T0_1 | ecosystem: Environmental > Terrestrial > Soil > Wetlands > Permafrost | place: Sweden: Abisko...
GTGCCCGCCTAGGATGCATCCCGTCAGTACCAGCCGCAAGGACCCGCTGCGGAAAACCCGGTGAATCCGGAATGACCCGACGCTGCATCCAATGGGCACCAGCAGAAAATTTTCGAGGAGAACGACCATGAACAGCTACAAGCCTGTCACTCCCCGCACCACCCTTGGTGTGATCGCGTGCACCCTTACGGCAGCGACGTTTGGTCTTTTTGTGGCCGGGCCCACGCTGCTCGTCGCGCAGGGCGACTTCGCCACGGCGACCGGTCCCGGCTACTCCGCCGCGGCGGCGGTGGACTCCATTCGCGTCCTGCCTTCCGTCGACGTGGTGGCCACGCGCGAAGGTCCGGCGAACGTCGACCGGATCCGCGTGGTTCAGGCCCCCCGCAAGATACAAAGCTAGGAAGCTTCCAGGCAAAGCAACTGTTTTCGCAGTCGTCGGCCCCCTCCAGACGAGCGACTGCCGAAGGGCCGGGCCTTCAAGCTCGGCCCTTCTTCATTGACGCGTGGCGGATGCTTGATCCCGCACCAAGACATCGGCCACGGGAGCGCCTAGCGTAGCAACCGGAGAGCGCACCGTTGGCGAGCGCGCACGATAGTATGTGTCGTGCCATGCGGTCGTGGGTTCCCTTCGCTACGGCAGCGGTGATGTCGGGTATTTTGGCGGCCTGTGCCCACCCGCTCCTCGCCCCCGACGACAGGAAGGACGCTTGTCGTGTCGCGGTCGAAGAGAATTTCGGCTCACCCGTCTTCTACGCCAACGTGCTCTCGGGTCCAGCCGTAGGGCTGGCCGGCGCCGGAGGCGGCGCATTTTGGGGTCTCATGTACGGCCTCGGACCGCAGGCGATCGTCACCGTTCCGATTAGCGCATTGATCGGCGTCTTCCAGGCCGGCGTGTGCGAGGCGGCAAGCCACACCGGAAATCGAACGCGTGTTGACCAGGACCGGCCAACAAATGGCTGCACTGCCGGTCTCGGAGAGTCTCGCTTACGGCTGCAGTTTGCGCTCTTTGGGGACCGGAGAAGTCACCGCAAGATAGCCCACGTTCAGCACCGCGCTCAGGCCAGCAGAATCGCGGGGAAGATGAGCACCAGTAGCGCGCAGGCCATGAAGAACGTGTACGCCATGACCACGAAGAGGGTCCGGGCGAGTCCGCCCAAACGCGATCCTCCGTAGATCGCGTGTTTGCTGCGCAGGACATAGACAACCAGCCACGCCAGGATCACCCAGCGCGGCCACAACCAGGGGCTCAGCAGCGCGACTATCGCGGCCAGGAACATGACGCTGTGCAGGTGGGTCGCGTAGACGAGGTGCTCGACGTAACGTTTCGGGCGTCCGGGGTACGGCCGCAAGCGGCCCAGGTAGGAGAGCTGCTGCAGCCAGGCGAACACCGGCAGCAGCACGAACATGGCGTACGGCCCGTACTGCAGGAGTCCTGACGAAAGCTGCTTGCCCTTTTCGTGCGGTGCCAGCTGATTGAAGTGATCGAGACGGACCCGCAGCTGGTTCGTCACGACGTTCGGAGACCCTTTGACGACAAAGTTCAGATTGCGGTCGATCCCGATCTTGACATCGCCGCCAAAGGAAATCTCGCTCTCCGCCACGGAAACGCTGGGCGGATTCGTTGCCGCCGCGACCGCGGTACCTGCCTTGTCGTCCACCTTCGCCGTGCGCTCGTCGAACCTGATCGGCTCGGTCGTGAACCGCAGCACCGCGAACAGGATCAGCGACGTCGCGAGATAGAGCCGCGCTGGGCGGACGTAGTACCTCCGGCGGCCGCGGAAATATTCTTGCGTGAGGAAGCCGGGTCTCGTAAGGAGCACACGCAGCGTGCGCCACAGCCGCCCGTCGAGGGCGACCAGGCTGCCGGTCGCGTCGCGCATGAATTGCCGCAGCGTCGGCAGGCGGACGTCGGTCTCCTGCCCGCATGCAGAGCAATAGGTGCCCGACGCTTGCGCGCCGCAGTTGCCACAAGCCTTGACCGCGTCCTCCGTCAGGCCGCCACCCGACGTTCCGGGATTCAAGCCGGAGCGAGGACCGGTGACACAAACGCCTTCAGCTCCGCGGCCATCCGCGCAAGCGACGGCCGGTGGATGTACATCATGTGCCCGGACTCGAAATAGCTGACGTGCACATTCTTCTGCAAATGCGGACGCAGGCCCAGGTGGCTCAACGTGTAGTCGCCGGCGGCATGCGGTGTGCCGAGGTCGAAATACCCGCTGGCGACGTACACGCGCATGTGCGGGTTGGCGTGCATCGCACGCCGCAGAGTGTCTCCGACGTTGACGTACTTGTTGGCGAAATCTTTCCAGTTCCACTTGTCCCAGATCGGCGCGTGCACCACGTACGGCGCGTCGGCCTCGTACTTGAGCGTGTCCTTCAGCAGCCGGTTGATGCCGGCCGCGTAGGCGCCGATCAGGTTCGCCAGCATGGGATCGGACTCGGGGTGCTCGCCCGCGTCGTCGCGGTCATGCCCGAGAAAGCGCGTGTCGAGCCTGCCGACCGTCTGGCCCCGGTGGCGCAGCAGCTCCTTGAAATACCGGAACGGCTCGGGCCGCAAGTCGCAGCGCAGCACATATTCGGTACTGAGGCCCGTGAATCGCGCTAATTGGGCGGCGATCCGCGCGCGCTCGCTCGAGGAAAGTCGCGATCCTTGCAGCAACGCCACGCTGTAGACATTGTTGGCGAAGGTCTCGGCCGCCTTGATCACCTCCGCCAGCGGCTTCTTCTGCAGCGCCGGCGACAGTGCCTTGTGATACCAAGCGGTGGCCGCGTATGTGGGCAGAAACAACGGGTAGGGCAACTCGTTGCCGTGGTCGAAGCTCAATGTCTGCAGGTCGACGGCGAGCGAGACCAGCATCACGCCGTTCAGGAAAATGTCGTGCTTTTCCTGCAGGTGCAGCGACAGGCCGCTCGCGCGCGTGGTGCCGTAGCTTTCGCCGATCACGAACTTCGGGCTGCCCCAGCGGCCATAGCGGGTGAGATAGAGGCGGATGAACTCGCCTACCGCATCGAGGTCACGCTGGTATTCGTGGAATTCGGCCACTTTCTCGCCTTCGGCCACGCGCGAATAGCCGGTGCCGACCGGATCGATGAACACCAGGTCGCTCGAAGGAAGCAGCGAGAACTCGTTGTCGACAAGACTATAGGGAGGCTCCGGCGTCGCACCCTCGTCGTCGGTGGCAACGCGCTGCGGCCCGAGAATGCCCAGGTGCAGCCACACGCTGCTCGAACCGGGTCCGCCATTGAAACTGAAGGTCAGCGGACGCTGTTCCGGACTCTTCGTTCCCTTCAATGTATAGGCGGTGAAAAAGATGGTGGCGCGCGATTTGTCGCCGCGGCTCTTGCCATCCTTGTTGTCATCCTGATGGTCGAAATCGCGCAACACGACCGTACCGCAGGTCGCCGTGTATTCGAATTTCTTGCCGCCGATGACTCGGCTGTGCTCGGTCACGACAATGCGCTCCTGAGGCTCCTTGGGCGCAGGTGTTGCAGGCTTTGTTTCCACAGCGTCGGTCATGGCAGCAGAATCCTATGGTCATTGGCGACGCGCATTATCACGGCGCCGATGGCGTTCGCACAAGGCGTGGCGCCGAAATGTTAGTCTTCGGCAGCAGCAATGCCCGCCAAAGCCAGCCCTGCCCCCTATTCGAGAATCCACGTTCATGACCCACCACATCCCGCGCAACCTCGCCCTGATCTGCCTTGCTTTCGTGACCGGTCTGGCTATTGCTGCCGCTCCTCCTCCGTCCACGCCTGTTCCGCCCGCTGCGCCGGATGTCTGGCCGCGCGAGGTGAAGCTTTCCAACGCGGCGATCCTCATCTACCAACCGCAGGTCAATAGTTGGGTGGATAACAAGATCGACTTGCGGTCCGCACTGGCGATAAAGCCCGACGGCGCAGAGCGCGAAGCCTTTGGCGTCGTGTTCGCGACCGCCCACACGCGAATCGACAAGGCCACACGCAGGGTCGTGCTGGAGAACCTGAGCATCACGAAAAGCGATTTTCCCACACTGGCGGACCGCGGCGCGGCCTATGCCGCAGATCTGCAAAAGCGCTTCGCGGCAGGCGTTCACAGCATTTCGCTCGACAGCCTCAAGCAATCGCCGGCGCTCGCCGGAACCGCCGCGCCCGCCGCGGCCGTATTGAACAACGTGCCCAGGGTGATCATCAGCCAATCGCCGGCCATCCTGGTGCCGATCGACGGCGCGCCCGTGTTGCGGCCATTGCCGAACAATTCGATTTTCAAGCGCGTCATCAATACGAAGGCTCTGATTCTCCAGCGCATCGCGGAGAAGGACTTCTACATCCACGTCTTTGACGGATGGTTGATGGCCAATTCGATTCAGGGACCGTGGACGTTGCCCTTCATTCCCCCAAAAGGGTTGCCTGCCATCGCCAAGGCGGCCAACGCCACCCATCTCGTCGATATGCTCGACGGCGGGCCCAACGCCAAGCCCAAGCCGTCGTTGGCGAACGGCGTCCCGACGATCTACACGAGCCAGGTCCCCACGGAACTCATCGTGTTCAAAGGCCAGCCCGATTTCGTGCCGATCATTGGCACCAGCCTGCTTTGGGCGGCCAACACGACGAGCGACGTGCTGGTTGACACCGCCAGCAAGGATTACTTCGTCCTGCTGGCCGGCCGCTGGTTCCGCGGCGGAGACTTGAACGGCCAATGGACGTTTGTCGCCGGCAATGCGCTGCCGCCGGATTTTGCGAACATTCCGCCGACGTCGCTCGCCGGCGCCGTGCTGCAGACTGTGGCCGGGACAGCGCAGGCGAAGCAGGCACTGAATGAAAATTCGATTGCGCAGACGGCCACCGTGCCGCGAAAAAACGGGCCGACCTTCGCGCCGAAATTCGACGGTGCGCCCCAGTTCGCGCCGATCGCGGGTACCTCGTTGACGTACGTGTCCAATGCGTCGGCCCCAATCTTCCGCGTAGCCCCCGATTCCTTCTATGCCGTCAGCACCGGTGTGTGGTTCACGGCGGCGCAGGTGACGGGCCCGTGGGCGGTTGCGACATCGGTACCCGAGGCAATCTATGCGCTTCCGCCATCGTCGCCTCTCTATTACACCACCTACGTGCGCATCTATGACGTGACGCCCGACGCCGTGCACGTGGGCTATACGCCGGGCTACCTGGGCACCGCAGTGTCGCCGTCAGGGACGGTGGTTTATGGCACCGGGTACACGTACATGTCATGGGCCGACAACGTCTGGTATCCGGCACCGGTCACCTACGGCGTCGCCGCCACGCCGGTACACAACCGCGACGTGGGCCATACGTTCGCGTTTGCCGTCGGCCTCGGCACGCCCGCCTGGACGGCGCCGTACTTGCCTGGCGCCTACCTCAACCCCGGCTATTGGGGCGGCTACCCATGCTGCGGAACTGCGGCCGCCAATGTCTATCGGCGCGGGAACACGGCAGCGAACGCGAACGTGCGCAGCCCGAACGTCAACACGCCAGGTCCGGAACAGATGACTCGCGCAGGTCCCCAGTACAACGCCGGGGCCGGCAATTCGACGCGCGGCTACGACCAGACGCCCAGTCCGATAGCCGCCAACCCGGGACGTCCGCAGGCCGCCAACGGCGCAACCGGCCGGACCCCGCAATGGCAACCCTATTCGCTGCCCAACGTCTATTACGCCGACCAGAGTGGCAACGTCTATCGTCAGGATAACGGCGGCTGGCAGCAGAACACGTCAAGTGGCTGGAGCGCCGCCTCCGGCGACACGACGTGGGCCGACCAGGAAGTGAACGCACGCAACGGCAACGATTCGGCAGTTGCAGCCGCAAGCTATGGCATGAGCAACGCGGATCGCTTTACCGGCGCGCCCGATACCGGGTGGAGTGCGCAGGACTCCGGCGATGGCGGCTACAGCCGTACGCTGGGCGGCAGCGGTGGAATCAGTGCGGAATACGACAACTACTGGAATCAGGTCCAGAGCAACGCCATCGACATGTGGTGGAACGGCGGCTGGTACGGCGGAGGGAACATCTACTATAGCGGCATAGGCTGGAGCAGCCGCTTCCCCTGACCAGGACAATCCACGGGTTCCGGCAGCCCGCTATCCTCGCCGCACGACGTCACGGTTGGGCTGGTCGGAAACGATGCGTCCGTCGACCAGTTCGATGATGCGGTCGCAGCGGCGCGCGAGGCGCGGATCGTGCGTGACGATCAGGAATGTCGTGCCGCTCGTGGCGTTGACGTCGCGCATCAGATCGAACACCGCATCGGCGTTTTCGGTGTCGAGGTTGCCGCTCGGCTCGTCAGCGAGCACCAGAAGCGGGTTCATCGCCAGCGCACGGGCAATCGCGACGCGCTGCTGCTGCCCGCCGGAGATATCGGACGCCTTGTGATCGCGCCACGGAGTGAGGCCAACGCGCGCAAGAAGGTCGGCGGCCCTTTCGCGCATCGCGTCATCAACCGCGCCCCGCGCCGCCAGCATCGGCATCATCACGTTCTCCAGCGCAGTGAACGCCGGCAGCAGATAGTGATATTGGAAGATGAAACCGATCGCGCGGCCGCGCAGCTTCGTCTGCGCCATCTCGTCGAGTGCGCCCGCATCCTCGCCGGCAATGTACAGCCGCCCGGCATTGGGCTTGTCGAGCAGGCCGATCAGGTTGAGCAGCGTGGTCTTCCCCGATCCGGAAGGGCCGATCAATGCGGCGAATTCGCCCTGCTGCAGCGTGAGGTCGATGCCGTGCAGGACCTCGACCTCGACTGGCGTGCCGACGCCGTAGGACTTCGCCACGCCGTCCAAGTGCAGTGTCGCGACCCGCGATACGGCTTCAGACTGGGCTGCACCAAGGGAGGCCTGCGCCGCCTCGGGGGGCAGCGAACGATCGTGAGCGTGGGGGCGCACCTCAGCCACGGATTGCCACCGCCGGATCCAGCCGCGCCGCGCGCAGGGCCGGAACCGCCGCGGCGAGGACGCCGACGAGCGTTGCGCCAACGCAGGCGATCGCGAACAGCGACGGCTCGATGACCACGATGAACAATGGCGTGCCATCCGGGTTTTTCGCGACGCCGCGCCACAGGATCAGGAAGCCCCATGCCAGCAGCGCCCCGGCAAGTGCCCCGGTGAATCCCATGAAGCCGCCCTGGATCAGGAACACGCGCAGCACCTGCGCGCGCGCCGTTCCCATCGCCCGCAGGATGCCGATCTCCTTCGATTTCTGGACAACCGAAACGACCAGCACGCTCGCGATCCCGAGTGCGACCGTCAGCCCGACAAAGAACCGGATAAGCGTGTTCGCGAGAATCTGCGCCGCCATCGCGCTGAAGAATTGCGCATTGGTTTTGATCCAGCTGTCCACCTCGAGATCGGTGCCACCTCGGATGGTCTGCGCGATCGTTTCCGCCGCGAACGGGTCCTGCACTTTGACCGCGATGCTCGACGCGCCGCCGACCAAGTCAAGCAGGCTCTGCGCGGTGCGCAGCGAAACGTAGACATTGCGCTCGTTCACACCCTTGTTGCCGAAGTCGAAGATGCCGATCACTGTCAGCGTGGAGGCCACGCCACTCGCGGTCGTCAGGTAGAGCTTGTCGCCGACGGTCGTGCCGAGATCCTTGGCGAGTTCGATCCCGATGATGATGTCGAGCGGCCCCACGTCGTGCCGGCCGGCGACAATCTTCTCGGGCAATGCAATTACGTCGAAATACGATTCGATGTCGATTCCCGTGATCGTGACCGACTTGGTCGCCTCGCCCCGCCGCGCAAAACCCGGACCGGAAACGACCGGTGTGACGCCGATGACGCCGGGAACCCCCGCGACCTCGGCACGCACCTTCTGCCACTGGTCAACGGAGCGAAGCTGCTGCGAGCGCGGCTGGATTTGCGCCGCCACGCCCGCGGGCCCGCCCTCATGCAGCTGGCGCGCAACCTGGTCGGGCGCCAGGATCTCGATCGGTGCCTGGAAGTTGAGCGTCCGGCGCACGATGTTTGCCTGCATGCCTGCCAGCAGCGCCGACATGAAGATGATCACACCGGCCCCAAGCGCCACACCGAAGATGATCAACAGCGATTGCGTCAGTCCTTCGCGCATGAACCGGAACGCGACGATCGTCTCGAATCGCGCAAAAGGATTCATCGCGAGCCACTGCGCGCTGCCGGTGCCGCACGCACGCGCTTGCCTGGCAGGATACCCGCGCCGGCAGCGGCGACCAGGTTGTCACCGGCGGCAAGACCTGCCACGACTTCGACGCGGCCTTCTCCTTTCAATCCGAGCTTCACAGGCCTTTTCACGGTATGTTGGCCTTCGATCGCGAGCACCCAAGGCTGTGGGCCCGCAGCGTCGAAAACCGCGCCGGAGGGAATGTTCACCACGTTGCGATGCTGCCCGACTTCGATATCGACGGAAGCGGTCATGTCCTGCCGCAGATACCCGGGCGGGGCCGGGACTCGGAGCTTGACCTCGACGGCGCCGCGCAGCGCATCGATGCCTGGGTTAATGTAGAAGAGCTCCGCGTCGAACCTCTGCTGTGGGTAGGCGTCGGCCGATGCGACGGCCTTCTGGCCCAGCCTCAGCTGCGACAGGTTTTTCTCGTCGATCTCGACGATGATCTGCGTTTCGCCCGCCGGCGCCAACAGCATCAGCTCCTTGCCCGGCTGCACGACGTCGCCGGGCTCGACGTTGCGTCCGATCAGCGTGCCGTCGACCGGTGCATGGATGATCGTCTGGTCTAGCCGTGCCTGCGCTGCTCCCACCGCCGCGCGCGCCTGCGCGAGCGCAGTCTGCGCGACGAGATAATCGCTGCCCGTGGGCCGGTTGCTCGCCACCTGCAGCCGCGCCGACTCGAGCTGGCTTTGCGCAACGTCGAGATTGCGCTTTGCGTCGTCCAGCGCCGCCTGGCTCACAAATCCTTTCGCCTTGAGGTCTTGCGCCCGGTCGAATTGCTGCTGCGCCTGTACGAGGTTGGCCTGTGCCAGGGCGAGGCCCTGCCCCGCAGCGGGCAGCCCGACCTCGCGGATCTGCCGAATCCGCGCTTCGGCCTGGGCGACTGCCGCCTGTGCTTGCGCGATCGCCGCGCGTTCGTCGGAATCGTCGAGCACGACCAGCGTGTCGCCGCGCTTGACGCTCTGGCCCTCCTCGACGGGAATGCGCGCGACTCGTTCCGTAACCACTGCGCCGACCGACACCCGTTGCGGCGTCATCACGCGTCCGCTCGCGACTACGGTCTGGACGATGTCACCCCGCTCGGCCGATACCGTCTCGACCGGTGTACCGAGCACCGCATCGCGGAAGAAATAGACTGCGGCCGCGAGAACGATGGCGGCCAGAAAGGCCCGTCTCGCCCATGGGCCGAGATTCACGTTCAATCGTTCCTTCAGAAACCTGTACCAGCGAGAAGGGGGCATTGGAGGTGAGGAACACGCACAGACTGATCATTATCACCGCCCCTCGAAATTGCCCCATTGATCCGGCACAAGAAAGCCGGTCTCACGAGTGACGTGCATTGGGTCAAGTCACAACCGCGCGCTCACCGTATCGGGCTTCGCGCCACTCGCCGCTTTCCAGCACCTGCCGCAGATGTTCCACGGCGTCCCATACGTCGATGTAACGCGTATACGGCGGCGCGAATCCGAAGCGAATGACGTCCGGCGCGCGAAAGTCGCCGATCACATTGCGCGCAAGCAGCGCCTGCATGATTGCGCAGGCGCCGTCCGCACGTGCGTAGCTCACCTGACTGCCGCGCATGCGCGAGTCGCGCGGCGTCCGCAGCACCAGACCCTGGTCGTAGCAGTGTGCATCGACGAGCAGGATGAAGAGTTCCGTCAGCGCAAGCGACTTGCGCCGCAATGCCGGAAGACCCCCCAACGCCTCGGCCGCAAGCAACGTGTCGACGCCGCATTCCAGCGCGGCGAGAGAAAGGATCGGCGGGGTTCCGCAGATGAATCGCGCAATCCCTTCCCCGGGACGATAGTCGGCCGCGAACTCGAACGGCGCGGCGTGGCCGAGCCAGCCCGACAGCGGCTGTCCGAGTTGCTGCGCGTCCATCCGGGCAGTGTGCTTGGGATGCGCCCAGACAAACGCGGGCGCGCCCGGACCACCGTTCAGATACTTGTAGCCACAGCCCACCGCAAAGTCGGCGGCCTCGTCCGGAGGTCCGCTGCCCTTCAGGTCAACCGGCAGAACGCCGGCGGAATGCGCGAGGTCCCAGACCACCATCGCGCCGGCGGCATGGGCCGCGCGATTCATCTCCGGCATGACGTGCATCCGACCGTCGCGATAGTTCACGTGCGTGAGCATCAACACCGCGACGCGGTCCGTCAATTGCGCGCTGATCCCGCCGACATCCACCAGACGCAATTCAAGCCCGCGTTCGCGCGCGAGACTCTCGGCGATGTACAGGTCGGTGGGAAAATTGTGCCGCTCGGACAGGATGATGTCGCGGTCCGGCGAATCGGCGCGAGCCAAGTTCAGCGCGACGCTCATGACCTTGAACAGGTTCACGGACGTGGAGTCCGCCACCACCAGTTCGCCGTCGTCGGCGCCGACCAAACGGGCGATCTTGTTGCCGACGCTCTGCGCAAGGTCGATCCAGCCGGCCTTGTTCCAGCCTCGGATCAACTCGAGGCCCCACTCGGCGCCAACCACCTGCTGCACGCGTGCCGCCGCGGCCCTCGGCAACGCGCCCAGCGAGTTTCCGTCGAGGTAGATCACGCCGGCGGGCAATGCGAACAGCTCGCGCAATGTGGCGAGCGGGTCTTCGTCGTCCAGCCGCTGGCAGTCAAGCCGTGACATCATCATCGTTCCCTGCCGGTCAGCCGTCACCGGGCACGCGTCCGATGCCCGGCAGCTTGAGCGCAGGCTGGCGGATGTCGATACCCGTCACCAGGCCCAGGACATTCAGTTCGATCCCCTCATCCAGACCGAAAATGACGCCCAGAACCCCGAACAGCGACAGTTGGACACCGGTACCGCTGGGCGTCGCCGCGATGATCCGGTTGATGGGAAGATAGTCCTTGCCGATCGCCGTGGATGGCAGCGTCACGCGCAACTCGGCAATTTCCCGGCCCAGATGCGCCAGGAACGTGTTGCTGTTGGGTCCGGGCCACGCGCTGTACGTGGTGCCATAGGGATAAGCATCGATGGCTTGCGGCAGCTTGCGGATGATCGCGTCGGCCGCTGCACCGCGAACATCCCGGATCAAGCGTGGGGCCGCCCCAAACCACTCCGCATCGGGCGCGCGCTGCCCGGATATCGACACGACGGACCGGCCGCCGCCGCCATTCCAGCCGATTACCTCGAAGCGTGTGAAGTGATCGGCGTCCTGCGCCTTGGCCGTGAGCCAGGTGTGATCGGCGAATGCGCCGCGCCAGCCGAATGCGCGGCTCGCGTAGACCTGCACGATCGCCTCGCGGTGGGTCGCCGGGTCCGGGGCCTGGCCGGTCGAACGGTGCGTGGCGTGACGCCAATCGCCGTTTACCGATGTTCGTCCGAACGCAAGTGTCAGCAGCGGACCGGCCAACAGCAACGCCAGTATCGCCAGGAGCCACCGTGCCGAGCGGGAAATTTTCGCAATCGTGGTGTTCGCTGCCATCAGTATCGTTCGCCAAGGCCTTTCGGAATGCCGGTCCACACAATCATCGTAAATATTTGTAACTCCGCCGGCCGGCTCGCGCTCACTTTCGGCGCTTCCTCGCCGGTTCCCGCGGGGTTCCGCTGATTCCGTCTCCCGGCAGCTCCGCCCCGAACGCCGGCCATTGTGAGGAGAACTCCTCCGATTCGAACTTCCGACGCGCCGGGCGATCCAACTTTTCTTGCCGGGAAAGCACGGCACTCTCCGCGTCTTGCCTCGGTCGTGCGGGCGCACGGGTTCGCGATCCCTCGTGGAGCAGCCACTGCCAAGTGTATATTCTCACGTAGCATTCGCCCCTTCCACGGCGTTCCGACAGACCATGCCGATGACCGCCCTTGCCGCCTCGATTGTCATCTGTCCAGGCGCGCGTGTCCGTTTTGAGTAGCCGATGAGCCATTGGCGCAGCCCGCCGGCCAAGCGACACGACGATGTAAGAATATCCGCGATCCGGGTGGCGTTCGTGGTGTCGCTGCTCGTCCACGCCGCGGCATTATGGACGTACCTGCCTAAACTGCGCCTGCTGTCGCCGTCGGACGCGACGCAAGGCGAAGCGGGCAGCCAGCTGGCCGTGGACCTGACGCCGCCGCAGCGTCCGCCGGGGAGCCTGCCATCCTCACCGCCACCGCCTGAGCCGCTGGTCGCACTGCAGTCAACCGCACGCAACGCCTCCCCGCCCAAGGCCGCGGCGCGCCCGCCGGCGCCGCCACCGGTCATGTCCATGCCCAGACAATCGTCCGACCTGCCCGCAGCCCCGCCGGAGCCGGCGCCGGTATCACCGCAAACAACTGGCGCCACCGATCTCGCCGAGTACATCGAGGCAAGGCGGCGCGCCCGCGGCGAATCGCCGTCGGCAGCGCAGGAGAGCGCATCGAACGCGCCGTCGGCCGAAGGCGAAAACGAGCGCCAGAAGCGCATCATAGCGGCCAACATCGGAATGAACGGTCGTCCGGCCTTTGGCAAGGAACCGAAAAACGGCGGCGGCGTGTTCCAGATCAAGACGCTGGAATTCAGCTACGCGGAGTTCTATTTCTACGGCTGGAACAAGGACATCAGCCGCAACAGCAAGCAGGTGATCGAGGTCAGAAAGGGCGGCAACAGCGATATACAGATCGCGGTTGTCCGCAGGATGATCGCGATCATCCGCGAACACGAGTCCGAAAACTTTCTGTGGGAATCGCATCGCCTGGGACGTCAGCTCACGCTTTCCGCACGCGCGCGGGACAATACCGAGCTCGAGGCCTTCATGATGCAGGAGTTCTTCTTCGATACGCGCAACCCGCCTTGATCTGCCGGGCCAGCCTCGGCCCGCGTCGTTTGCGCGTCATTCCTGACCAGGATCAATGGTTTCTGCACGCCCGCGCTTCTCGAAGCCGACATCCTGCCGTAGCATCTACCGCAAAGTCGCGCGTTGCACGGCGCAACGTGCTCCATCTACTTCCGGGAAAACCGTCATGCCCGATACCCTTGCCCTGTGGCACGCAGAACACGTCAACTTCGCCAAGCTTCTCAATCTGCTTGAAGGTCAGCTTTCGCTGTTCCACGGGGGCAAGTCGCCGGACTACGAGCTGATGCTGAACATCATGTTCTACATGACGCATTACTCCGACGTGCTGCATCACCCGAAGGAAGACCTGGTCTTCGCCAAGATCAGGGAGCGCGACCAGCGCGTCGCAGCGACAGTCGACGCGCTAGCGACGCAGCACACGCATCTCCACAGGAGCGGCCAGGAACTGGTCCGCCAGCTGGACGAAATATTGAACGATACGATCTCTTCGCGCGAAGGCGTCGAAACGACAGCGCGAGATTACGTTGGAACACTGCGCGACCACATGCGTATCGAGGAAAGCGATATCCTGCCGCTCGCCGACAAATTGCTCACAAGCCATGACTGGGCAGCGATCCACGCCGCGATCGATCACATCGAGGATCCGCTTTTCGGCAAGCATCCGGAAGGACGCTACTTCGCGCTGCACCAGCAGATCGCCCGCCAGGCGCGCGCACCCGCTGGCGGCGACTAGCTTAGCGCCCCCCGGTTCGGCGAACGCGCACCGGCGGCGGAGCCGGACATCATTCCGGGCTGGGGAGCCTCTGCACAAGTATTCGCGGTTGCGACGGGGAGCTTTTCGGGATGGGATGCGCGAAGCGAGCCGAAGCGAATGGTGGGCCCCTTGGCGAGGCTCGCGACAAAGCAGACCGCCCGAAAGGCCCCGTCCCTCCGGGCTGCTGCCCAATGCGGCGTCTGCTTCGCCGTGCTCCTTGGCATCGTA
>Ga0302321_100003291_pt1 | contig 13854 bp, 9 predicted proteins | sample Fen_T0_1_FD_202505 | JGI IMG/M metagenome (GOLD analysis project Ga0302321, IMG submission 202505) | Peat permafrost microbial communities from Stordalen Mire near Abisko, Sweden - Fen_T0_1 | ecosystem: Environmental > Terrestrial > Soil > Wetlands > Permafrost | place: Sweden: Abisko...
GCCAGCCCCGTCAAAGCATAGCGACTCTGTGCAGCGGCTCCTAAAAAGAGAATACGGAACCCAGGAGCTACCAGGTGTATGACGAGACCATTATCACGTGCTTCATCACTTCCCTTGTGCAGATCTTTCCCCGGCCAGAGTACCTGCAAGGTAACATCTGCTCCTACTGCAATAGTATCTCCAGTACTAACTGGGACATAGTGTAGGTTGTGTTCACTTATAGTACGTCGCCAGCGTGCATAGGTTGTACCAGGGTGCAGCATGCTAGCATCACAGATCAATCCAATCTGGTATCGTGTTACTATATCCAGGAGTCCTGTCAGGTGATCGCTGCGTGGAGTGGTTAAAATAACTATATCCAGTGAGCGTTGCCAGTAGGGCAGGCGGCTATCCAGAGCCTGCCCTAGCGAGGTAGCATCCATGCCTCCATCAATCAACACTGTTTTGTTGTCTGCAGTCCGTATGAAGATAGCTTCTCCTTGTGCGGGCTCGTTTGTTGGTCCTACATCAAAAAATGTAATGGAAAGTGAATGTGTTGTTTGGGGTGTTAAGGCTGCAATCCCTGTTGCCACTATAAATAAACATATCATGCTCCATTGCACTATACGCCATATTTTCCTTCCGTTGCCCTCGACGTGTTGCTGCTTCTGTGACTCTTTTGGAACTGTGTTGTGTCGATAGAGAATGACACTTGTGACAGCGGCGAAGAGTAGATAGTATATCCAGGCTAATCCCGCATTGATATTGTCGACCGTGATGTACGCTCCTGGTATACTTGCACACCAGAGAATGCAATTGCTCATATAGGTCAGGAGGGGCCATGCCACCCAACTGCAAACCTGCGCAATTGGTAGTGAGACAAAGCCTATACTACATATCAGCATACCTGATGCAACCAAGATGCTTAACAATGGTACCGTCAGCAAGTTTGCAATTGGTGCAATAAAGGAAACTTGTTGGAACGTGGTTGCAAAGATGGGTAGCGTCGCGAGTTGAGCAGCTAATGTGACTGCTATCATCTCGCTAGCAAGCTGTCCACATGGCAAAGCTTTGAATATATGAAGCAACGATTGAAAGTATGGGGCGAGCAGAACGATACCAAGCGTGCCAAGAAAAGAAAGCAAGAAACCTGTATCCCAGAGTATAAATGGATCAATACCGCTCATAACGATGCTGCTCAGGGCAAGGGCTGTATATATGTTATAGTTGCGGCCAATCCGTGGGGCCAATATAAGCAGGCAACCCATTACGCCTGCCCGAATTGCGGCTGGCCCTGCCCCGCTAAGCACTGTATAGGCTCCGATGGACCCTATGATGAGTGTTGTTGCAATCCAGTTCTGCCAGTGTTTGCTTGCTACTGCTTGACCGGGAATATGTATCCAGTACAGCCAGCGCGTGCCACTAACGACCAGCCCCGCAAGTATCGTGACTTTAAAGCCAGATGGGACAATAAGGTGGGCTGTACCAGTGACATTAAAAGCAAGTTTAAGTGGTGTGAGCCCTGGTGTGCGTAGACCCAGTAATATGGCTATGAGGAGCGCTGCTGATGGCTGTGGTAAAACTTGTTCGATGATAACTGCGCAGCGGTTTCTCAGGTGATATAAAAAGCCGATGATAGGGAGGCCGCCACTGCCTGTGACCGTCAGGCGTGGAAAAACCATGCTTGCAAATACACCCGCCGGACTATATGGTGTTGCCGTTTGCAACTTTCCCTGCAATTCGACGCTGTCGCCATAATTTGCCCCATAGCTATCCTCGATGCCCGTGCCCAGCGTCTTTACTTCGATTTTCCCGTGTACTGCAATCGCGGGTATAGTAGGGCTCTGGCTTATTGTGTTTGCTTCCACTATAAACACACGGCTGCGCCCCTGTAATTTGGGTTCATCCTCAACCGTCCCTTTTACGCTCACACTGGTTGCACTGATAAACCTTGAGATCGCTTGCGGATCATTATCTGGCAATGTACTGGTGTAGCGCCAGGCACCTATGAGCAGGCACAGGATGAGGAGGAATAGCATGCGTATCTGAGGATTATGGAGGTATACGACTATGCCGAGAAACGCTATGCCTATACCACCGGTTAATACAACCAGTGGCATATTCAAAAGTGAGCTAAGAAAAATGCCAGCCAACCATGCTATTGCAAGCCCTACAAGTATAAAACCCCGCAGCGTATAAAGCCTCCCCCACAACATATCCATTTTCCTGTTCCCTTCTACCTTCCGCCTATTATTTATTTTTTGAAAAACACATGTGAACTGATGTTTGAAAACATCTAGTGTGGCGCATTTTGTATAATGAATGTTGCAAATAGCATCGCCCCATAAATGCCTAATCCCACTCCCCCACCTGCGCCCAGAAGTGCCCCTAGCTGCCTTCCACGGCGTCCCCCTCGCCCAATATTCATGTCAAGCGAGTTGGCTATCATCCAACCAAGAAACGTCCCTATGAATCTTCCTGCTACGATACCGACTCCTAAACCTATAAGGATACCTACAATCCAGATGATGATAGTAATAAGACCCTGAAATTCATTAGGTATAGCCATCAGACAGTTACCTTATCCTTTATCTTGTCATAGATCGTCTTGCTTACTACTTGCGCTAATGCATTTACGGATGAAAATGGACCATGTTGTAGGCGATAGTTGACAATGTCTTGTGCTGATTTACTGCTAAGACTCAAGCTTTGGCGCAATTGATCAGTGCTTGCTGTGTTCACGTTTACTAATGCTGCCTGGTTACTGCTATTCGTTGTCCCGCTCATTGCGGCAATCGGCGTTTCACCCATATGAGGTATATAGATCTCCTGCCCGTCATTCAGACGTGCCGCCATATTAACGACGGCAGCATTGGCACTTGAGAGTGCGCCTCCCGCCGCTTGTACAAGCTCATATACACGTGCATTCTCCGCAAGCTTATAGACACCTGGGTGTTGAACTGCGCCTATGATGTATACCTGGATATTGCCTCCTGTGTCGCTGAGAGTGTCTGTAGGGCCGGGTGTGAGGATTTTCGATCCAGGAGTATACTGTGTGCTTACAACCGCTTGTGATGCAGGTGTCGTGGGTTGCCAGACAATGTAGAGGATGAGCGCAATAAGTCCAACAAGTCCTGTAGCTATGACACGGGGGCGGTTCTTTTTCTTCTGCTCGTTCTTTGTTGTCTGTGCACTCATGGGTGCTGTTGCTGGCATTGTGAGTATTGTATGGGGAGTTGATAAAACAGACGGATAGGGGCGTGTCTGCTGTTGGGCAATCTGGTGCTTGGATGAGTCGTAGCCGGGTCGTGAGCGATTGGGTAGCATTTCTTGCTCCTCTCTACTAGCGAAACGTAACTAGTGGGACGCAGGTCATGATCGCAGCATAACATCAAAATAAGTGCATTTCCATACGTAAAATTGATGATACTAAATAGTGTCATTATTGTTAAGCTATGCTGTACTGCTATTTTCGAACACTGTACTCAGTTGCCACATATACTAGCGGACATATGATTGATAAAGAGATTTTCTGTATTGCAGATGCTGTAGATTCTATGCATCAGGAAACCTTGTATCTCTTTATAAAAAACGGTCCAGTATTTTTATATTGATATGAAGACTATTTCTGCCTTACCTTTTAGCATATGTGTTTATATGCTCGTTGAGAGAAAAAGTAGCAGGCAAGATGAAATGGAATATGTTCGTCTATTGGTTGGATATCTTTTGCTCTTATGTATGGGTGATCATGGTGAAATGTGAATAGTATCTGAGAGATGCCTGAGGGTTGGAGGCAAGAAAAGCAAGAGAGGGGTGTATGTTGTGGATCTTGCTGTGGTGACAGTGGCGGGGATCGAACCCGCAACCTTACGTTCCGGAGACGTACGCTCTATCCATTGAGCTACACTGTCATACAGCTAGTATAACAGGTGGATAAGCCAATGACAAGACCTCAAGAAACGCACAAAAATACTTTGCAAACTGGAGGCAGCATGGTACTGGCTCTGCGTTGCCTTGAAATTTTCTGGGCAGTACTCTTGGGTAAGTTCGCAACTATTGCTTTCTCATTTGTATTTTAGTAGATGAACAACTGAAAAGGTTGTCTGATATATATTATCATTGCCTCACGAAGGAAGTAATTGTAATATCGATCGATATAAGATAGATAGCATTTTCCTGGCTTATGAATTCTTCTACCCTATAAATGGGCTGTTTGGTGGATAAAGGTACAGAAATTTTACTATCTTCTTGTCTTTTTGCGTAATAGCGGCTAGGATAGTGTCAGTAGAAGTATACCGATAGAAAGGTGCTTCACGGTGTTTTAGCTTGAGACGCGATATCTACGCGCTTCGCTCGTTGGTGTCTTTTTCTGTATCATAGCGCATGACGACGTGCGAGAATGATATACGTTAGTCTTTTAAGACTCAAAAAGTACTGGTTTTCTGTACAAAGGTATATCTATTCGCTATTATCAGAAATGATATAGAAAATTTGGGTTTACTATTGTAAAGGGATTTTTAAGGAGCACCTCTATGGAAAGGTCAAAATATCTTTCGGTTATAATTCCCGTCTACAATGAGGAAGAGAATATTCCTCTTCTTCATGAACGTATACATCGAGTCCTTTCACAGCAGGAATATTCCTACGAAATTATATTTGTGGATGATGGTAGTTCCGATGGAACTTTTCCACAACTGAGCAAACTCGTCGAACATGACTTGCATATACATGTTATTCGTTTGCGCCGTAATTTTGGTCAGACAGCCGCAATCGCAGCTGGTGTTGCGCAAAGCACAGGTGAAGTATTGGTGTTTATGGATGGTGATCTGCAAAATGATCCTATCGATATCCCACGCTTGCTGGCTAAACTTGACGAAGGTTATGATGTAGTCAGTGGCTGGCGCAAAAACCGTCAGGATGCGAAGATAAGCCGTAAGCTTCCTTCAATGATCGCGAATAAGCTGATCTCTAAGGTAACTGGTGTTTACCTCCATGATTATGGTTGTACGCTAAAGGCCTATCGACGCTCTGTTTTTCAACATGTGCGCCTCTACGGTGAGATGCATCGCTTTATGCCTGCTTATACTGCGCTGGCTGGTGCGGCCATTGCTGAGTTAGAGGTTTCCCATCATGCCAGGCAATTCGGGAAGTCGAAGTATGGTATCTCTCGCACATTCCGCGTTATCTTAGATCTTATGACGCTGAAATTCCTGGGGAGCTATGGCACCAAGCCACTCTACGCCTTTGGTGTGCCTGGCTTGTTCTCGTTTGCCGCTGGTGGGCTGTTGTCTCTCTTCTGGTTAGGCCGTAAGATTCTTCCTCCTCATGTTCGTGTTCATCGCAATCCTCTCTTGCCTTTGTCTATCCTTTTCACTGGCTTTGGTATGCAGTGCATTATGGTAGGGTTGCTTGCAGAATTGTTGATGCGTACTTATCATGAGTCGCAGGGCAAATCTATCTATGTGGTGAAAGAAGTTCTTTCTTCTCCTGAAGAGCCTTCTCTTGAGACGAAAAGCAAGAAAGAAGCTCCCTTTCGCTAGGCTTCGATCTCTATAGTAAGCCTGGGCATGGTAGCCGTAGAGCTGATTATCTCGCATGAATACACCTTGCCTGCTGTTATGAAAGAACCAACTAACATGTGACTTAAGTGTGCTCTCGCGTGCTTTAAAGCGACTTCTAGAAAGATTGAGCGTCTACTACTATGTTTAGGCTAACTGAAAATGGCAAAATTTTCCAGGGGAAAAGAGGGAATGTCTCACAATCCCTCAAAGCTCAATTTTTGCATACAGCTTTAACTGTTTGTATATGTAAGTTGCGAGACTACATTTAAAATTAATAAGAAGTGGATATAGATAAAATATGCGCGTTTTAATGATTTCGCCACAACCTTTTTTCGAACCTCGTGGAGCGCCCTTTTGCGTTTACCAGCATGTGAAAGCCCTTATTGAATTGGGCTATGAAGTCGATCTGGTGACCTATCATATTGGTAAAGACGTTAAGATGCCCGGTCTACGTATCTTCCGTGCACCTGCGATCCCTTTCCTGAACTCAGTGAAACCCGGCCCTTCTCTGGCGAAAATACCTTTGGACCTGTTCGTTTTTCTTACAGCTGCCTGGCGGCTGAGTCTGAAAAAGTACCACTTCTTGCATGCGCATGAAGAGGCGGCTTTTATGGGAGTTTTTCTTTCGGCTATATTCCACACAAAGCATCTCTATTATATGCACTGTGATCTCCCCGATCTGATTGCAGGTTCAGGTTTTACGAAAAGTAAGCTATTACTCCGTTTTGCCGATTTTGCTCAGAAGCTTATGGTACAACGCGCAAATACTGTCATCACGTTCTACCCTGAATTGGAGGCAACTGCGCGTCGTTTAGCGCCTGCAACACCGATACATACAATTTTGCCGCCAGCCGTTGACGAAGGTTTGCCTCTGGCTAGCCGAGAGGAAGCCAATCAGTTGAGGCGCAAATTGAAGCTTGGTGCGGGCCCTGTGCTGGTCTATACTGGTACTCTGGAGAATTATCAAGGTCTGGATATTTTGTTGCAAAGCGTTGCAACCGTAACTGCGTCTTTCCCCGCTGCACGGTATGTGATTGTTGGCGGTAAGCCTGAGCAGGTGGCGGAACTGCGTGAAATGGCTCAAAAACTGGGCGTAGCTGATAAAGTCATCTTTGAAGGTCAGCGGCCTCTCGAAGAGATGCCTGTCTATATGGCAATGGCCGATATCCTGCTGAGCCCTCGTAGCAAGGGGACTCATACCCCTCTTAAGTTATATACCTATTTACGTGCTGGCAAGCCTCTTCTTGCGACATCGATACGCTCGCATACTCAGATTCTTACCCCTGATGTGGCTTTGCTGGTCGAACCGACGCCAGAGGGATTGGCAGAGGGGGCTTTGGCCTTGTTACGCGATAATGCAATGGCGCAAGAACTCGCAACGTGTGCAAAGGAAACTGCTGAGCAAAACTATAGTTGGAGTGCATTTTTAGAGAAAAATGACACGGTCTATAGCGAGTTTCACACTGTGACGGTCTAGCATTTTTTTGGTGCCATGGAGGATGTTTCTATGCGTTGTCTTGTAACTGGGGTGGCTGGATTTGTTGGCTCTCATCTTGCGGAGCGCCTGCTTGCCGATGGGCATGAAGTCTGCGGAGTCGATGCATTCGTCGATTATTATCCGCGCCATCTGAAAGAACAGAATTTAGTAGCTCTACGTGCTCAGGAGCGGTTTACTTTCGTTGAAGGTAATTTGCTCGATGTTGAACTGACCTCTCTTGTTGAAGGCGTCGATTGGATCTTTCATCAAGCTGCCCAGGCGGGCGTACGTGCAAGTTGGGGCAAAGATTTCTCGCTCTATGCTGATTGCAATGTGTTGGCTACACAGCGCCTGTTGGAGGCTGTGGTGACAACTGGTAATCATATCCAGCGCCTGGTCTATGCCTCTTCTTCGTCGGTCTATGGAGATGCTACGGCTTTGCCTGTGATGGAAACAGCTACGCCGCATCCAGTCTCCCCCTACGGGGTGACGAAGTTGGCGGCTGAACATTTGTGCTCGCTCTACCATCATAATTTTGGCGTTCCCACTGTTTCGCTTCGCTACTTTACGGTCTATGGTCCACGCCAAAGGCCTGATATGGCCTTCCATCGCTTTTGCAAGGCTATTGTTGAGCGGCAGCCCATTCATGTATTCGGCGATGGCAATCAGACGCGCGATTTTACGTACGTCTCTGACATCGTTGAGGCCAATGTTCGCTCGGCTGCTATTGGTACTGCCGGTTCGGTAATGAATATCGCGGGTGGATCGCGAGTTACCGTGCGCCATGTCATTGATCTGTTGCGGGAGATTAGTGGCCTGCCAGTGCAAGTAACTTTTGGGCAAGAGCAGCATGGCGATGTACGCGATACTTTTGCTGATATCAGCAATGCCGTGAAGTTGATCGGTTACCAGCCTCGTATGCCTCTTCACGAAGGATTGGCTCATGAGTTTGACTCGATGGCGGCTTTGTATCGTTACAAACAACGCAGCATTGCTTGAAGAATATTGTGCTTGTACTCTGCATGGATGGATAAGGAATGACTATTCAAAAAATCGCACTAGCGCGAATAAAAGATGAACAGCAACAGTCTGAGCCTAAGACGAATGGGCTATATAAAGATTTTGTTGTTGCACCTGCTACTGGTCATATCCAAGAGGAGCAGCAACAGTCTGAGCCTAAGACGAATGGGCTATATAAAGATTTTATTGTTGCACCTGCTACTGGTCATATCCAGCCGGATTCTCTTGAGTTGGATGAGAAACAGGCGCCACCTGAGACTACTTCTCCAACTCCAAAGCATTCGCGGAGAAAGGCGCTTGCTGCCGATGTTGTTCATATGCAGAAAGAGGCTGCTCATTCTTCTGTAGATCTGGACGATATGGGTTTTACGACGGATGTGCTGCAGATGCGCAAGGAAGCCTTTGCTGCACTCGCCACCCACGTCCACCGTGCCATTCCAGCTGACCTTTTGGTTTCTGCTAAGAAAGAAGCTGTGCCAGTTGAGCAGAAGAAAAAAAGGAAGGGCTGGTTGACCACTGCTCTGCGCTTTGGTGTGACTATTCTGCTTTTTGCCTTTCTCTTCAAAAGTCTTGATATGACGAAGCTGGGGGCAATGTTTCTGCGCATCAATCCTTCGATCGCTCTCATTGGTCTGGTCGTCGGCGTCTATACGCTGGTTGTTAGCGCATATCAGTGGCAGTGTTTGCTGAATGCTGAAAAGATCCCTCTGGATTTGACGAAGTTGATCAACCTGTATATGGTTGGAATTGCTTTTAACCACTTTTTGCCCACAAGTATGGGTGGTGATGCCGTAAAGATTTATTATGTTGGGCGTGAATCTCGCAATATGCCAGGCTCAGCGAGCGCAGCTGTGATGAGCCGCATCACCGGTTTCTTCGGTATGATCCTGGTGGCTTACCCTGCTTTGCTTATCTTTCATGATGCGTTTCCCCAGAGCGTAACTTTCTTGCTGCTGTTGCTTAGTCTGCTTGTCCTCGCTATGGTTGCAGGCACGTTTATTTTCGCCTCTCTTTTCTCGCGCTTCGCGCAGGTAAAAAAGATGCAGCTTGCCATTGATTCTCTCTTGCCTGGCTTCATTCGCAAAAAATTAAACCTTGGCGGCATTTTTGAGAAGGCGATCGATATTGGCAACACATTGATTATGAGTGCGAAAAAGCCGCGTTCAATGATTTTTTCAACCTTGTTTGGGGTGATGTTTCATGTTGTGGCGTGTTTGAACTATTATAGTTATGGACTGGCGCTGCATATAAATGTCCCGCTTTACTTCTACTTTGTTGCAATACCATTGGTGTCGTTGGTTGGCTTCTTGCCCGTTTCCATCGGTGGTTTCGGCTTGCGTGAAGGTGCTCTAGTGTATGTCTTTGAAGTTGCAGCGCATGTGGCTGGGCCAACAACTTTGACGTTGGCTTTCATGATGGATATACAGATGCTCTTCTTTGCTGCTGTTGGCGGTTTTATGTATCTTTTTATGAGCAGCTTGATTGGCACCCAGAAAAAGCCCGCACTCACATGAGTGTGGCTGATCGAGTGGGACGTTTATACTGTGTGCCGCTGATTCTGTGACGGCGGCACTCGCCATGCGTTTAATGCTAAGAGAGCAATTCGGTCGGCGCTAAGAAGAAATGAAAGCCGACGCGAGGGCATGGTTGTTGGGTGGGACGTTTATACTGGGGTGCCGCTGATTGTGTAATAGCGGCATTGCTCATGTTTTTAATATAGGTGACCGTATGACTCAATTTCGGAGACCAACGGCAGGTGATCCTGGGATTGATACATCGCAGTCTAAGAAGCTAGAGACAGATAGTGCTGGCTTTGAAACTCCTCAGTTTCGGAAACTTGCGGTAAGCGATTCTGAGATACCTGCTCAAGAGTACGGAGAATTAATAATAGGAGGTTCTGGTATGCCACCTCAACAATTTAATGGACCGATGCCGGGAGGCTCTAATATGCCTTCTCAACAATTTAATGGACCGATGCCTGGTGGGCCACCTCAACAATTTAGTGGACCTGCTGGGGTTGGGCCTGGTATGCCACCCCAAAATTTTACTGGGCCAATGCCAGGAGGTACACCATCGCAACAACTGGGTCGACCACCTATGACGAATAATCGCATGACGGATACCCCTCCTCCATCTCCCATGGTGAATAGGGGTGGTGGGCAGCCTATGAATAATTATGCATACAGGCCGGCGTCTAATCCTGTGTCTATGGCTGGGCAGCCTCGTAATCGCACAATGATTATTCTGGCAGGTGTCTGTATTGCTGCAGTTGTATTTGCGGGCTTGTTTTTTCTCTATAATAGCTTGAAGACTCCCAGTGTTGTTTTATATCAGGCAAAACAGCAGAAGGTCAATCGCTCCGTAGGTGGAAGCGGTGTCATCTATCCGGTCAGTCAGTTAGCGATCTCTTTCCCCAATGCGGTGCGTGTGAGCGCTGTGAATGTGAAGCCCGGCGATGCTGTCAAAAATCAGCAGCAGTTGGTTACGCTTGATCTTAGTCAGCTGGATGCGACGATCGCTCAGGCTCAAGCGAACGTAACGGCTACGCAAAATCTGGCGAATGCTCAGGCCGGTACGGCGGCGGGCGCAACTGCACAGGAACGAGCGGCGGAGGCTAATAATGCATATCAGGCGTTGCTTGCAGAGAGAAATTCGCCTATTTTGCATAACGGTTCCCTGGTGGCTCCTTATGATGCGGTGGTGACGCAGGTAAATATCAATCCGGGCGAAGTGGCGGCTGCGAATTCTGCTATGGTGACGCTGCAGGTTCAGTCAACGGTCATTGATCGTGTGCAGATTCCGCTGGTCTATGCGAAAGAGATCTATCCATCTCAAACGGCTGTTGTGACACCGTCTGCATTTCCTAACCTGAATCTCGAAGGAAAAGTAATTTCTGTTATCCCACAGGCTTCGCAAAATTCGGATACGTTTGAGGTTTGGATCTCTTTGCCCAATGCTGATCAGAAGCTTTTGCCAGGCATGAGCACTTTTGCACGCTTGCAAGAATCTTTGAACGCGATTGTCATACCGCGTCTCGCTGTACTCAATCCCGATCAAAATTCGGCAGTTTTCGTGATTAGCAATAGCCGTGCTGTTGAGAAGCGTGTGCAGATTGATGGCTATGTAGGCAATAATGTCATTATTGATCCTGGAAGCATAAACGATGGCGACACGGTTGCTGTAACAGGGGTGGACACTTTGCATGATGGGCAAACAGTTCGGGTGACCTCTGTGCAACAAGTAGCACCTTAAGTACTTTGAGAGGAAGGGATTACTATGCTTGCTTTGAAACGATTCCCGCAGTTTGATATGAGTTTGCTTCCTCTGCGGTATATCGTTCCAACATTTGCGGGTTTTACTTTGTTGAGCACCAGCTTTTTGCCGTGGTTGAGAGACCCTTTGATGGGGACATCCTCCGCATGGAACATTCCTGTTTACATTGGTTGGCCCTTCCGCTCTCCCTTTTTTAACTATGGTGTGTTGTGTTTGTTGTGTGCCTTCTATATGTTTTTTCTGGCCTGGACCAGCGAGTCTTCTGTAGAGGACTACGCTCGCTCTTCACAAGCGTTGTTTGTGCGCTCTGTGAAGGCGAAATATACTCGTGCTGCCTGGATCTGCTTGATTCCACTGTTTTTGTTTTTTTTGCAATACATCATTTTCGATGTACAGAGTATTAATCTGCTGGCCCAGCATAAGCTACAATCGCTTTTGATTGGGCAACATCTGGAATACAGGGTTGCTCCACAACGGATACTTTTGCGGCCCTTTGCTATTGATGTCTCGGTGATCCCAATCCGTTATGTGATGCTGATAAATCAAATATCATTGGGATCTTGTTTACCGATGTTTGGTTGCCTGGCCTTGCTGGCTTATCGATTACTGCAGCGTCCTGCAGCTGTCCTTGAATTCGCCGAAAAAGAGCAGAAGAGTCGGATGCGTTGGATTACTGTGTCCCTGGCTATTCTTATCGGGGCATGTATATTTGGGCGGGTGCCTCTGTCGCTCTTTTGTGAGTACGAAACGAGCCTGGCGTTATTCTCTGGCAATTACAATGCCGCTAGCCAGTGGTTGGATGATGCCATCTTTTTGGACCCCGGCTTGAATCAGGTTGCTTATTATCATATTCAACGCGGCCAGATCCGTTTTTTTACTGAGCACGATAGCCAGAGTGATGATAGCGTAGCTTATCTTGCATTTGGTTATTCTCAAATTGGAGATTACACAAATGCTTACCAACATCTATTTGGTACGTGGGAACAGAATCGCAGTAGTTGGGTCGTCGATCAGATAAGCTTGATTCTGATGCAGCAGATTGAAATAAATCGCCCTCTTAGTACCTCCGATCCAGGTGATGATCCTGATGCGTTGCTTGTATCTGCCCAAGAAAATGATAAGTCGTTGCCGCTGTTACAAAATCTTATCAATGTGAACCCTAATAATGTCTATGCTCGTTACGTTGCTGGACGCATTGACTACGATCTGCATGCATTTGTTGATTCGACTACGCAGATGCAACTTGTCAGCCAATTAAGCCGAAATCGAGACTTACAATCTGCCGCTTTTACCACTATTGGTTTAAGTGAAGAGGGACAAGGCGATTTCGTGACTTCGCGCGTTTTCTTGCAAAAAGCTGTGTCTCTTGACCCAAATTACTTCAATAACGTTGCACGCGAAGAGCTTTCAGGATTACACTAAGCCTCTTGCCAGCTCTTTTGATGTGACTGATTATAACTAGACAGAAGGATATGACGTATGGCTCTGACCGATGTGTCAACGAGTACAAAAGAGAGAACTACCGGCGCAGCTACTCCGTCGGCGTCTGTCTATAGACGTTTGACTCTCAATGCCAAAAAGAATACTTCGTGGTTGATGGTGTTTTTGTGCCTCTTCCTCGCGTGTATTGGGGCGAGCTTGTTCTCATTCCAGTATTTTTTGTTGTCACAGCCTCAAAGCTTCACGCCTACGTGGGGGAATGCTCAATGGATACAGGCAAGTGATGGTACTGCACCTGTGGTCTATTTTCGCACTAGCCCATATCTTGAGACCTTGCCTGGTGCGGCATCTGTGACGATTGGGGCCAGCGATGCCTTCCGCCTCTTTGTGAATTCAGCTCTGGTTGGTGGCAATGAGTCTGACTATGTGGTTGGCGATTCGAAGCGTTCATATACCTTTGATATCACGTCCACTTTGCAGTTAGGCCCTAATGGGATTGTGATTCGTGCAACCGACCCTGACAGCCATACTCCTGTTGTAAAGGCTAATGTGCATTTTGTGCTTGGTTCTTCCAGCTACGATATTAGCTCTGGCAACACCTGGCGGGCTACGAGTAATAGCTCATTGGTCTTTCCGCGTTTTTCAAAAACATCTTCTTTTACAAATACAAAACCCCATGGATCGACGACGACATCAGATGGGCCAACCACAACGACTACGACGGATACACCAACGACAACAGCAACAACGAGTGGGCCAACAACCACATCGAGTACTCAGGAGGTGGGCTCAGACTCAATGGTGCCAGGTCAGACAAAACCAACGACCGGCACATCAAAAGCATCAGGAGCATCGAAATCAACAACAGCGTTGTCAACAACGCAGACTACTCCATTTACCCCATGGAGTGCTGCCGATTTTGATGTATCAAGATGGCCTGATGCTACACTCGCTTTAAAGGGGCCACAATTATATGCCGAGCCAGTAACTCCTTCGCTTTATAACGATCCTCTTTCTAGCCATTGGATAAGTTCGGGTGCCGCGAGTCAGGGCTATTTTGTACGTCAAATTTCAATAACTCAACCGACGAAGAACTATTGGCTG
>Ga0302321_100003292_pt1 | contig 13851 bp, 10 predicted proteins | sample Fen_T0_1_FD_202505 | JGI IMG/M metagenome (GOLD analysis project Ga0302321, IMG submission 202505) | Peat permafrost microbial communities from Stordalen Mire near Abisko, Sweden - Fen_T0_1 | ecosystem: Environmental > Terrestrial > Soil > Wetlands > Permafrost | place: Sweden: Abisko...
ACATGTGCAAGTGAAGAGGCGACTCCAACCCAAACAATCTCCACGGTGCCAAGGTAAAAGGCTGAGGCCAGCACCGGAAAGATGTAAAGCGTGGCGAAACGTTCCTGCACCACGCCATGAAAGGCAATGACCAGGGTGACCAGGGCCAGATCCAGGGCCAGATTCCAACGGATCCAGGCAATCCCGGGCATGGGGAAGAGCTGATCCGAGGCAAGGAGACCATGCCCTGATTCCCACAGCGCCTCAGCCAGCATCAAAAGGAGGGCACTCAGATAGACAGCTTCACCGGGGCCCGAAGTCCGGCTTTCCGCCGGAAGGGCGGCATGCACCACCAGCAGACCGAAGGTGGCAAAGAGGCGGAAGGATAGCGGCAGGAAGGGGGCGCTGGCATCTGACACGCCCAACCTGCCCAAGGTGCGCTGGAGCATGGCCACCATGGTGCCCGAATCTGCCATTCTATGGAGCGTGTCTGAATCCGCTGTTTCATCTTCCCCATCTCTCCGGGCCGCCGGTATGCGGCAGACGCCCCAGCGCGAGGGCATCCTTCGCGTGTTGAAGGATTCGGACCGACCGCTGACGGTGGAAGAAATATGGGAGCGCATGCCGGAGCGGCGCTCCGGGCTCCCCACGGTCTACCGGAACCTCGAGCGCTTCGTGCGTGAAGGCTGGGCTGAAAGCATCCTTGGAACGGACCAGGTGATGCGATTCGTCCGCTGTGACTCGCGCCACCACCACCACCACCTGCAATGCGAGCGCTGCGGCCGCACGGCGGAAGTGGATGCCTGCGGGCTGGAAGAATCCCTGCGAAACCTCGAAGCCCTCTCGGGGTTCAAGATCACGCGTCACCAACTTATGCTCTTCGGCCTCTGTGCAACCTGTGGCAGCGAGGCCGTCGCAGGATCAGAAGGCCACCGGTCGAAGACCGGCCCGAAGGGCGGTGCGTTGTGAGGTGGGCCGTTAAATTCTCCGTTGACCGAATGGCGCACCATTGCTAGTCTTGATGTCTCACGCGGGTGTAACTCAGTGGTAGAGTGCAACCTTGCCAAGGTTGAAGTCGTGGGTTCAAATCCCATCACCCGCTCCACTACCCGGGCCGCGTAAGCGGCCCGGATTATTTGAAAGCAACTCAGCATCAACGCAAGGCGCCGTAGCCAAGTGGTAAGGCCCGGGACTGCAAATCCTGTATCCATCGGTTCGATTCCGATCGGCGCCTCCAGATGAGCCCCCGCAAGGGGGCTTTTATATGCCGGTCGGAATCGAAGCGCGGCTGTCGTACATGTATCGGTACCTTCGGATCAGGGAAGGCACTGCGGGGCTTGAGGCTGGCTCAGGCCCGGTTCCGTGACGAAGCGAGTCCAAGGATGAGGCCCAAGGCCAGCGACCAGAGCGCCGCCAGCCCGACCTGGAATTCGATTGGCAGGCTGAACGTGAGGGTGTGGGCGGGGATCCAAAACCAGAGGAGGGTTCGGAGCGCCGGTGCCATGCCATCAAAACCTCGGCGCCGCAGGATGAGGTTGTCCTCCATGCGGTGGAACAGCATCATCTGGGGTCCAAAGAACACATTCGTCAGCGTCGATAATGCGAACGCCCAACCGAGGCCAGTGCCCAGCATGGCCGGCAGGATGTGGTGATCAAGAAGCGCCCGGGTGAAGCCTTTCATGCCCACGAAGCCGGCCTTGATGACCAGACCGAGGAGCGCCCAAGCCAGAACTTTGGCCAGAAGTTGAAGAACGGTGCAGGGCAGGGCCGCGCGGCGGGCCTTCAGGCTGGCTGCCACCATTTCGCCAAGGGTGCCCAAAAGGCCGAACTGAAAGGCGGCGGAAAGGAAGGGGTGGGCTTGTACCCAAAGACGGTAGGTATTCATGCTTGAAGGCTATCGAAGGCAAGGGCGGGCGGGGGTCACAGGCCTTCGTCAGTCGCCCGGCCATCGATCCAGCCACCACCAAGCACTTCACCATCCCGATAGAACACCACCGCCTGGCCTGGGGCGATGGCTCGCTGCGGTTCGACGAAGGCCACTTTCACGCGGCCATCGCCGAGCGGGATGACCAGTGCCTCAGCCTCTGGGGAGCGGCTACGGATGCGGGCCTCACAAACGAGAGGGCTGGTGGGAGCATGATCGACCCAGTTGAGCTCACGGGCCACCAGATCCGTGGCCAACAGGTTTGATTCGGGACCAACCCAGACCGTGTTGGTGCTGGGCTCGACTTTGAGGACGTAAAGAGGCTCGGGAGACGAAACCCCCAAGCCACGCCGTTGTCCCACTGTATGCCGCCAGTAGCCCTGGTGGTGCCCCACCACTCGACCATCAAGATGCCGGATTTCACCAACGCCCAGTCCGGGATCCCTGCCTTCTGACTCCAGGAAGGCGTCGTAGCGATCCTGGGTGACGAAACAGATCTCCTGACTTTCAGGTTTTTCGGCCAGATGAAGGCCCAGCTCAGCGCCTAACTGGCGGACCTCAGGCTTGGTCAGATGCGCCAATGGAAAAAGGGTGTGGGCGAGCGTGGCCTGAGTGTGATGGAACAGGAAGTAACTCTGGTCTTTGGCAGGATCTGTGGCCTTTCGGAGATGCCACCGCCCTCCGGCCATCGAAATGGAGGAATAGTGTCCAGTCGCCACGAAAGGAGCACCCATGGAAGCGGCCCGATCCATGAGTGCAGAGAACTTCAGGTGTTGATTGCAACGAATGCAAGGACTAGGTGTTTCTCCATCCAGGTAGCCTTGGATGAAACCCTCAATCACCGTTTCGCGAAACCTCGCCTCGAAGTCCATGACGTAATGGGGAAACCCCAGCTCAAACGCGACCCTGCGGGCATCCTGAAAATCGTCAAGAGTACAGCACTTACCGTCTGAAGCTTGAACACCCTTTTTATCGAATAACTGCATGGAAATGCCAATGACCTGGAAACCAGATCTATGGAGAAGAGCTGCCATGACCGAGCTATCTACGCCACCTGACATGGCGGCAAGCACGCGGTCACCCTGTCGCAGGGTGGGATGATTCCGAAGGGGTTCCAGGGCCTGATCTAATAGATCACTCAACGTCAGGTCCTCAGGTAACGAAGGCGAAGCAGAGAGACGGTCAGAAGCAAGAGGAGAGGTGCGAGAGCCCCCCAGTAGGCGGGAATTTCGGCAGCTCTTGCTGCGCCTCCAAACAAAGTTTGGAGGCCGAGAAAGACCAATCCGGCCACGAGTCCAGCCCCAAGGGCCTGCCCGCGTCCCTGGCGAGGTCCGGGAAACGCGAAGGAGAGCATGGCGATGACCAGACAGGGACCGGCCAGCCAGCCTAAGATCCTGCCCCACAACATGTAAGCCCGTTCGGGATCGGGCGCCCACTTCTGCCAGTGGATCAGGTCCACTGTCTGGGCCTCTTCGGCCGTGGCCACGCTTCGAAGAGCCTGTGCCGGGAAGAGCCGGTCCGCAGGAGGACCTTGAATCAGTTGCATTCCACCCCAGGCAAGGGCTTCGGTGTGAGCGTCCCCAAGGTGCCAGTGAAGCAGGATGGGTGCTTCACCTGGCGCCTTGAGCGGGAAACCCCAGCGCTGGTCGGTCTGGAGATGCCAGAGAACGCCCGTGGATCCGAGGTGTAGCCAAGGGTGCGAAGTGACAGAGGTCGATGACCGCTTTAGTATCTGCTTGTAAAGAATGTTAGCGCGCCCCATAGCCATTGGAGCTATGCCTACCTGAAGGATCAGCGTGAGACACGCAACCAGACCCCATGCCCACCGGCTGCTCCATAGCCATCGGACAAGGCTGATGCCTCCTGCCCGAAGGGCCAGCCACTCCCTGCTCAGGGCTGCTTCAGAGAGCGTGAGGAGCGTTCCCAAAAGGAAGGACATGGGCAGGGCGACGACCAGAAACGGGGGGAGATTCCAAAACCAATATCTGGCAAAAACAATAAAATAAACACCGTTCTTAGACAAGTCTCCGGCAAGGGTCGCGTATTCCACCAGGAGGTTCAGCACGAGCAGGCTTCCCAACGCCGAGCCCCAGTTTCGCCACCAGGCGAGACTCGCCCAGTGCCGAAGGATTCCATGCTGGGTGCCTTTGCCGTGCATCCAGCACATGAAATGATCCCGAGTCTTCCCGAGACGATCCAGAGCGGGCGCGAAAGTGGTCCGGAAAGGGTGGAAAAGAGCAGAAGCAAACGCATCCAGTCGGCTGGAACGATGGGGTTTCAGCCGCTCTCTCAGCAATAACCAGCCAGCGCCAAGAAAGGGGAAGGGCACCAGGAATAGCGGCCAGACCATTTTTAATTTTTCACTCATCCACATGTTTTCAAAATACTTCATGACAAGATAATAAAGCATGATGATGGCAAGGCTCTTGAGGATGGCGCCCCCGCGGTAGAACCGAGGATGACCAAAGCCCAAGGCAATGCCGAGTAGCAACAGGGCTGCCGCGGCCAAGGGCAGGGTGGTGCGCCGACAGAACTCCATAGCCGCCTTCAGCCGTAAGTCCTTGGATTCCGGAGTGGCATCTGCCAGCACAGCTGGAACCTGCAGGATTTTCAACAGGGTGGCTGAGCTCTCATAGCGCAGTGGCGTGGGGGGCAGCAATCTTGCCCCGGAGGGAATGGCAAATCTCAGCACCTGTTTCTCTTGGCTGATGTGGATCACGCTACCCGCGCCAGCGGTCTGGTAGCGGGCTCCTTGGAGTCCTGTAAGCCTGAGTTGCAGCTCGGACGACCCGTCTGGCTTGGCCTCGAATGCATAAGTCATGGAAGAAGCCGTGAGGTGCTGAACCCCCTGGGGGGTTGATTCCATGATGTGAATTTTTCCTTCGGGTGAGACCCAGAAGGCAGAGTTCGGGGCGCCCGGTGGGAACCAGGGGGGAGCCCCGGGGCGAAGGAACCTAGCCTTGGCGTCCTCGGTCATCCGGATCCGAACCGATTGCTGGATTCGGGCAGCGGCTGGAACGAGGAGATGGGCATTGAGAGCGGCCAAAATGACAAGCCAGGAAGCCATGCGAATCCATGGGGCTGTCCAGGTTCGTCGACCTGCGCCGAGTCCTTGGGCCGCCACGAGTTCAGATCCCTCCATCAGCTGCTGTGTTCCGAGGAGTCCTCCAAGCACGGCAGCCATGGGAAGCACGATTCCAAGGTTCTCCGGCATGGAGGTCAACAGGAGTGGAACAAGCCAGCGAAGCGGTGCGCCCTCGGAAAAGATCTCCTTGGAGATGACGACCATCTCCCAGGAGACCAGCAGGAATCCATAGAACAGCAGGGCGCCCAGGAATGGGGTCGCCCAGCGTCGAAGGACGTAACGGGTCAACATGGGAGGCACCTGAAGGTCAAATTTAGCTTTCGATAATGTATATTATGTAACCTTGCAGTCGACCGAAAACGACCGAATACCATTCATAAGACCTTGGATGCCAACAGATCGTGAATATGCACAACCCCGCAGGGCTGCCCTTTCCGGGTTACCACGAGAAAGGTGATCTTTCGGGCCTCCATGACCCCGGCCGCTTCAAGAGCCAACGCGTTTTCCTCAATGGTGGCCGGATGGTGCGACATGATCTGCTCGGCTGCGAGTTGCAAGGGATTGCGCCCTTCGGACTCGGACCTTTCAAGGGCCCTCCGGATATCCCCATCCGTGATGACACCCGAAAGAACCGAGCCAGTCATGACACTCGTCATGCCCAGGCGTCCTTCGGTCATCGCCTTAAGGACCTGGGTAAGGGAGGCGCCTGGTGGAACATTTGGCCATTGTCCGTGCATTAAGGAGCCAACCTTCATTAACTTGGCTCCAAGACTTCCAGCGGGATGATTCAGGGCGAAGAGATCCCGGGTAAACCCTCTCCGAGCCATCAAACAGCCCGCCAGGAGGTCACCCCACACCAACTGGAGGGTGGTGCTGGCCATGGGAGCCAGGTCCAGGGGACATCCCTCACCCTGGGGGAGTTGGTAATGAAAGGTCCAACCAGCGGCCTCAGCCAGACTGCTCTCGGGCCGGGAGGTGATTGCCGCTAGGGGAATCCCCAACCGAAGCAGACTGGGGAGCAGGCGCACCACCTCCTCACTCTCTCCACTATTTGAGAGGGCCAGGATGGAGTCCTCAGGAGTCACCATGCCGAGGTCGCCATGGAGGGCCTCGGCTGGATGAAGGAAGAAAGACGGGCAACCCGTGGAGGCCAGAGTGGCGGAAATTTTTTGCGCAACAAGGCCCGACTTGCCCATGCCAGTCAGCACCACCCGCCCGCTTCTGCCCATGACCATGCCGGCCCAGTCGTTGACCTTGCCGGCATCCCAGCTAGCACTTAATTTTTCGAGGGCTCCCTGGGCCGCATCCAGCACGGCATTTCCGACCTCTAACGCCTTTGCGCCCTGGTTCTCATCCTTCACTGTTCCGACTCCGATGCAATGGCCAGCAAGGTGTTCATGCTACCAGCCATTCTTCCCCTCTTCCCCCTGCCCCAGGTCGTGCTCTTTCCACAGACCTTTCTGCCGCTTCATGTATTTGAGGCGAGGTATCAGGACATGACCGTGGAAGTTCTGAACTCCCACCATCACCTGGTCCTGACCCTCATGCGGGAGACTCCGGCTGCTGGCTCACTCGGGGAGACAGCTCCTGTCTTTGAGATTGGCTGTCTGGCGGAAGTGGTCCGAGCGGAGCCCCTCACGGCCGGGAGATGGAACCTTCTCGTTCAAGGCAAGGAGGCGGTGCGGATTGTTGAAGAAGTGCCGGGGAAGTCATTCCGCCAGGCTCGATTCGAGGTGGTTCCTTTTGATGCGTCCATCCTTTGGCCAGGTCCCCATCGCCGCCGTCTCATGGAATCTCTGGATGCCTTTGCCGCCTCCGAGGGCATTGAACCTCAGCTGAAAGAGCTCCTCGATTTGCCTTTGGAGGATACGGACCGTTTGAACACGCTGGCCATGGCCCTGGACTTTGAACCCACCGAGCGTCAGTTCCTTCTGGAATCCAAGGATCTGCCAACCCTTGCCGACCGCATGATTCAACTGCTCGATTTCGCTGTGGGAGGACGGTCCATCCGTGGGCTGTGATTCGGTTTCGTCTTTCCTGTTTGCTACACTGCCTTTGGCCCTGTAGCTCAGCGGTCAGAGCTGGCGGCTCATAACCGCTTGGTCGTGGGTTCGAACCCCACCGGGGCCACCATTTGCCAGGATAGGCAAATAGGGCGGAATCGCCGCAGGCGATTCCGCCCTATGGGCGAGGGTGCAGGAATGATCCTCGTCGCAAGGCGCGTTGGCTGCGGTCCAGGTTCGAAGGGGCAAATGGGTACGGTGACAAGCCCAGGCGTCCAGAAACGCCTGTCTACACAATCCACTTTCTCAGTTCGCCTTCGGCAAAGATCAGGTGGGCCAGCATGGCTTCAGAAGCGGTTTTGGGAGAGCGTGAGCGAATCGCCTCCAGGATCTCGGAATGCTGGTCGATGATCTTCTGGGCGTTCTGGACATTGTCGTGATAGAGCTGACGCCGAGCCACCGAGTTGGCCTTGGCGAATTCCTCGGAAACGGTCTTGAACAGTTTGATCAGGAGCGTGTTGTGCGTGGCCTCAGCCACGGCGTAGTGAAAGGCGGCGTCGAATTCTTCACCTTTTTCGGGATCGAGGACATTCAACCGCTCACGCATCTTCTCCAGCATGGATTCGATGTGATCCAGTTCTTCCTCGCTCGCGCGCTCCGCAGCCAGGCTGGCGGTGGCCGTTTCGAAGATTCTTCGCATCTCGAACATGTCCAGGAGGGAACTGCGTTCCACCGCCAGGAACATGGCCAGTGGACGAATGATGTCATCGGTTTCGGTGCCGCGCACGAACGTGCCCTCGCCTGGTCGAATGTCAATCACGCCAAGCATCTCCAGGGTTCGGATGGCTTCCCGCACCGAGGCACGGCTGACCTGAAACTGTTCCGCAAGTTCGCGTTCAGCGAGCAGTTTGTCGCCAGGCTTCAACCTGCCGTCGGTGATGAGCTTCTTGATCTGCTCCACGATTTCTTCGTAGAGGCGCCGGGTTTTGATGGGAGTGAAATCCATAGCCTCACTTCTCTAGAAAATTAAAATGCTGAAAAAAAGGAACATGGAAAGTGTGACTAAAAATATCACTCTTCAGTATGGTCTGACCACTAGACCCATTGTAACCTTCGCCCAGGATCTTTTCCAAAACTCTACCTACCCATCATCTTCCCCCCCCCCTTTAGGAGGCTGCATGACCCCCTGGACCCAAGTCTATTCCCCCGTCATGGGGAATATCTTCCTCTCTGCACTGGTGGCCGCGTTGCCGGTCTTCGTGCTTTTAGGCTTTCTAGCCAAACATGTGAAGGCCCACTACTCAGCCATTTTGGGCCTGATCACCTGTCTGGCAGTGGCCATCCTCGTCTATAAAATGCCGGCGGGCTTGGCCGGCATGGCGGCTGTCAATGGCGCACTTTTTGGTCTGGCTCCCATCGGCTGGATCGTGTTGAACGCCATCTTCATCTACGACATCACAGTGAAGTCCGGTGACTTCGAGGTGGTGAAGCACTCCATTGCGGGACTGGCCGGTGATCGCCGCATTCAGGCCCTGTTGATCGCCTTCAGCTTCGGCGCCTTCATTGAGGGCGCGGCCGGATTCGGGACGCCCGTGGCGATTTCTGCAGCGATGCTGATCGGCCTTGGCTTCAAGCCGCTCCAGGCCGCCGGTCTGGCCCTCATCGGCAATACCGCCCCCGTGGCCTACGGTGCCCTGGGCAGCCCCCTCATCGCCCTCGCAGGCGTGACCGGTCTGCCTTTGGACATGCTGAGCGCCGCCGCTGGCCGCATCCTGCCCATCTTCTCGCTGATCGTGCCCTTCTGGATCATTTGGACCATGGCCGGACGCAAGGCCATGTTGGAAGTCTGGCCAGCCTGCCTGGTGGCCGGTGGCAGCTTCGCCATCACCCAGTTCCTCGTGAGCAACTTCCACGGCCCCTGGCTGGTGGACATCATCGGCGCCATCGTCTCCATGACGTCTCTGGTCCTGTTCCTGAAGATCTGGCAGCCCAAGACCACCTGGCGCTATGAACACGAGCGTGAAGAGGTCCAGGCGGTGAAGGTTGACCAGAGCACCGGCAAGATCGTGAAGGCCTGGATGCCTTGGGTGTTCCTGTCCCTGTTCGTGTTCGCCTGGGGCACCCCTCAGGTCAAGACCTTCCTGAACGGCGGCACCAAGACCGCGCCCAACTTCCTGGCCGGCTACACCACGAAGACCTACGAAATGCCCCTGCTTCACAAGAACGTCATCAAGGCTCCCCCTGTGGTGGCCAAGGCCTCTCCTGAAGCTGCGACCTGGACCCTCAATTGGCTCTCCCTCACGGGCACCAGCCTCCTTCTTGCCGGCATCTGCAGCGGCCTGCTGGTGGGTTTCGGCCCCTTGGAATTGATCAAGATCTGGGGCCACACCGTCAACCGCGTGAAGATCTCCCTGCTCACCATCGCGGCCATGCTGGCTTTGGGCTTCGTCTCCAAGTCCGCCGGTCTGGACGCCACCATGGGTCTGGCTTTCGCCAGCACCGGCGTCCTCTTCCCCTTCTTCAGCGCCATGCTGGGCTGGTTGGGCGTCGCCCTCACGGGCAGTGATACCTCCGCCAACGTGCTCTTCGGCGGTCTCCAGAAGATCACCGCCCAGCAGCTGGGGCTGAACCCGATCCTCACCGCCGCAGCCAACACCACCGGCGGCGTCATGGGCAAGATGATCGACGCCCAGAGCCTCGTCGTGGCTTCCGTGGCCACCAACCAGCAGGGCGAGGAGGGCACCATCCTCCGCTACGTCTTCTTCCACAGTCTCGCCTTGGCCGCCATGGTCGGCGTTGTGATCTTCCTCTATGCGAGGGTCCTGCCCGCCAACTGGATGCCCCAGCTGCCTCCCGCCGCCCCTGCGGTGGTCGCGCCTGTCACTGCTCCCGTTGTCCCGGCTGCTCCTGCTGCCGCACCCGCCCCTGCCCCGGCCAAGTAAGCCGGGCGGACTTCAGACGAACGACCTGGGTCCCGCCGACATCCTGATCGTCGGCGGGACCTTTTGCCGCCCCCACGCGGGGAGAGGATGTTTCTCATGACCACTGCCACAGCCACCTCTCTGAGGGATTCCCTTGCCGCCATCGTGGGCCCGGACCGCGTGCTGGACCGGCCGGTGGACCTGATCGCCTTCGCATCAGACGCCAGCTTCTACCGGCTCATTCCCAAGGCCGTGGCCTTTGCAGGGAGCGTGGAGGATATTCGCGGGCTCTTCCGCCTAAGCCACGAGCAGAAGATCCCCATGACCTTCAGGGCCGCGGGCACCAGCCTTTCCGGCCAGTCCGTGTCGGACGGCATCCTGGTGGAAGTGGCCCGCAACTGGCGCGGCATCCAGGTGCTGGAGGGCGGAGCCAAGGTCAAGGTGCAGCCTGGCGTCATCGGCGCCCACGTGAACCACGCCCTCAAGTTCTTCAAGGCCAAGATGGGCCCCGATCCAGCCTCCATCAACACCTGCACGGTGGGTGGCATCCTTTCGAACAACTCCAGTGGCATGTGCTGCGGCGTCACTCAGAACGCCTATCACACGCTCGATTCCCTGACCTTTGTGTTGCCTTCAGGCACCGTGATCGACACGGCCGCTCCTGATTCGGACGCGCGGTTCCGCCAGGCCGAACCGGCCTTGGCCGACGGCCTCCTGAAGCTGAAGGCCGACCTTCTTTCCAATCCCGCGCTGGCCGAACGCATCCGAGCCAAGTACCGGATGAAGAACACCACGGGCTATTCCCTGAACGCCTTCATCGATTTCGACCGGCCGGTGGACATCTTCCGGAACCTGCTCGTGGGCTCGGAAGGCACCCTGGCCTTCATCGCCGAGGCTGTGCTGAAGTCCGTGCCCGACCTGCCGGTGAAGGTGACCGCCTTCCTGCTCTTCCCGGATCTCCACGCCGCCTGTGCCGCCATCATCCCGCTTCGTGACGCCGGTGCCGCGGCCCTGGAACTGCTGGACCGCGCCTCCCTGAAATCTGTCGAGAACCAGCCGGGCATTCCGCCCAGCATCAAGTCGCTGCCGGACGGCGCCGCAGGGCTGCTGGTGGAGTTCCACGGCCGGGATGAATCCGTTCGCGCCGATCTGGAACGCATCGCGCTGGCCACCACCGCTGACCTCAAGCTGATGGAACCGGCCCGGTTCACCCATGATCCCGTCGAGCAGGCCCTCTTCTGGAAGATCCGCTCGGGCACCTTCCCTTCCGTGGGTGCGGTCCGCAAGCGCGGCACCACGGTGCTCATCGAGGATGTGGCCTTCCCCATCGAGAGCCTGGCGGATGCCGCCGTGGATCTCACGAAGCTGTTTGCCAAGCACGGCTATGACGAGGCGATCATCTTCGGCCACGCCAAGGATGGCAACCTCCACTTCGTCATCACCCAGTCCTTCAATGACCAGGCGGCCGTGGATCGCTACGCCCGCTTCATCGACGACGTGGTCGAGCTGGTGGTGAAGAAATACGACGGGGCCTTGAAAGCCGAACATGGCACCGGCCGCAACATGGCGCCTTTTGTCGAAGCCGAGTGGGGACCCGAGGCCAAAGCGGTCATGGAGCAGCTCAAGGATCTGGTGGATCCCCTGCGCCTGCTGAATCCGGGCGTCATCCTCAATGCGGATCCCAAGTGCCACCTGGCCGACCTCAAGCCCATGCCCGGCGTGGAGGAGGAAGTCGACAAGTGCATCGAGTGTGGGTACTGCGAGCCCAAGTGCCCCAGCCGCGAGCTCACCCTCACGCCCCGCCAGCGCATCGTCGTGCGTCGGGAGATGGCGCGCCTCGAGGCTAACCATGAGAACCCTGCCCTGCTCGCTTCCCTGACAGGGGCCTTCGACTACATGGCCGTGGAAACCTGCGCTGCGGATGGGCTTTGCGCCACGGCTTGTCCGGTCAGCATTGACACAGGCCAGCTCACCAAGCGCTTCCGCCGGGCGAGCCACAGTCCCCGCGCCCAGAAGATCGCGCTCTCGGTGGCCCGCAACTTCGGCAGCATCGAACCGGTCATGCGGGTCGCCCTCCGCGCCGGACATCTCGTCCAGAACCTGTTCGGTCCCAAAGCCATGCCCTTCATTACTCGGCTCCTGAAGCCCATCGGCACCGGCCACCAGTGGAGCCCGGAGATGCCGAAGGCCGCCAAGGCTCCGCTTCCCGTGACCGCGTTGGAAGGCGCCCAGGCCATCTACTTCCCGGCTTGCATCTCCCGCATGATGGGCCACCTGCCCGGTGAGCCCACCGACCTGAGCCTGGTCGAGGCGCTGGTGAAGGTTTCGGCCCGCGCCGGCGTGCCGCTGCACATTCCCCACGATGTCGAAGGCACCTGCTGCGGCGTGCCCTTCTCGTCCAAGGGGTTCGACCTGGCGCACAAATACACCCTGAATCGCGCCATCGAAAAGTTCTGGGAGTGGAGCCAGGAAGGCAGGCTGTCCATCGTCATGGACACCAGCCCCTGCACCTACGGCGTGGTTTCCAGCCGGGCCTACCTCACGCCCGAGAACCAGGCGAAGTTCGACAAGCTGAAGATCATCGATAGCACCGCTTTTGCCCATGATGTGCTGCTGCCCAAGCTCCAGGTGAGCCGCAAGGTGGGCTCGGTCGTCCTCCACCCGGTCTGCTCCGTGACCAAGATGAACCTGCTGCCCAAGCTGGAGGGCGTGGCCAAGGCCTGCGCCGACACGGTGGTGGTGCCCCGGGATGCCGGTTGTTGCGGGTTTGCGGGCGATCGCGGCTTCACGCACCCCGAGCTGACCGCCTCCGCCACCAAGCACGAGGCCCGGGAAGTGAACACCCAGACCTTCGATGGCTACTACGCCAGCAGCCGCACCTGCGAAGTGGGCATGACCCGTTCCACGGGCGAGATCTACCGCAGCTTCCTCTACCTGTTGGAATCGGCCACGCGCGGATAGGAGTTTCCATGAGCAACCTCTTTGAGGCATTCAAGACCCGGGCCGAGGCTGTCAGCGCGGAAGTCCACCGGTTCGCAGGCCGGGCAGAGGCGCTGGCCTTCATCCTTGGCTTCATGAAAGAGGCTGGCGTCTCCGAGGCACCCCAATGCGGGGCGGTCTGGGCTGCTGGCAGCTTCCTGGATGAAGCAGGTAAGGAGGGCCTACGCCAACAGGTGCCCGGCATCCGCTTCGACATCACCCAGGAAGCCTCCGCCGCTTCAAAAATCGGCGTCAGCCAGCTGGATTGGGCCATTTCCGGTACGGGCACCCTGGTGCAGGATGCCACGGCGGTGGAAAAGCGCCTGGTATCCACCCTGCCCCCCACCCACATCGCGCTGCTCGGCACCGAACGGATCCTTGCGGACATGGGCAGCGTGCTGCAGCGCCTGCGCCCCGAACAGATCAACTACATCTCCTTCATCACCGGGCCCAGCCGTACCGCTGACATTGAGCGCGTTCTCACCATCGGCGTCCACGGTCCGGAGCGACTGATCATCGTCGTGGTGGATGAGTTCGAAAAGGTGATGGCATGACCACCCAGTTCAAAGAATCCATCGAAACCGCTCTGAACAATGGAAACCTCACCGGCGCTCTGGGCCGGTTCTCCGAGGCCTACCGCATCAGCCGGGCCAAAGCCTACGAAGGCATTGACTTCGAAGCCGTGAGGGATCGTATCGCCGAGATCAAGTGCAGCGCCTCGTCGAACTTCGAGGCCCTGGCCGAACAGTTCAAGAAGAGTGCAGAGGCCCGTGGGGCCAAGGTCTTCCGGACCGCCGACCCAGCCCAGGTGAAGCAGTACATCCTCGATCTCGCCAAGGACAAGGGCGTCAAGCGGGTCGTCAAATCGAAGTCCATGGCTTCGGAAGAAATCCACCTGAACAAGGCGCTTGAGCAGGCGGGCATCGAAGTGGATGAGACGGATCTGGGCGAGTGGATCAT
>Ga0302321_100003293_pt1 | contig 13850 bp, 8 predicted proteins | sample Fen_T0_1_FD_202505 | JGI IMG/M metagenome (GOLD analysis project Ga0302321, IMG submission 202505) | Peat permafrost microbial communities from Stordalen Mire near Abisko, Sweden - Fen_T0_1 | ecosystem: Environmental > Terrestrial > Soil > Wetlands > Permafrost | place: Sweden: Abisko...
CAGCGCCGCGACGGAGCTGCCACCTTCCACGTCGGTCAAGCGCAGCACCTGGCCGCGCTTGAGCACGCGTGACCACATTTGGCCTCCGCGCAGGGGCTCATCCACGAGCCATTCTTGGGTCAGTTCAGACATGCATCGATTCTCCAGCGTCGGAAGCCTGATCGCGGCGATGGATCAAGTCCTCGAGCCGCTTCTTCGTCGCCAAAAAGTGGCCGGAAAGGAACTGCTCCGGCGAACGCGGTCGCGCGACCGGCACGTCGATGACTTCTAGAATCCGACCTGGGCGCGCGCCGAGCACCACGATCCGGTCGGATAGATAGATGGCTTCATCCAGATCGTGAGTGATGAACAGCACCGTGACGCCCGCGGCTTGCCAAATCCGGAGTAGATGCGCCTGCATGCTGGCGCGGGTCTGGGCGTCGAGCGCGCCGAACGGCTCGTCCATCAGCAAGATGCGCGGGTCGTTCGCCAGAGCGCGAGCGATCGCGACGCGTTGCTTCATGCCGCCAGACAGCTGCGCCGGGTAGAGATCGGCGAAATCGGTCAACCCGACCAGCTTTAGCCATTCATCGGCGGCTTTGCTGGCCTTGTCGTCACGCAGACCCTTCATCTTCGGGCCGAACAGCACGTTTTTCCTGACCGTGAGCCAGGGGAAGAGTGTGTAGTTCTGAAACACCATGCCGCGATCGGCACCTGGGCCGGTGACGGGGACGCCGTCCACGGCGACGATGCCCGCGCTCGGATCCTCGAGCCCCGCCACCACGCGAATCAGCGTGGACTTGCCGCAGCCGGAAGGTCCGATCACACTGATGAACTCGTTACGACGGACCTTGAAGTTGATGTCCGACAGCGCGACCAGCTTGCCGCTCGGGCTGTCGGGGCTCGGGAACTCGCGGAATAGGTGCTCGATGCTGAGCACTACCTTGCGCTTCTCTATCTCGGCAAAGTACTCGGCGACTTCAGGGAGATGGTCGAGGTAGCTCGGTAACTGGATGCGATCATCGGACATGAGTCGGTAGCTTTCGCGACGCACCACCAGCCTGCGCCGCTTGACGGAGAGGTCAGGTGCCGGCGAGCCGGGCGCGTTGCGGCAGCGCACGGCGCACGGCGCGCATCATGCGCACGAGCTTGGTTTGACCCGTCTCCCAAGGGAAGAGGTAGCGGCCTACCAGCGCTAGAAATTGATCGGTGGCGAGTCCCACCAAACCAATGATGACGATCGCAGCGTATACGTTGTCGAAGTGGCGGTAGCGCTGCTGTTGATAAAGCCAGGCGCTCAAGCCGGACTTTTCACCGATCAGTTCGGCCACCACCAAGTAGGTCCAGGCCCAACCGATCAGGATGCGCATGTCGCGATACAGCCCCGGAATGGCACCCGGCACTACCACGTTCCAGACCAGCTGCCGCTTGTTGGCACCGAGCGTCTGCGCCGCGTGCAGCAAGGACACCTCGACCGAGCGCGTCGTGTTCGAAACGATCAGTACCATCTGAAAGAACGTGCCGATGAAAATGATGGCGATCTTCGGCTCGTCTTGCAGGCCGAGTACCGTCAAGGCCAACGCGCCGAACACCGGCGCGGGCATGTAGCGCACGAAGTCGACGAACGGCTCGAATAGGCGCGCAAAGAACGGGAATGTTCCGCACAGGACACCCAGCGGCAGCCCAAGGACGGCGGACCAGAAGAAGCCCCAGAAGATCACCTTGCAGCTTTGCATCAGGCTTTCATGCAACCACGCGTCACCATCGCGCTCGGGGGCGGTGGTGAACGCGGTGTACATGGCGCGCGCAACGGCGTGCGGTGGTTGCAGGTAGATCGGGTTTACTCGCTCGCCCGAGACGCGCCGCGCATGGGCGGCATCGAGCTCCCGGTTGCGCAGGATGACCACGTCCAGATCGACGCGTTCGCCGACGGCAACGTAGCTGTGCTCACCGGGAACGTTGCTATCACCGGCGTCAGAGACCAAAACTTGCGGGTGCCAGATGAACGGCACGTAGCTGATCGCGCACCAGCTCAAGAGCGGCAAGACGAAGGCCAGCACCCCCACCCAAAACCGTGCCTGCGCGTCGAGCGGCTTCCGCACGCCCAGCAAACGGGCCAGGGGCTCGTTCTTCGGCACGGACGATTGGGGGGTTTTGGCGGGTGGCGTCATAGAACGTCCGGCCCTGAAGTGGCGCGGCGGGAGCCCTCATCTATGAGGGGGTGACTCGCATTAGAGTCCGCCCTTTCATGTTGCAGGCAGATGTCGGAGACGCTTCGGCGCAAAGAGAACAGGCAGCTGGTAACCGCGCTTCAACAACGCGAACTGCCCGGCAAGCGGTCAGTTACGTCGAGGCAACTCGCGACCGTGAACTGGCGCGAGCAGACGCGCATTGGGATTCGGACCAGGGGCAGCCCTTGGGCAGGCCCACGGGCGAGGCCGATATCAGCGGGGCGAAACGCCTCGTATTCCCCATAAATTCCGATAGTTTTGCAACGCTTCTGCAACCGAATTTGTAGGGGGCTTTTCGGCCAGGCACGGGCGCCCTAGTAGTGGCATTGAAGTGAGTGGCCGGGATTTCACCGGCCCGCGAGCGAAAGCGAAGCATGACTACGGAAGTTGTCCCGGGACGCGTCGAGCAGCCCAAGTCCACGCGTTGGGTCCTGGCTGGGGCGTTCGTCATAGCGCTGGGTATCGCGATCGTGTTCGTGCGGGGGCGCCAGGCGGCCCCGACCGGCGCCCCCGCGACCGACAGCGCAGCGCTTGCTCGCCCAGTCCCAGTCGTGGTGGCACGCGCCAGCAACCGGGACGTTCCGGTCTTCTTGGACGGCCTCGGCAACGCAGTGCCGCTCGTAACCGTGACCGTTCGCCCGCAGGTGGACGGACCGCTGACAGCGATCTCGTTCCAAGAAGGGCAGCAAGTAAAAAAGGGCGATCTGCTGGCGCGCATCGACCCGCGCCCCTTTGCCATCCAGCTCCACCAAGCCCAAGCAGCGCTGGCGCGTGATCAGGCCCAAGCCAAGAACGCCCAAGTCAACCTGACGCGCTACATCGCGCTGCACGATCAGGGGCTCGCCACGCAAGAACAGCTGGACGACCAACGTGCGACGGCAGACCAGCTCGCGGGAACCATCAAGTCGGACGCGGCCACGATCGAGAGCGCGCAATTGCAGCTGACGTACACCGAGGTGCGCTCGCCGGTCGAGGGCGTGACCGGCGTTCGCCAAGTCGACCAAGGCAACGTCGTGCATGCCTCGGACGCGAACGGCATCGTGGTCGTGACGCAGCTCGACCCGATGGCCATCGTGTTCACTCTGCCGCAAGACAACTTGCCACAGATCAATCGAGAGATCGCGGCTGGCCTGCAGATCGAAGCCTACAGCCGAGACGGCGATCGCTTGCTCGGACGCGGAAAGCTCAGCCTGGTGGACAACCAAGTCAGCTTGACCACTGCTACGGTTCGCTTGAAAGGGATCGTACCCAACCCGGACAAGGCACTTTGGCCCAACGAGTTCGTGCGGGCGCGGCTGCTGCTCGCGACACGCACGGGCGCACTCTCCATCCCAGCGCCCGCAGTGCAACGAGGACCTCAAGGCACGTTCGTGTACGTAGTGATGCCGGATCAAACTGCCGCCCTCCGTACGGTCGAAGTCGAGACCGTTCAAGATCAATGGGCAGTGATCAAGAAGGGCCTTCAGGCCGGCGATCAGGTCGTGGTCGAAGGGCAGAATCAACTGCGCCCGGGGGCCAAAGTGGCCCTGCGCTCGAGCGTTACAGGCCCAGCAGGCGGGACCGGCGCACCCGCTAGCAGCAGTGATACGCAGCAACCCACTACGGGTACAAAAGGAAAGCGCGGCGGAGCCCAGCCGTGAGCATCTCCGAGCCCTTCGTGCGTCGCCCAGTGGCGACGACGCTGCTCGTGATTGGCATCCTGATCGCCGGCATCGTCGCATTCCGCGCGCTGCCCGTGTCCGCGCTTCCGCAGGTCGATTACCCGACGATCGTCGTCTCCACGTTCATGCCGGGTGCGAGCGGACAGACCATGTCGGCCACGGTAACCACGCCGCTCGAACGTCAGTTCGGTCAGATGCCGGCGTTGTCGCAAATGACCAGCGTGAGCAGCTTCGGCAGCTCGCAGATCACCCTGCAATTTACGCTGGAACGCAACATCGACTCCGCGGAGCAAGACGTGCAGGCGGCGATCAACGCCGCCTCGAACTTACTGCCGAAGACGCTGCCGACGCCGCCTTCCTACAGCAAGAGCAACCCCGCTGACACGCCCATCCTCACCTTGAGTGTGAGCTCGGACACATTGGCGCTCAGCCAAGTCGATGACTACGCCGACTCGATCCTAGCGCAGAAAATTTCGCAAGTGTCTGGCGTGGGCCTGGTCAGCCTGAACGGCGGATCCAAACCGGCCGTTCGCATCCAAGTCGACCCGGAAGCGCTGGCCGGCTCGGGGCTCAGCCTAGAAGAGGTGCGCGCCGCAATCGCCCTCGCCAACGTCAACCAACCCAAGGGCACGCTCGACGGCCCACGCCAGAGCTACACCATCGCGACCGACGATCAGCTGTTCAAGGCCGAAGCTTTTCGACCTCTGATTCTGGCTTACAAGAATGGCGCTCCGATCCGCCTGAGCGACGTTGCGACCGCCCAGGACGGCGTTGAAAATAGCGAGCTTGCCGGCTGGGCGGACGAAAAACGCGCCATCATTCTGAACGTGCAGCGGCAACCGGGTGCGAACGTGATCGACGTTGCCAATCGAGTCAAGGCGCTCTTGCCGCAACTACAAGCGTCCTTGCCGTCGAACATCCAGACCAAGGTCCTGAGTGATCGAACCGAGACGGTGCGCGCGTCGGTCGAGGACGTGGAATTCACGCTGCTGCTCACGATCGGCCTGGTCGTAGCGGTCATTTACGTGTTCTTGCGCAGCATTCGTGCCACGGCCATTCCGAGCCTAGTCGTGCCCTTGTCGCTGATCGGCACGTTCGGGGTGATGTACTTGCTCGACTACAGCCTGGACAATTTGTCGCTGATGGCGCTGACCATATCCACGGGCTTCGTCGTGGACGACGCGATCGTGATGATCGAAAATATTGCGCGCTATATCGAGGAGGGCGAGTCCCCCTTCGAAGCGGCGCTCAAGGGCAGCAAACAGATCGGATTCACGATCGTGTCGCTCACGGTTTCGCTGATAGCCGTGCTCATTCCACTGCTCTTCATGGGCGGCATCGTCGGTCGCTTGTTCCGTGAATTCGCGGTCACCCTCAGCGTCGCCATCGGTATGTCAGCGCTGCTTTCTTTGACGCTGACGCCGATGATGTGCGCCTTCTTGTTGCGCCCCGAGCCGCCGATTTCGGAGCGTGGAGCGTTTCATCGCTGGTCGGAAAGAGCTTTCGACGGGCTGGTCGCGCTGTACGACCGTGGACTGAAGTGGGTGCTCCGGCATCAGCGCACGACGCTGATCGCGACCATCGCCACCCTGCTTTTCACGCTGTTCGTGGCTTGGATCGTGCCGAAAGGCTTTTTCCCACAACAAGACACGGGGCTGATCGTGGGAGTCACCGAAGCCGCAGCTGACGTCTCGTTTCCGCGCATGTTGCAGCTCGAGACACAAATATCGGACGTGGTGCGCCGAGATCCGGACGTCGATCACGTCGTGTCGTTCATCGGCGCAGATGGCACGAACGCGACCGTGAACAGCGGTCGCCTCTCGATCACCTTGAAACCCCGCAGTGAACGCAAATCCACCAGTGACGAGGTGATCCTGCGGCTCAAGCCAGAGCTTTCGCAAGTGACCGGCGTAGCTACGCATTTGCAGTCGGTTCAAGACCTGCAAGTCGATAGCCGCGTTGGTCGCACTCAATACCAGTACACGATGGAGGACGCCGACGGCAGCGAGCTCGACGAATGGTCCGGCAAGATGCAGACCGTGCTCGAGACATTGCCGCAACTGACCGACGTGGCTAGCGATCAACAGACCGCAGGGCCACAGCTCAGCCTGGAAATCGATCGCGACACGGCCTCCCGCCTCGGGGTTTCGCCGCAGCTGATCGACGATACGCTGTACGACGCCTTTGGTCAGCGGCAGATTTCGACTATCTTCACACAGCTCAATTTGTATCGCGTGATCTTGGAGGTGAAGCCGGAGGCGAGTGAAGATCCGCGGGCGCTCGAGCGCCTCTACGTACGCTCCGCTAGCGGCAGCCAGGTCCCGCTCTCGAGCTTCGTGCACATGACGCACACCACGGCGCCGCTCGCGCTCAGTCATCAGGGGCAATTCCCTGCCGTCACGCTGTCTTTCAATTTGGCGAAGGGCTCGCTCGGCGACGCCGTGCAAGCGATCCACGCCGCCGAGGCAGAAATTGGTCTACCCCCCGGGATCCGCGCTGACTTCAGCGGCACGGCCAAAGCGTTCAAAGACTCGCTCGCCAGCGAACCGCTGTTGATTCTGGCCGCTCTGGTGACCGTCTACATCGTGCTCGGAGTGCTGTACGAAAGCTACATTCACCCGATCACGATTCTGTCCACGCTGCCCTCTGCTGGCGTCGGCGCGCTGCTGGCGCTGATGCTTTGCGGCAGTGAGTTCAGTGTGATTGCGCTGATCGGCATCATCCTCTTGATAGGCATCGTCAAGAAGAACGCGATCATGATGATCGATTTCGCGCTCGAAGCCGAGCGTGAGCAAGGCATGTCGCCCGAGGAGTCGATTCATCAAGCGTGCCTCTTGCGCTTTCGACCCATCATGATGACTACCTTGGCCGCATTGCTCGGTGGTTTACCGCTGGCACTCGGTTCTGGCTCTGGATCGGAGCTGCGTCGCCCGCTCGGTATCGCCATCGTCGGCGGGCTGCTGATCTCGCAAGTGCTGACGCTCTACACGACACCGGTGATTTACCTGTACATGGATCGACTGGGCCGCTACTTGTCGCGAAACAAGCGCGTGCGCGGCGTCTCAGGTGCCCCAGAGCCGGCGCCAGAAGTGACATGACGCGCATCGCGATCCCCGACGGGGGGAATATCGCCGGTCCGTTCATCCGGCGCCCGATCGCCACCACTCTGCTGGCGATTGGCGTGCTCCTGGCCGGCGCGTGGGCGTACACCCTGCTACCGGTTTCCCCGCTGCCGCGCGTTGATTTTCCGACCATTTCCATTAGTGCCAGCTTGCCCGGCGCGAGCCCGGAGACCATGGCCTCGTCCGTCGCGACGCCGCTCGAGCGGCGCTTCGGTCGCATCGCCGGGGTGACCGAAATCACGTCCACCAACGTGCTCGGCACGACCAACGTCACACTCCAGTTCGATCTGGACCGAGATGTGGACTCGGCTGCACGCGATGTGCAAGCAGCGATCGCGGCGGCGGGCGGTGAGTTGCCCACGAATTTGCCGTTCCGCCCGACCTACCGCAAAGTCAACCCGGCTGACTCACCGGTGATGATCGTGTCCATGACCTCGGACACCGTGCCACTGGCTCAGGTGTTCGAAGCAGGCAACAGCATCTTGGCTCAGAAGATCTCGCAGCTGCCTGGCGTGGGGCAGGTCACGGTGGGCGGCGGACAGCAGCCCGCGGTGCGCATCCAAGCCAACCCGAAGGCGCTCGCGGGCATGGGCTTGAGCATGGCCGATCTACGGGTCGCGGTCTCCTCCGCCACCGCCAACGAAGCCAAGGGCAGCATCGCCGGAATTCGACAAACCACGATCATCGGCGCCAACGACCAGCTGTTCGGTGCGGACGCTTTTCGCTCCGTGGTGATCGCTTATCGTGATGGTGCGCCGGTCCGCCTGAACGAGGTGGCGGACGTCTTCGACGACGTCGAAAACAACCGGGTGGCCGCGTGGCACAACGGTAAACGCGCGGTATTACTGATCATTCGTCGACAGCCGGGGTCCAACATCATCGAGACCACGGAGCGGGTTACGAAGCTGATTCCGGAGCTCGTGAAGTCCATTTCGCCGGCGATCAACGTGGTCGTAGCGGTAGAACGCACCAAATCGATCAAGGGCTCGGTACGAGACGTCGAAAAGACGTTGCTACTCAGCGTGTTGCTCGTAATCGGCGTGGTGTTCGTGTTCCTGCGAAGCGTGCGCGCGACCTTGATCCCGAGCGTGGCCGTGCCGCTATCCTTGGTCGGCACCTTCGGCGTGATGTATCTGCTCGACTACAGCCTCGACAACTTATCTCTGATGGCGCTCACCATCTCGACGGGCTTCGTGGTCGACGACGCCATCGTGGTGACCGAAAACATCACTCGTTACATCGAACAGGGCAAACGTCCGCTCGAAGCGGCACTGGAGGGCGCCAAACAGATAGGCTTCACGATCTTGTCGATCACCGCCTCGCTGCTCGCGGTATTCATCCCGCTGCTCTTGATGGGAGGCATCGTAGGCAGGCTGTTTCGCGAGTTTGCGGTGACCTTGAGCGTGGCGATTGGCTTTTCGGCGCTGGTCTCGCTGACTCTCACACCCATGATGTGCTCGCGCTTGCTGCGCCCGGCCGGCCACGCGCATGGCCGCCTGTACACTTCCTCGGAGCGCGTATTTGCGGCGCTCTTGCGCGGCTACGAGCACGCGCTCGATTGGGTCCTCGGGCACCGACATCTGGTGCAATTGCTCCAGATAGCGACCGTCGGCCTGACCGTATTCTTGTTCATCATCTTGCCAAAGGGCTTATTTCCTCAACAAGATTTGGGTCAGTTGATGGGCTTTTCCGAAGCCCCACAAGACGTTTCCTTCAAGACGATGCGCGAGCGACAGTTGGCCGTAAATCAGATCGTGCAGGCCGACCCGGACGTGGCCAACGTCGTTTCGTTCATCGGTTCAGGCAATGGCTCGACCGGCAATACGGGCACGGTCTTCGTCGATTTGAAGCCGATGCCGCCTCGTCACTCGTCCGGCGACCAGGTCATCGCTCGACTGCGACCGAAGCTGGGAAAATTGGTCGGAGTCAACTTGTTCATGCAGTCCGTGCAAGACGTGCGCGTGGGCGGACGCTCCTCGCGCACACAATACCAATACACTCTACAGGACGCGGATCTCGACGAGCTCAGGGACTGGGCGCCGCGTGTGATGGATCGCTTCAAGAAGATCCCGATTTTGAAGGACGTGGCGACGGATCAGCAGACCTCCGGGCTCACCTTGGCGCTGAACATCGATCGCGACACCTCGGCTCGCCTCGGCCTGTCACCGGCCGCGATCGATAGCGCGCTCTACGACGCCTACGGCCAGCGCCAAATCGCGACCATGTACGGTCCGCTGAATCAATACCGCGTCGTGCTAGAGACCAAGCCCGAATTCCAAGTCGGTCCAGAAAGTCTGAAGGAGCTTTACGTGGGCGCCCCGAGTGGCGGACAGGTTCCGCTCCCGGCGATCACGAGCTCGACCGTGACCTACACGCCGCTGGCAATCAATCATCAGGGACAGTTCCCTGCGACCACGTTGTCCTTCAATCTAACGCCCGGCAAATCCCTGGGCGATGCGATGAAAGCGATCGACCTCGCGGAGCAGGACATCGGCATGCCGCCCAGTATCCACGCCGCGTTTCAAGGCACGGCGCAAGCCTTCTCGGCGTCGCTCGCGAGCCAACCGAAGCTACTGATGATCGCGCTCTTGGCCGTGTACATCGTGCTCGGCGTGCTCTACGAAAGTTACGTTCACCCGCTCACGATCTTGTCCACGATTCCGTCAGCCGGAGTCGGCGCACTGCTCGCGCTGCTGCTGTTCAAAACCGAGTTCAACGTGATCGCGCTGGTCGGCTTGATCTTGCTGATCGGCATCGTGAAGAAGAACGCCATCATGATGATCGACTTTGCGATCGAGGCCCGGCAAAATAGAGGCCTCTCCGCGCACGACGCCATCCGCGAGGCCTGCCTGCTGCGCTTCCGACCAATCTTGATGACGACCGCCGCCGCCTTACTCGGAGCATTGCCGTTGGCGTTCGGCACTGGGATCGGCTCGGAATTGCGGCGCCCGCTTGGCATCGCGATCGTCGGCGGCCTGATCTTGTCGCAGCTCCTCACTTTGTTCACGACGCCCGTGACTTACCTGTCGCTCGACCGTTTCACGCGAAAAAAGCAGCACGCTCTCCACGCGAATTCGCTCGAGCCAGCCGCCGCGCACGGCAAGTAAAGTGTGGCGCGGGTCGCGGGCTCGACTACTTGCAGAGGCGTGAGTTAGGCTTGACGTATGCCGAATGCCGTTCGAACCCTGCGCGCGAAACTGCGAGACTTTGCGCTCACGTTGCCCGAAACCCATGAGGACATGCCCTGGGGAGAACGAGTGCTGAAGGTGAAGAACAAGGTCTTCGTATTTCTGGGGCACGACGCCGACACCGAACACTTCGGTCTGAGCGTGAAACTACCCACTTCGAGTCAGCGCGCGTTGCGTCTGCCGTTCAGTTCACCGACTGGCTACGGCCTCGGCAAGAGCGGTTGGGTGAGCGCAAAGCTCGACGACAAGTCGCAAGCCTCGTTCGAAATGCTCCGCGACTGGGTGAAGGAGAGCTACTGCGCGATCGCACCCAAAGGCCTCGCGGAGCAGGTACAGCCCGACCCCGGTAAGGCCAAAGCCGCCAAGAAGGCCAAGGCCAAAACTGCCCGCGAGGGAACCGCCCAACGAAAGACCGAGGCCGAAGGCCGGGCCAAGTCGACCTCGCTACGCTTGGGTGGCCAGACGCGTAGGACGAAACGCTGACTAGCCCGTGATCGAGTAGCGGCTGGACTAACCTGCTTCGGGTATCGCGAAGCGCGTCGCCCAGCATTGCACTTGGTGGTTCGAATCTGGGGGCCGGACAGGGTGCTCTGTGCGCTAATATCCTGCGCTGAAACGCCGTGCTGGGGGACAACGCCGCGCAAGCGAGCTAGGCTCTCCGGCCCGATGACTTACCGCAGCAGCACCACGACTCAAGGCCGCAACATGGCCGGCGCGCGCTCCCTTTGGCGCGCAACCGGCATGAAAGATGCGGACTTCGACAAGCCGATCATCGCCATCGCCAACAGCTTCACGCAGTTCGTCCCGGGGCACGTGCATTTGCACGACGTCGGGCAGCGCGTAAAAAAGGTGATCGACGCGGCGGGTGGCTGGGGCGTCGAGTTCAATACCATCGCGGTCGATGATGGCATCGCCATGGGGCACGGCGGCATGCTGTATTCACTGCCCAGCCGCGATCTGATCGCCGACAGCGTGGAGTACATGGTCAATGCGCATTGCGCCGATGCGCTGGTGTGCATCTCCAACTGCGACAAGATCACGCCCGGCATGCTGCTCGCGGCGATGCGCTTGAACGTACCGACAATCTTCGTCTCCGGTGGCCCAATGGAGGCTGGCAAGATCGTTGGCACGCACGACCGCGACGGCAAGGCGTTGGTGCGCAAGCTCGACTTAATCGACTCGATGATCGCCTCGAGCGATTCGAAGGTGAGCGACGCCGAACTAAAGGAGATGGAACGCTCGGCCTGCCCGACCTGTGGCTCCTGCTCGGGCATGTTCACTGCGAACAGCATGAACTGCTTGAACGAGGCACTCGGGCTCGCGTTGCCGGGCAACGGCACCTTGCTTGCGACGCACGCGCGGCGCTGGGAGTTATTCGCCGCGGCCGGCGAGCGCATCGTGCAGATGGCCAAGCGTTTCTACCTCGAGGGCGACGCCACGGTCTTGCCGCGCAGTATTGCCACCTTCGATGCTTTCGAGAACGCGATGACGCTGGATATCGCGATGGGCGGCTCGACCAACACGGTGCTCCACATTTTGGCCATCGCCGAAGAGGCTGGCGTGAATTTCAAGATGTCGGACATCGATCGTTTGTCACGCAAAACGCCCAGCATCTGCAAAGTGGCGCCCTCTTCGAGTTATCACGTGGAAGACGTGCATCGCGCGGGCGGCATCTTCACCATCCTCGGCCAGCTCGACCAGGCGGGGCTGATCCACCGCAACGTGCACACCGTGCACGAAAAAACCATCGGCGCCGCCATCGACCAGAACGACGTTCATCGACCGACCGCGACGGCGGCGGCCAAACAACGCGCGCTCGCGGCGCCCGGTGGCGTGCCGACGCAAACCGCGTTTTCGCAAGACAAGTACTTCCCCAGCATCGACGCCGACCTGGAAGAGGGCTGCGTCCGCGACGTGCCCCATGCGTACACGACAGAAGGCGGCCTGGCGGTGCTGTACGGCAACATCGCGGTCGAAGGCTGCATCGTGAAGACCGCAGGTGTGGATGAGTCGGTCTGGAAGTTCGAAGGCCCCGCACGGCTGTTCCACTCTCAAGACGCGGCTTGCGACGCCATCTTGGCCGATCAGATCAAGCCCGGCGACATCGTCGTCATCACCTACGAGGGGCCCAAAGGCGGCCCGGGCATGCAAGAGATGCTGTATCCGACGTCGTTCTTGAAAGGCAAAGGCTTGGGCAAGGCCTGCGCGCTGATCACGGACGGGCGGTTCAGCGGCGGCACCTCGGGACTCAGCATTGGTCATGTGTCGCCGGAAGCGGCGGAGGGTGGCGCAATCGCCTTGGTAGAAGAAGGCGACCGCATCCTGATCGACATCCCCAACCGCCGGCTCGAGCTCTTGGTCGACGAACGCGCTCTGGCCAAACGCCGGGAGGCCGCCGAGGCGCGTGGGCGCGACGCATTCCGCCCGAACCGGGACCGCTACGTTTCGACGGCTCTACAAGCCTACGCGCTGATGACCACCAGCGCGGCGCGCGGCGCCGTGCGGGACCTCACACAGCTCACGCAGTCGAAACACGGGAGATGACCGCATGACAACTCGCGTGCTGCTGATTCGGCATGGCGCGACCGTGCTCAGTGCCGAAGATCGCTTCGCTGGCGCGACCGACGTCGCGCTTTCGGAAGAGGGACAACAGCAGGCCTTTGCGCTCGGCGAGCGTTTGTCGGAAGCCGAGATCACGGCGGTCTACGCGAGCCCGATGCAACGCACGATTGCTACCGCTCAATTCATCGCCGCACCGCACCAGCTACCCGTGACGACCGACCCAGGTCTTCGCGAGATCGATCATGGCCGCTGGGAACAGCTCACGCGTCGCGAGGTCGAGCAGCGTTTTCCCGAAGAGTATGCCAACTGGGAGGCCGACCCGTTTACGTTCGCACCGGAAGGGGGAGAGTCCGGGCTGGGCGTGATGGCACGGGCACTGCCGGTTCTACGACGCATCGTGGTGGCGAATCCCGACAGGACGGTCGCGGTTGTCTCACACAAGGCCACGATTCGGCTGGTGCTGTGCAGCTTGCTCGGCATCGACGCTCGGGGTTATCGCGATCGCCTCGATCAATCGCCGGCCTGCCTCAATGCGCTCGACTTCAAAGATCCCGTTCGCGCGCGTTTGGTCGTCTACAACGACACTTCGCACTATGCACTTCGGCCAGCAAAGACCCACTCTCGTTTATCCAAGTGGTGGGGCTGAGCCGAGGAATTACACGCGGAGCTCGCACTCAGGCAGCGTGAGATTTCCAAGGTGTGCGCAATTTTGACGTTTCGCCAGATTCTCGAGGACGTTCGCCAGAGTCTCGAGGACGTATGTGCGGCGCACTACCGAACGCGCCGCACGTCCGCACACAACCAAACTTCTCCAAAGCGGGCTGACAACGTCAAAGGATCATTGTGGGATGGTCCAAGGTAGTGCAATGCTAAATTCGATTAAGGTTAGATCGAAGTGGCTCGCGCAGACCAATCACCCTACCCAGAGCCGGATGACCCGGTCAGTGAACAGCGGTTCGTCGGTGAAGCCGTGGCAATCAGGCTGCGCTACCGGCAAGCGCTGATCACGCTACGTACGGGCAAGCTGTACTTGGGCCGGAGCCCGGAATGCGAGCTGGCGATCAGCGATCCCGCCGTTTCGCGTCGGCACGCGCGGCTATGGGTCAG
>Ga0302321_100003294_pt1 | contig 13850 bp, 30 predicted proteins | sample Fen_T0_1_FD_202505 | JGI IMG/M metagenome (GOLD analysis project Ga0302321, IMG submission 202505) | Peat permafrost microbial communities from Stordalen Mire near Abisko, Sweden - Fen_T0_1 | ecosystem: Environmental > Terrestrial > Soil > Wetlands > Permafrost | place: Sweden: Abisko...
AAATACAAGCTGATGCGTGACGACGACGATAAGCCGGATTACGAAAAGGAAATCCCAAAAGCAAAACAAGAACGCAAGGTGTATCGCACACTGCTTGCGCAACAACGTGAAAAACAGAGATAGAGCGGGAGGGCATTCATCATGGCAACTTTATCAGTCGTTCAACGTTCCAAGGCAAAGCCGAATCTGATCAGGCGCGCGACGAAAAGCGCAACAGTGACGAATCTCACTGCTACCAAGGTCAGCGCCAAACCACCGCCACCGCCGCCGCCACGGCCTTCTATCGTGCCATCGAAGGCTAAGAGAAGTGGTATCAAAGATATTGAATTGGGGTGTCGGATTCGACTGCGGCGCATTGAGCAAGGGCTTTCCCAAAATGAGCTTGCGCGGACACTCGGTGTGTCATTCCAGCAGATTCAGAAATACGAAATGGGACGCAACCGTATCACGGCGAACAGACTGGTCCAAATAGCCGAAGCGCTGCAGACACCGATGGCATTTTTCTATGGTGACGGTGGTGGAGACGACGGGACGAAAGAGGTCGAGAGCTTGTTGTTTATCGACAGCAGCTTCAGCCTTCGATTATTACGCGCTTATTCCAGTCTCAAAAATCAAAGCCTGCAACACCAGTTTGTCACGATGATCGAAAGCATCGTGGCATCGCAAACAATGATACCCGACGAATAGGTGCTTAGCGTTGTGTAAGGAGTCGCGTGATGGCTGTTGAACAATGGGTCAAGGATATCGTCGCGGACATTTGGCCATCCAGCATGAAGGTCGGCGACATCGTCAAGCATCCTGATGGCCGTTATGTGCAAATTGTTGACGGCCATCTCTGGACTGAAGGCGGGTTTTCAAATTTCTGGTATTGGCGCGAAGTTAAACGAGACGGCACGCTCGGCCGGCTTGAGCACGGCTATGGATGGTGATCGGTGAGTATCCAACATAAGAGCCGGCACGCACCCGACAACGATGAGCCATGGGTCTTCGCGTCCCTTGGTGATTTCACATGTTCGATCTGCGCGCCGAACATGATGGAAAAGAATGACGTTGAGAGCTACGCCGATAGCATCTTTCCCGGGAAACCATGGCGCTCGATCAACAAGGCGAACTTTGGACTCGGCGGGCAAACACCTAATCCATGCAATGATGCGCCAGATAAGCGCACTCACTGGTTCATGTTTCGAGAAAGCTAACCGAAATGGTGGAAGAATGGCGCGTCAACTATGTCGTGCGGCCGGGCGGCCTGATGCGATGTTGTCTAGCAACGCTCTGTCGGTTCATGGAGAGCGACGCAACCAAGCCTCCAGAGCAAGGCGACAAGTTGCATTGCATGTACGATCACAGTTTCACAGGCGCGATGATCTTCAGGGATGGCGCTTGGGAATGGGATCAAAAGCCGGCATGGAAAGAAGGGTGGAGATCATGACGCTTGGACCGCGCGCGAAAGAATTTCACGGTGTGAGCAGCGGTTGGTTCACCGATGCCAGCAACAGCGACAATATCTTGATTATGACCGGTGACAGAGTGATCGGATCGATCATCCGAACGCCGACAGGCAGATGGCGCGTTGAAATTCTTTGGTCTGGTCCAACCGGTGACATCACAGGCGATTTCATAGAGTACAGGATTGCGCTGGCGTTTGTTGAAGGCGTTGAGAAGACATTTGCAGCGTTCAAGGGCGGCTTCCCGCTATGAGATTGAGACATCGCAAGCGCCCCAATCATTTGCCACCGAACCCGGAAACACCGGAGATCGCGGCGTTGATCGCGCGGGCGCAAGAGCTGTGCGAGGGTTGCCGCACGAATTGGCGCATCCGCCATAACTGGACGCACAATCAGAGCACGATTGTCTGTACTGCCCAAAGCGTTCGCATAGCCTTGCGTGTCGTCGCCAACCGAAAGCATGCGGCATGAGCGAAATCTGGTGGATTTACTCGCCGGTCAACGGTGTGACTTGGGCCGGCTTGCGCATCGCGCATTTCGAACTGACATCAAACAGCGACACAGAGCTTGTCGTGATCTCCGGAGAATCCGATCCAAGACGGATCGGCATGCGCGTCTGGGAGGACGTCCAACGCAATGAGCATTGGTACAAGGTCGAGCAGATTACGGTGCCGAGTCTGGCGACCGTTGTCGCGGCGGCCATCAAACAAGATTTCATAACGGAGGAAACACCGGGCACAAAGACCTATCGTTGTCGAGTCTGCAACGATGATCGTTCTGTAAGAACACATAACCCTTTCGCGAAGTGCAACAGATGCGGATCACAGATGACCGCTATCGAAAGAATGGAGAGGCAGCAATGAATCAGCATGTGATGAACGTGATGGACACCAGCGGACACATGACGGTGACGTGGAATCCGACTGTTCCGATTGAAGTAAAGCACGCGCGCGACACGTTCGACTCCATGGCAGAGCAGGGTTATCACGCCTTTCGGATCGAGGGAGTTGATCAGCAAGGCGCGCGGATGAAGGAATTCGACCCGACCGCTACCAAGATTATGTTGATCCCGCAACTACGCGGCGGCTGATCTCTGATGCCGATCCTGATTCCGAATACATGGGTTTGGACCACCAGCCAAGTTGCAACGACGACATCGGCGACGACTACGATTTATTGGCTGGCGGCCAACTCGACGGCGACAACGGCATGGTACACGCCGACAACTATCGGAACCAACCCGTGGCCGGTGTACTGGTTTGGTGATGATCAGGAAATGCAACAGCGGGTCGAACGAAGGCTGGAGACGAACGCGCGATGGCGACAGCGACAGCTCGAAGTCGCTGCGCCGGCTATCATTCGACACCGGATCGATGACACCGCGAAACAGCGCGCGCGCGAGTTACTACTTGAACACCTGACACCAGAGCAACGGACCATGTTTGAATTGCAAGGTTGGTTCATCGTATGGGGCGGGAGAACAAAAACCAAATATCGAATCCGTGGCAATCGCGAAAGCGTCGTCGGGAACGTCGATGTCATGAGCGATGATAGAGTGACCCATCGTTTGTGCGGCCATTGCGCGCCAGATCAAGTGCCGTTCGGAGATCAACTCCTAGCGCAAAAACTCATGATCGAATTGGACGAGCACGAATTTTTACGAATCGCAAACAGGCATCCGGCATGACCCAAGATGACGAGATAGAGCAGCAGTATGTCGACCAGATGCGCAAACTCGCGTCGATCATTGATGCATACTTCAATGGTCCTAAAAAGGGCAAGCAGAGAAAGACAGCGTTCGTTTTGCTCATCGCTCCATTCGGAGACACCGATGGTCGTGTCAACTACGTCTCGAATGGCGACCGGAAAGACGTTACCACGATGATGCGTGAGGTTATTGCGAGATTCGAGGGGCAAGCGGAGATGAAGGGCCGGGCATGAGTTACATCATTCGCCAGATTCCGGATTGATCCAATGACCACGATCCCGATCCCCGAACGTATGCGCCATCTCAACGTTGATGCGCGCGGCTATGCGATTCCGTACGGCGTTGTGATCGACACCAGCGGCACCGTGCATTTCGCCATGAACGACGAACGTATTCGACAGGAGTCGATCAAGCGCGACCTGTGCTCGCTGTGCGGCAAGCGGTTGTTGCGTGGTCGCTGGTTCGTCGGTGGTTCGCTATCGGCATTCCACCCGAACGGCGCATTCATCGACCCGCCGATGCACTATGAATGCAGTCACTATGCGCTGCAGGCGTGCCCGTATCTCGCCGCGCCGCACTACGTCAGAGAGATCGGCCCGCAAAAAGCAAAGCAGGCGCAAGAAAATTTACGGAAGGCTGGAATTATTGCGGTGACGATTGACACCACCATGATGCCCGGCCGCCCGCATGGAGAGATTTTCATCGCGATCTGCTCGGCTGGTCAGACCGTCTTTCGCAACATGAACACGCGGCCTAAACTGCCGTTCATTGCACTGGAGTATTGGAAGCATGGCCGGATGATCGAGCGGTTGACCGGCCCGGCACTGTCGCGGCGATTGCCGAAAGAGTCAGAGGCGGCGATGGAGAATGCGGGATGACGCCGGCAGAGATCGGACAGATACATGCAAGGATGCAGGATATTACCAAGGCCGGTCGCCTGTCGATGTGGACGGTGTACGACCACCCCACAGACTTCCCGAATTGCTACGTCGCGCGTCTGTTCGATGTCAGTGGCAAGGGCATAGACCCGACATCGACCGTCGTCATATCCGACGACCTTGAGAAAATTCGTCACGTCATGGAGGTTGATCTTCAACTAGCGTGCCTTCGGCGGCAAGCCGGCGACGACGCCAAGATCGTGGAGACATGGGTATGACATGCGCCTATTGCCAATCATGGTCGGCGACGACCGAACGTCAACTTGCTACTCGTTTTCGAAACATGGCGGCCTCGCCGGACGCGACGCCTTTCCCGTGTCCGCAATGCGGCGGGACCGATTGGGCAACGACGCGAGAGCATATCTTGCCACCGTTGCCGGCGAATTTTTTTGATCGAGGCACGCATGCGGCGTGGCGTTTTCTGCGAAGTCTCGGACGGCGGCCATGAGGATCGTCAAATGAAACTCAGAATCGAACCGCACCCTGAAGAATATACAGAAGACAAAGCCGCGATGTTAATGGATGAAGAAACTGACAAGCTCATCTTGATTGGTTGCGAAGGCGCGCTTGCGACGGCGACCAACATCATGAACGCCATCAACAACATCGAAGGCTATGAGGAAGCGCTGCAGCAAATCGCGCAATGGTCGAACGCGTACCCGACGACGGTGTTTCCAGAACCTGATTTAGACAAGGCGCGGATGTTGCTGGAGGCCGGCGGGATCACACTCGACAGCATCAGCGCTCATTGTATGCGACACGTCATCAAGGGCGTTGGCGATATCGCCAAGAATGTACTCGGAGGTCAGCGATGGATAAAGTGAGTGCACTAAGACTTCAAGTTGACGAACGTTATTTAGGTCGGATACTTCGCGACCTCGACAAGTTATCCGGTGTCACTAGAATCGTATTGCCAAGCTTAAAAAAACTTTCGACTGAACCGGCGCGTAGAATAGTGCCGCCCGATCTGCAGATAAATGATCTAATCCGACGTGAACGCGGACTCTCTGCGAAAATTGCAGCGATCTGCAATCTCTCGACAGCAGCCGTGTGGATGTGGAAGCGAGTCCCTGCGAAACATGTCAATGCAGTATCAAGAGTCTTGGGCATTCCGCGCGAAAGAATTAGGCCTGATCTGTATTTGGTTGACTGAAATTCCCGGTCTCGTCTTTTGGCAGCTCCCCGCTGCCATTGGCCCCCCAAGCGAAGCGGGACCGGAATGGGGCGGCGGTGTTCGGTTGATCCAGCCCAAGACTGACACCGCCGTTTCAAATTCGAGGCTCTAGGCCGTTTGGTGTGGACACGGCCAAGAGGGGACGGCGGTGCTGACGGGGTAGTCGTCCGGGAAAGCACCGCCGTTTCTAAATGCAGGGAGGTCAGAAACATGATTGTCAAAGTTCAAATGCCAATCGCAACAAATGCGTCATTCAAACCTGCGCTGGTCTATGCCAAGGGTCGGATCGGCTTACAGCAACAGATATTGACTGAAGAAACGTTACGCGCGTTGAATGGCGATCTGAAAGGATTCTTCGAAGCCCGTCACGACGGCAAGCAATGGATCATCGGCAAACGCGTTGACGCTAAAGGCTGGTAGGCCATTCCATTTCGAGTTGCGTAGTTAGCTCGATCACTAAAAGCAGAATCTGAAATTATTTTCTTCAATGATTGCGGTCGAGATCGACAGCTAAGTCATTGACGACTCCAGCTCGCTCAGCAGTTGCATGGCCACACGTGTTACAGTTAGTTGTCGAGCGGGAATCATCCAACTCGACGGGCTGTTTGAAATTGTGGAGAACAACGAATGACGAAGAGCACAACTACGCGTGCGAACGCCGCGCTTGTTGCTGACATGGCCAACAATCCTGATGATCCGTTAAAGTGGTTCATCGCAATTGGAAATAACAATGGTTGGGGTCGTAGTGCCAAGTCGGAAGCGGAAGCCGTTGCCAACATGAACAAGAACGGGCACGGCAAGGCGAAAGAATATTTCGTCTATAAGTGCACGGAGAAAACGACGGTCAACGATATGGGCGGGTTCACTCGTCCGATGGGAGACCCGGAACCAATGAAGATTGCGCACGTGGGAGGAAAGAAGATAGCGCCATGAAAAACGAACACACATTCAACCTTGGTGACCGTGTGACGATCTTCCAAATGTCCCCATCGAAAGGCCTGATCATCGAGGGCATGGCCGCTATCGTCGAAATCATGGACATGGATGAAAGATACATTGTCCGGTTCGATAACGACGTGGACCAATACGACAAAGTCAGCGACGTGCCAACCTACGAACGGTTCGTCGATGTCCAAGGACAGGCCGATCCGGAAACCTACGTGAGGACCATCAACAACATTATCGCGAAAGGTCTTTGAGACTCCAAACGCAAAAAAGCCCCGTTGCCAAATCGGCAACGGGGCGTTTTCATATCAGCGTTTCGGTTAGTTGACGAAGGTGCCCCGGATCGGGACGCCGGAAACCTTGGGCACAGTTGACGTCCCGCTGTACTTGTTCGAAACAACCCAGCCGTCGACCAGTACGCCAGTCACCATGCCGCTGCGGAAGTTACCGCGATGAAGCGGGCCACTCGACAAGACCGGTGCCGGCGCAATCGCCGAACAGATCGCGTTCGAAATCGCGGTCGCGGTGACGACACCGGGATTGCCGGCCGAAATGATGTTGGCGATGGTGGTCGCGGTCGGGACGAACTTGCACGCCGTGGTGCAGGCGGCCTGCACGGCAGCGATGACATCCGCCATCGTCGGCGCTCCAGAGGTGACGGCACCCGTGACCGGGTCAGTGGTCGTGACGCAGCCCGCCAGCGTGGAGGATGCAAGCGCGACAGCGATGGCGAGGCTTCGAATGATCTTCATTGTGACTCCTTTGTTGTTGGTTAGATTCGGCCGACCAGAAGCAACACGACGAGGATGATGATGATCAGGCCAATTGCACCACCACCGTAATATCCGGTGCCGTAAAACGGCCCGCCACCGAAATTGCCGAGACCGCCGAACAATAGCACGACCAGAATAAGCAGGATCAAAAGCGGCATGGGTCAGATACTCCCGGCTGCAACCACGCCCTCAGTAACCGCGTTGCTGTAGGTTCGGAGATTGGCATCGGACAACGCCCAGCCATATCCGGACTTATCGACGGCCGCGCGCAATACGTCGAAGGCGACATCGTACTGCGCTTGATTTGGAACGCGTCGCTTTGGAGGCGTGACGGGTGTAGGCGTCAGTAGCGGCGCGATCACATCCGGAGGGATGACAGCCGCGACGTCCTCTTCGGGAAGCGACGTGCAAACCTGTGACAGCATGCGGGTCAACGCAACCTTGTCATAGGCTTCAGCCGATAGCCCCTTGAGATTCAGAATCTCTGAATTGAGAAACGCGTAGCCTTCATCCATGTACTTGGCGATGAACGCCGGCTCGATGTGCTGGAGCTTGCCCCATGTCACTGCGATGAAATTACCGTGCTCATCGCGCCCGACGATGGTGACCGTGTGGCCGCCCGACGGTTTCGAGTCGGATACTTTCCAGACCTTGCCAGCTTCAAACAAATCGTCGCAATCATCCGGCAGGCTCAACCCGATCTCGACCGCGCCGAACAGATAGGTCGCGAGCGCGAGCTGGTTGACGTTGCCATGCTCCAGCGCGACGTAGGCAAACACCTTGTGCCTGATATTGCGCGCGTCGCGAATGCCGACCAGCCGATGATATTCGGCCGCCGCTTGCATGTCGGTGCCCTGATCACTGTCGGGATTGTCGGCGCTGAATCCGGTTTGTGCTGCATAGTCCGACAGCACGTCAGCCGTCGTGATCCTCACACGCTCATTCTCACCGAGTAGCGACCAGAGATATTGCATGTGAGCCTTGGCGGCCCAGACGCAATTTCCGTATTCGTCGTTGCCGAGCATGTGCCATGGCTCTTTGCCCATCAAGCCCTGATGCCCGAACCTGATTGGAGGTGTCGGCAGCTTGGCGGGATTGAACACAGATTTGAACAGGAAGGCTTTCGCCGGCAATGGTCGGGACGGTTTTTTGCCGCGCTTATAGATCATGATGATTCAACCTTGCCCGAGATATTCCTCTGTGACTTTGAAAGTCGATGAAGCCGTTTGTTGCAGCCAAAAAATATGCTCACCAGATGGGTTACTAGACCCTTCGTAGTTGCCCTCGACCACAATTGGATCAAGCTTCGTGCCATCGGCCGTTGTTTGCTCGACCGTCGCGCGATAGCGACCATTGACGTGAACCTTAACCGCAGTGGTCATGATCGATCCTTTGGGTTTGCCGTTGCAGGATGGAACCCCTTGCCCGGCATGACACCGGGCAAGGGGAACTTTCAGGCCTTAGCGGGCACCAGCGGCCGGATTTGCGCTCTTGAAACGGCCCAGCGCCGCGCCAAGGGCAGGCTTCGCCGCCAGAACGGCCGCCGCCGAGCCTGCGGCCTTCGTCTGTGCGTCGCTGGCGGCTTGCGCCAGTGTCGTATCCCCCGGGGAAGCCGCCGCCGCAGAGACCGCCGTAGCGGCAACAGCCGCGTCCGCGTCTGCCGTGGCCTGCAGCGCCACCAGATCGACAGTGACCAGCGGAGCTGCAGCGAGCGCCGCCGCTGCGGCATTCGACTTTGCGAGGGCATCGGCCGCCGCAGACGCCAGACCCGCATCAGCGGGCGCGGCTAGGGCTGCAGCGGTGGCCGCATTCGACGCCATGAGGGCATCGGCCGCCGCCGTGGTCAGGCCCGGGTCAGGAACCTGAGTCACGGGCGTCGGAGTCGGGTTTGGCGTGGGAGTCGGGTTTGGCGTCGGGGTCGGGGTCACGACACCAGCCGGAATCGCCGTGGTCAGCTTGGCAATCGCCGCCTTGAGATTGGCGGTGCCAGCAACCAGCGCGGCCTTGTCTTCGGCATCAACCGGAGCATCGGCCGGGATCGCGGCGATCTGTGCCTGCAGATCGGTGACCTTAGACGATAGCAGCCCGAGTGCAGCAACCGCCGAATCGGTCGCGGAAGTGTTGAGGGCGATTGCATCAATCGCGTCTTGTACGTCTTGGTCGAGAGCCATGAGTTTGTCCTTTAACGTTTGGATGGTCGGGTCCAACGCATCGAAGCGCTGATTGATGATCGCCGCTAGGTCGGTTAGTCGGTCGAGTTCATCGGCGGCGAGCGCGATGAGTTCGTCCGTATTCTCGGCCGCACGCGCGCGGAGTGCATCACTCATTGCGTGAGTCATTTGTGCGACCCTATGGTTTTGCAGGCTGCAAGGCGTTAAGGCGTTGCTCAAGACGCTGCAGCAAATCCGTCGTCTGTCGGCTGTTCTGCACCGTGCTGTAATCATCCGACACGATGGATGTCGTCGCCGTGTTTCGCGTGACGAATGTCAGCACCAACCCACCGAGTGACACCGCCGCGACGACAGCCGCGATGATGAAACTGGTCTGCGCAGTCTTGGCAGCGGAGGCCGCCACGGTGCCGTCGCGGCTGGTCGCGAGATTGGCCGTAAGGTCTTTCAACGCGCGAAGGGTTTCCATCGTCGCCGGATCGGAAATCGATGTCTTGCCTTCGCCCTTGTCGAGCCGCGATTTGACGTCAAGCACCTGTGCGCTCAACCCGGCAATCGTGGTTTGAAATAATGTCTGTAGTTGCTTGATGCTTTCGGCGGTCGAGCCTTCGCTTTTCGCAATCGCAGCCGATGAGGACTTTTGCGTTTCGGCTGCGGCCTCTTTCTGTGCCGACAAGGCGGTGGTCAGACCAAGAGCGGACGCGGCGGCGAGTTGTTCGGCTCGCTTGTCGCGTTCGATAAATTGCGAGTCGACGCGCATGAAGCGTTGTTCGCTGACCGCGTCCATACCCTTCAAGGCAGTGCCGATCACGCTAAACTTGCCTTCGATTAGTTCGCGTAGGTTTTTGCTTTCCTCCGCGATCTCCGCATGCCGACCTTTCACCTGTTCCATCAGGAAGCTGATGATTTTATCGATCTGTTGGGCACGCTCTTCGTATTTCGAGACAACCTCGCCAATCGTCGGTGATCGATTGGCCATCGATTGCAGAATATCGACGGCCCTGTCCATGCCGGACAAGCGGACTTCAAACAGAGCACGTAAGCTATCGATAGCAACACTGAGCTGTTGCGTAGTTAAGACGGTCGGGTCGGGCACTGGTCGCATATCAAATTGAGTATTCGGATGCTCGATACTGACCCGCCGTTCCATCCTGTCGTCATCTGCCATTAGAGTGTCCTTATGACGAAGCGGTGACGTTTTCGGGTAGCTTGTCGGCGAGCGCTGATTCCTGTTTCGGCAAGACGATGATGGGGGCGGGGACGCCCGGCGCAACCGGTTGAGCAGCAGCGGCGATGATGTTGGCACGCGATAGTTTGACGTAGAGCGTAATCGCAACATAGATGTAGGCGATTGGCCCGATGGCGGTGAGGATTGCACCGATCACCGCGCCGATCTTCTCATAGTTAACAATGCCAACCGCCGACATCACGGTGCCGAGCGACGCCACCAAAATCTTGATCTGGCCATCGAGCTGGTCTTTTGAGATCGGTAGCATCAAGCGACCTCCGTCTTAAACGTCGGTGGATTGTCGCGCACTATCGGCCAGATTTTGTTGAACCATTCGTGGCGATCTTTCATCCCGTTTGGAATCTTGCTGGTCTGTGCGTTGCCGACATTGATGACGCGAGAGATCGAGAGAATGTCGTTTTTGTCGGCGTAGTCGTTGAGATGACCACGAGTCCATTCGCCGATTGCAGGCTTCAACGCGTGTTCGGCTGACAAGACCCATTCAGGATGCCCCTCGAAATCCACGCCACATTGCTCGCCCATGATCCGGTAGTTGAAGCGGCCAGTCGTTTGGAAGATGCCACCGCCGCGATAGCGAAAGCCGTCGCCGGGTTGCGTGTTGCCAAGCTCCTTGCCGACCTTGGTACGCGGCCCATAGACGCGTTCGGCGATCATCTCCGGATGATGCTGAATCACCTTGGCTTCCGCCCATGTCACAGACGCGGACGAATGCCCCGGGCCAAAGATTTGCACCAGACGCGGCGCGCTATAGTTCATGTTCTCGCGCGTGATGGTGAGCCCACCGGTTTCCATCAATGCGACGGTCAGGAAGTGGCCAACACGAAGTGGCGTGGTGATCTCGGCCGCGACGAACTGAGCATCACATGCGCTGAACGCCGCAAGGTACGGCACCATTGCGTTCGGCGCGACCTGATGAATGACGTCAATAGGTCTCATGTGATCACGTGAACGTCACGGGGAATGTCACGCAGCAGGCGAGAAGTGGCGATGTATTGATCGTCCGGGATTTTCTGCACGGGCACATTGTCGTAGCGTGGCGAAACAAACCTTGGAAAACGTGCCTGAACATCAGCAAGATCGGCGACCTGCGCCGGATTACGCGTGCAGAACATGCACGGGCGCTCGCCGCTTGGTCGCCCCGGATACTCGCTGCCATCCTGACCGGCCCCCATGCTATGGGCACAGCCGTAGCAAACCAGTGGAGCGCCGGTTTCGTCTTTAACAGTTTCCATTGAATCACCCATCGTTGGATCGCCGGCCCTCTTGCGCGGCTGTCAGTTTTCACTTTAAGATTTACATCGGGTGAGGCTGGGATTTGTCCCCCATCTTTGCCAAGTGTCCCGGCTCGCGGGTGCTAGACCCAGCGGGATGCGCGGGGCGGACTTGGCTTCAACTCGTGCTCGCGGGCAAGCCGGGACCGCCCCTCTTTTAGGAAGTCGCAACACGATAGCGTGCTTGTCTGTTGGTGTAATCGACCTCATACCAACCATGGTGACGGCCGGTCGCATTCCAGACAAAGACGTGACCGCCCTCGACGCGCGACACGATAGCGACGTGACCACCGCCCCGGCGATCCGATACAGCGACCGCCCCCGGGACTGGAGTCGATACTCGCACGCCCCAACGATCAAACGAATGCGCCAGCGCCGAACCTGTGCCCCTGATACCGCGCTCGGCCAGAGCCGCGTTGACATTGAGAGCACAGACCAGACGACCAGCGATGTAATGCATCGGGCGTGAGACCGAACCGTAAGATACGGATGCAACTTGGTGGAAGCCTTCAAATGACCCGCGCACGCGCGCACTCGGTCTGACATCACATGGCATCGTGATGTTACACATCGGATGCAAAACAGAAGTCTTAATAGCTTGGTGGTGACGATGGTGATGGTGATGGTGCCGATGGCTGCGCGCCTCAGCGCAACCGAAAGAAAAAACGCAAAGCATTGCTATCGCGAAAAGTAGACGCAACATCGGCAATCTCCGAATTTGGTTGATAATAGATCGACCAGTTAGGTCGTGTAGACGAGTACGATCAGGCCGATAGCTCCGGCCATACTATTTCCACCGCCGCCACCACCATATAAACCGCCAGCTCCGTTATAGGCCCCGCCGCCGCCACTACCGTGAGAGGCGTCATACTCAGCACCCCTGTAACCAGTTGCACCTCCATAACCAGCGTCACCAGCCCCTGCAGCAACTCCATTACCATGGAAGCCTGCAGCGCCGCCGCCAATCGGTGAGCCGCCAGTGCTTGCAGTACCCCCACTAAAGCCAAGCGTTGCCGCTGTATTCGGACGATTATAATCGTTTCCAGCAGCACTGCCGGACCCACCTTGCGCACCAACAGACGCACTAGCAAACGTGGTGCCATCGAACCATGTATTCGTATTGCCGGGTATACCGACGTGATAGTTGATCACCCCACCGGGCGTCAGCGTTAATGATGGATGTCTCGACCAAGCACCACCACCGCCGGCATTATAGACAGCGCCATCACCCCCGCCGCCAATGCAATCGACCTGTGCGGACGTGACCCCGGCAGGAACGGTCCACGACGACCCCGACGTCAGAAAGACCATGTGCGAAACGCCGTCGTGGAACACTCCGCCTGCTAATAGAAGCGCAGACAGAACGCCGCTCAAGTCAAACCGGTCCCGCTAATAATCCACTCCGTCGCACCGATCTTAATCGCGGTGGCGATGCTGCAACCGGCCAAATATCGCGGGCCAGCCGCACCCGAGCCCGCGAGCCGCACGGTGTCTCCATTGCTGTTGATCGTGACAATGGCGCTCGTGTAGGGATTGACGAAAGTCAGAACTGTTCCAATTGGAAATGGAATAGCGGCGTTGGTGTTGATGACCCACTGGCGCGCGACATCTCCCGCTGGGTGCAACAGATGTTTGCCGGCATCGCTCAGAACGCACGTGTAGTCATACTGGATGTTCTGAGGAATGATGCTCGCAAGCTGAGGGTCGTAGGGCTGTGCTCGCGCGAGGGCTGCGGCGAGAATGAGCGATGTCATCAAATCACACAGTCGGCGCGACGTAGGGCGGATCAAAGATCAGAACGTCCTCCCACTTGACCGTGATTGCATCCATCAAAGCCTTGTTCACGACCGGATCATCAGTCGAGATCGGTGCCCCGGTGAAATCGCAGGCGACAAGCTTGAGCCCTGCGATGGCGGGCCAATACCAGAACGGCTTGCCGATCCCGGGCGTGACCTTGATCAGAGTTGGAACCGCGCCGTATACGGTCGTGAGGTTCAGAAGCGTATCCTCGCCCATCATAATCTTCGAGCAAATCAATTTGGCCATTGCAGTGTTCTCCGTCATTTGGCGATCCGATAGATTGTCACGTTGAGCGCTAGAAGATCGCTTGGGTTTCCGGCACTATCTTTCGCCTCCAAAGCGAAAAAATCGATGTCATGATCCGTCATTGCGACGCTCG
>Ga0302321_100003295_pt1 | contig 13850 bp, 7 predicted proteins | sample Fen_T0_1_FD_202505 | JGI IMG/M metagenome (GOLD analysis project Ga0302321, IMG submission 202505) | Peat permafrost microbial communities from Stordalen Mire near Abisko, Sweden - Fen_T0_1 | ecosystem: Environmental > Terrestrial > Soil > Wetlands > Permafrost | place: Sweden: Abisko...
CTTCGGACGGGATGTCTCTGCAGTTCAAGTAAGCCGCGAAAGCGGTCTACGTGCGCGCGGCTCTGCCGTGCCTTGCCGGTCTCCTTCGGCATCCGCGCGCACGTTCCTTTGCTTCCGGAGACCGGCTTTGTACAAGGAGACACGGCAATGTCAGATACAGAAACAGCAGCACCTGCTGCGGAGTCGAAACTTCCTTCCCTGGCTACGATCCCAGCAACACCGATGCTGTACGGGATCGATCCGAAGCGGACGTTCAACTGGTCACCATCGCAGTTCCGGAAGTCGTTCCTGGACCGTGAGTTCGAGCGTGTGTACGCATGGCTCGAGTCCCAGGAGATCAAGGGAGAGCAGGAACGATCCCTCGTCTTCCAACGTGAGATCGTGGAGAAGTACCGCGGCCGGCGTGTGGTGGAGAAGGGCTCACCCTGGATCCGGATCGGACCACTCCCGAACGAGCTGTCGCTGCAGCTCGAGGCCGCACGTACTGCGTACCGGCGGCAGATCAACCAAGCAAACGCCGTCGCCACATCCGAGATCACAGCGATCCAGAAGCGCAACATCCCGGACCGTGTGAAGGTGCGCGAGATCAAGAAGCTCGAACGTCAGTGCGTGGACGCGAACATCGTACGCGGCAGCCGCGTCTACGAACCAGAGCTCGTCAACGACGTCCTGGCAGCTGCGGTGCTTGGTTGGGGTGGCTTCGTGGTCGAGTTCGTGGACTGGGATACCAGTGCACTGGTACTACCCGCGGACTGGAAGTACGAACTGTTCTGGGACATCGTCGACGGCAACAGCTGGGTGGACACCGAACTCCTGTCTTTCGAATCCGAGCCGGGATTGCAATCGGTCTGATCCCGACTCCTGAATACGACAACGGGAAGCTGGTACCGCAGCGGTGGGCGGCTCCGTGGGATCAAGACCATGAACGATTCGATGACCCGAGCCAGTACATCTTGAGCAGCGTACGTATGATCGAGCACGTATACAATCGACTGAAGCTCGGATTACCTACACCTGAGACCGCGTGCATGAAGGTTGTGGAGGGGTTGATGATGTACGAGAATTGCATCTCCAACGCGCAACTCTCAGCAAGCACGCAGCCAGAGGGACCGGCGTCCACTCTCATCCAAGACGAGAACTAAGATGGCTGATACACATGACACAGTCTACAGGGCCAGGTTCGTCGACGACGTAACCAGTCACGTCCAGCGGGTAAAGCAAGAGCTGTCGACAACCGGTACCGTAGGTGTGCATGCGTTCGAAGGTGTAGCGAAGTCCGTCAATGGACTATCGGACTCGCTCTCGATGGAGATCACGAAGCTGACGGCCGAGCGCAGCCTGCTTGCTGATCCTGCGTACCAGAAGCGGATGAAGGATGCTGAGGCCTTGCGTCGGGAGATCGATAACCTCACCAAGTCCGTCACAAAGGAAGAGGTGGCGCAGCAGTCGAGCCTGTCCCGGCTCGGCTCGGGGTTGCAGCATGCAGCCTCTGAGCTACCTGGCGTCAACGCCGGCGTCGGTCAGTTCACGATGCTGCTGAACGCTGCCAAGAACCCACTGGTCGCTATCCCGGCGTTGCTGGCTGGTGGTGCTGTAGCGGCAGGTGAGATGGCGTCGTCGCAAGCGGAACTCGTCGTGCACCTGACGCACTTGTCCGCAGCTTCGGGCCTAACAGTCAATGAGTTGTTCGGGCTGCGTAAGCTGGTGAAACCTTTGGGTATGGACATTGACCAGGTGTCGCATGCTGTCGGTAGGTTCGAAACCAACTTAGGTAAGAACAGCAAGGCCTTGCACAAGCTCGGCATCGACAGCAAGGATCCAACCGAAGCGTTGGCTCAGGTTGCTGACAAGTTCATGCACGCCGAAGCACAATCCCAGAAGGCGGCCATCGGCGCCGCCGCGTTTGGAAGGGCGTGGCAGGACATGGCTGCCATGCTCGAGCAGGGCAGTGGTCCGATCAAGCAGGCATTGGACACGAAGAAGTATACACAGGAACAAGTCGAGCAGTACGAAGCGATCCACAAGAAGGAGATCGAGATCTCCCGGGAGTGGACGATGATCAAGACCAGTATCGCCGACGCAGCGGCTGGTCCTCTCCTTGGCTTCCTGGGTGGGCTGCAGTCCGCTGTGGGCTACCTGAAGGAGACGAACCACCTCTGGGAGTTGCTGCAGACCGCAGGCCCAGGCGCTACGGATCAGACCGCGACGCTGAAGAAGCAGGGCGCAGCATTGGGTCAGATGATGGTTGACGGTGGCGCCATCGACAACCAGGGACGGTTGTACGTAGACAAGCTCACAGACGCGTTCAAGAAGGCGGACAAGAAGACCATGCAGGCGGCATTGATGTCCGTCGCCGCTGGTGACCTGGATCGCTTCGGCCAAGAGACGGTCATGGGCCTGGTCAAGTCGATGCAGAAGACGCTGCGTGAGACCCCGGATCCAGTCAAGGCGAAGAAGGACGGATCTCCGACAGAGCTCACGGACGAGGAGAAGCGCAAAGCTCAGGAAGAGCGTGCGTTCATGATGGAGCTGAGGGATCAGAACCTCGCAAACGTCAAGTCCAGCCATGATCGTGAACTCGCGCTCATCGACGCCAAGTACAACGCGTTGCGGGAGAAGCACAAGGGTTTCTCCGCGAGCATCCGTGAGATCGATAAGGCTGAAGCGATCGAGAAAGAGAACCTGCAGAAGAAGACATTCAACGCCCAGGTGGAGAAGGAATCAAAAGCCGCCAAGGAGCACGAAGCGTTGCTGACCAAGCGCGCGGAGTACGCACGTACCACTGACAAGATGTCAGTGGACTCAACTGTACGTACTGAAGAGACGAAGCTGCAAGCGATCGAGAACACAACGGTGATGACGACGACTCAGATCACGGTCCAGAACAAGGCCATACTGGCGCAGGTGAACGTGGTCAAAGCCGCACTCGATCGTGAGGCCGCGCTCCAGCGTCAATCTGCACAGTCGCAGAAGCAGTTGGACATCGAGCAAGGTGCTACTGAGGTCGAAGCCGAGCGCCGATACAGCGCGAACGTGGTCAAGATCGATACCGACCTGGAGAAGAAGAAGACAGGCTTGGACACGATGTACGCACAGAAGAACAAGCGGATTACGGACATCCGCAAGCAGGAATACGAGCAGACCAGCCACGCCATCACCAGCTTCGCCGCCAGTGAGACCGCTTCATTGCTGGACTACAAGACCAGCTGGGCGGACAAGGTCAGCAACCTCGAGCACGCCGTGTACATGGAAGCCGTGAACATGGGCATTCAGATGCTGTCGAAGAAGGCTGAAGCCTACGTTATGGATCAGATACTCGGCGAAGCCAATGCAGCTGCCACTACAGCAACCCAGGTTGCCACTGCTACAGCCATAGGAGCGGCCTGGGCAGGGCCGGCGATGGCGGCGTCGATCGCAACCCTCGGCGAGGCTGCTGTGACCGGTATGTCCGGATTTGAGGGAGCCATGGCGGTGTCGAAGGTCCCGCTGGCTGCGAACGGTGGTTTCGGCTTCGGCGGCATGGTCGTGGGTGAAGGAAAGCGCGGTGAGGCAGTGATGCCGGTCACGCCGTCACGCATCTACAGCCACCAGTCCACGGTACACAACAACATCGCAGGTTCCACGATCATCATCAACGGTGCCGGCGACCCGCACAGTACAGCGCAAGCGGTTGCTGCTGTACTTCCCCGCGCATCTCAGCTGAGCAACAGCAACCGCAGACAGCAGAGCCGCGGATGAGCCTGTTCACGTTCACCTTGGACGACGCAACCACTATCTCATTCGACGGATTCGAAGCCGACATGGAGTACCAGGTCGAGAACCACATCACATGGCTCGATCCTCCGGGTGGGATCGTTGGGGTGCCATTGTTCCCATCCGCCGCGAACGATGAGGTAACATTCAGATGTACGCTATGGTGCAGGGCGGCGCAGTCCGCACAGTTGGAACCGTTGATGCCTCCGTTCAACAACCGGATCATTCGATCGCTCTCGATGGTCGGGTTCGCCGACTACCCGCTGTTCCCGGGTTTCGGAAACTACATCAGCGGGGCCTGGACATACTACAACCTGACGATCGACCCAATCGAAAGCATCGGGCAAAAGAACGTCAAGATGGACCTGTTCGGGTACAACCTGACCGGTAGATTCGCCGCGTGCGGCTATGATGCCAGCTACAGCAACGAGGTCGGAGGCGTGACTCCGTCATCGACTACGGTTCCTGCTCAACTCGCACGCAAGTTCGGAAGCCACCAGTTCCAGGATCCTTCGACAGCACACCCACCGATGCCGTACGTCGGCGCCAAGTACCCGGTGTACACCAGGCACGGCCGTCGTGTAGACGCCGCTGTGGCGTTGGACTGCCTGTACCCGGCGGAGCTGAAGACACATGTGGACTTCTACCGCGCCGTACGCAACAACACGTTCTCGTACCCGGCGATGAACAACACCGCATTCGGTCCCGTCTACAGCGGCGCCGCAAACACAGCGTACGCGACCAAGATCGAATGCCGACACGGCCGCGGATACTACTACGAAGCAACCATGTCATTGACGAGGGTCTCATGAGCATCTGTGCCCTGATCAAGCTAGTAACCGCTCCTACTGCATCTACGGACATCTTCACCAGTGGTAGCGTGTACGCGGGGTTGACGACAGCGTCCACTTCCTCGACATTGAATCTGTTCGGTGCCGGCAATCGGCTGTACAACTGCGCACGACTGCTTTCGCTCGAGGACGGGAACAGTGCTGATGCCAGCAAAGGTCAAGGGTTCCTAGCCGAGTCCATCGAAGGTACGATGAAGATAGCGGACGCCGGCATCTCCGGGGCGCTGTCGCAGAAGACGCTGTCGTTCATCGGCGCCACCCTGTTCTTTGGTGACTACGAGACCAGCGGTGGTATCTACCAGCAACACCAACGTGTCATCTACGACCAAGACGTGAACACGGACGGTACTGTAACGCTGAAGCTGCGCGGTGCCTTGGGTGTATCCACGGCGACGCTACACAGTACGAAGACGTTCATGTCCCACCCAAGCGACGCTTACGACAGCAACAACCCCATCGATCCCACATACGCCGACAGCCCGTCGAACTGGAAGGCTGTGATCGGGTACGCTGGAACCGCGTTCGGAAACACACCAACAAGCATTCATGCGACGACCACACTACCAGTATGCAAGCTCGCGCACTGGACCTCCTCGCAGGAGTTCTCCGGAGACATCTCCAACATCACGAATCTGATCATGGGTCAGCTGGTATCAACCACCGGTGATACGTACGGACCTCGAGTCTTGGACAGTCACGGTGTTTCAACCACCCAAGGTGCTGGCATGTTGTTCCGCTGCCGCTACTACACCGGGCACACCATGGATGAGGCGAATCGATTCGTGGCGCAGATGGATGCGTACCAAGCCGCCGGGTATCGGATTATCCTTGGCGATGGTTCCTGGTTCCTAGACTTCATCGCCCAGGACATGTGGCAAGGTGTGGTGCAGTTCGCACCGTCTGCCACGACGTCCTCGATCCCGAACTACTACAAGGCCATTTCCACTACAGGCGGTGCTGGCATTTTCGTTGGTGTTGCGTTCAACCTTACCGACGTCACCGGACGTTCGCTGGTTCCCGCATCATTCGATCCAACGAAGGTATCGGTGTACGCGGTTCCGACTTCGATGTTGATCAGCTCTGGTGCTGTGGATCTGGTTGGTGTTGTTCGCGGTGCTCAGCTCGTGAGCCTGTCCGGAACCGTCACATACGACGTCGACAGCAACACCACCACAGTCACACCAACGAACGCTGCGGACGGTGGGTACGTATCAGCAGACACTGTCTCATTTACGCCGCTGTGCACCGGTGTACCTGTCCAAGGCAGCACATTGTCGCTTGCGGCGTCTGGCGACACAGCCCAACTGAACGTCAACCCAGAGACGCGCTGGTACCCGGGGCAACCTCAGATCTCAATGTCCGGATCCGGATCGTTGATCGCTGGGACTCGTACACTGTTCTATTTCAATATCTGTGTCGGTCTCGAGTCTTTGGATGCAGACAGCATCTGCTCCGACGTTTCGTTCACACTGACACTGAACGTCACCAACAGCTCCTCGATCTTGGACAACATCAGCGTCGGCCTGGCGCCTCCATTCTCACAGGCATTAGCCGCCGACGCCTACCGATTTACCGCGGGTATGCAGGTAATAAGCAATACATCGAACTCGTTGACCTTGGAGAGCAAGGCGCCGCTGGTGCGCACAACACCAAACTGGGATACGAACTACCAGGATCTGAAGGCGTTGAACGGTATCAACACCACACCGATCCCAGCACCGAACCCGCTGAAGGTTGTAGTAGCTCTCGCGCACTCCACCGCTGAGGACTACACGTTCAACCTCCGCGAGATCTTCCTCTGGGCCTTCCGCAAGATCTCGTTCACGGATACGTACGCTGTTGTGTTCCCAGGCCCACGACAGGACATGATCCAGGACATCGACTGCGGCGACGCAGTTGTAGTTGCGGTCGGTGGAAAGACGCTCTCCGTGGCATACCCCACCAACATCGGAGGCGGGTCCTACTCAGATCCATCCATCTGGCCTTGGTCCAACACCGAGCTCGACAACAACGACAACGGCGTGCCTGCGGTGACTGCCGTGGCTTTGATCGGTCACGCTACGTCAACTCCGTATGCACTCGCCTTCGGCACCCGCACCAGCGGTGGTGTGTCTACGATGGCGCACTGGCAGTCGAACACCCTGAGCGCCGGTGCGGTTCCAACTTGGACCGAAGCCGATGGGTGGTTGAACACCAGCACTACCAACTTCGGATTCTGCGACGATACCAACGTCATGTTCGGCACCGCCGATGGCTACCTTTGGTGGTCTCCCGCATCCGCGATCAGCTGGCATTACCCACGCCTCAGCACGACTGCTTCACTACTCGGTGCGGCTTCGTCGGATCCAACCATGAATGTAGTGGTTGGTACCGCTGGGTTCTTGGCATATGGCGCCTTGGGGTCGATGACGACGCTGACCGCGTTCACGTCGGCTGCGCTACGCTCGGTGGTGTTCAACGCCAACAACCTGGCTTGGATCATAGCCGCAGACGATGGGATCTGGACCTGCGTCGTAGCGTCCACAACCACAGCACCTACGACCTGGACCCAGCGTGCGTCCGGTGCTGCGTTCCAAACCGTGAGCGCGCTCGATGACAGTGGTGACGGCTACACCACATTGATCGCGACCGGTGCGACTCCTATGCGTGCGTACAATGACGGGTCCACATGGACACCGTTCGCTTACGACTTCGGTGACGACCTACCGACATGCACTGCCAGGTCACAAGGCCGAAGCCGGGTGTGGGCGGGATCAACACGGACAGGATTCCCGAGCCTTTGGGCACAGATCAAAGGGGGCACCGGACCGATCACAGGCCTGTACACACCGGCTCCGAAGCAGGCACTGAACAGCATCACCAAGCTGATCGGTTGCGATACCGGATCGAACCCGGTGCAGATGAACGGCGTCACGAGCTGGCGTCCGCTGCTGAAACCTACGTCATGGTCGTCGTCGTCGTCGTATGTGTCAACATTGTCCGGACACCAGGTCGCGGATATCACTACCGACACACAGACCGGTGACGTGTACGTCGCAACGTCGGATGGCTACTACTTCGTCCAGTACTACGGAACCCAGGTCTGGCAACAGATCACGGCGTTGATCGGGTTCGGGGTTCCAGTCGCGCTCCAGTTCACGTACGTGTCCGGAACCGGAACCTTGCTCGCAGTAGCGAACACCAGCACCACCTCCACTCTCGTGCTGGCCTGGCGCAAGAACGCACCAACTGTGGTGTACTCGCACACCAGCGCCTACCGAGGTGCTTTGGACTTCGCTATAACAGGGTGGGATGCCGTCAACGGGTTCAGCCTTGTCACCACATGCAAGCTTGCAGCAGACTACTACGTCAACCACGTGTACTACATCCCGGAGACAGCAACGTTTGTGGAGACGCTTCTTCAGGACTTCACCACAACAGTGCTCAACTTCGTCACCTACGACAGTCGACGTTCGTACTTGTACTTCAGTGACGAACGAAGCGTAGGCTTTCCATCAACGTATCGTGTCTACTCCTACAACTCCGTGGGACCTTCGATCACATCGGTGACGACACACGTACGTGCAAGCTCAGAACCGCTCTCACAGACGTACGACTCGGTTACTGATCGCTTTATCATCAACGCATACGACGCGACATGCAGCGGCATTGTGATTTCAGCTATCTATGTAATAGACCCAACAACGTGGACGGATCAGCAACGGCTTCCAATCCTGTCTTCAATTTACGCTCAGAACGTGTTCTATGGAATAGCGTTGAACCAAGTAAACGGATACATAGTTTACATGCCTTCCTCTTTCTCCGCTTTAGATAATAGTTGGTTGTACCAGTTCCAACCACTGACCTCGGTAGTGCAGCGCCCACAGTTCGGCATCGGATTCGACCCACCGTCAGGAACCGAGACCACATCCACCACACCCGCGGAAGCACTGCAGCAGATCATGAAGGAGTGGTGGGGTTTCGCGGGTGAAATGCCTGTGACCGCGATCGACGCCAGCAACGACAACATCGACGTCGTGTTCCCAACCGTGAACGTCGGTAACATCGAGGACCTGGCGACGACGATCCACGTCCAGTTCCACCGGTTCGGAAGCTCGTACCTGAAGACGGCGTACATCACCAACACCAACGTAGCATACGACAACAGCAAGGGTAGCAGCTTCTACTTCTCCGGATGGGATGACCCGTCGGTGCAATGGGACGACACAAACTACACCCAGAGCAACGGATACCAGATCTGGTCTGCTTGTGCGGCTGCGTACACGAAGACGAAGATCCTACGCGACTACAGCTTCTCCCTGGATAGCGTCCATGCCGAAGCGGACCTGGGAACGATGTGGTTGGTCCAGGATCCCATCCTTGGCGCCCGGGTGAACCACGTATGTCAACAGCCGCGTTATTTGACGGTCGGAGCCAACTCTAATAGGCAGGCGTCTTCGAACGCTTACTGCGGCGCCCAGTACGCACACAATCCGGTGATGGTACAGGCCCGCTCGATCTCGCTCCCGAGTCAAGGATACGTCGTCACAGCCAAGCATGACTGGATCGCCGGCAAGCACACCGTCCAGTCCATCTACGCCCCATAGGAGACCGCATGTCAGTAGAGTCCGCACGCAGTCCGCTGTTGATCAAAGGGACCCAGATCTCGGTCGACATCACTGCGCTCACCGGACTACTGAACACCGGCTTCCAGCCCCTGAGCGAGGACCTGACCGCCATCGCGGGTCTGCACGCTATCGCAGGATCCTCGACTGGAACCCTAGTGTGTACGGCCGGTGTCTGGTCCTTGGATACAGGTGGTGGGTCCGGCATCACCGCGATCGTCGCTCCAGCGAACATGTCCAGTACCATCGTCGGAAGCACGGCGACACTGGCGTGGACCGGTGCTGGCACGAACATCGTCATGGCCGACGGCAGCACGATCCCGAAGTCATCTTTGGGGCAGGCCGCCAGCTACTACTCCTCGACGGCGGTGCAGACGGTGGCGAACACCACTACCGCAACGTCCCTGGTGGGCGGCATCACCCCGTTCTTGGTTCTGGACCAGGTCGCCGGCGCGGTGCTGAAGCTCGAGGGCACAGGTACTGTGGCCTGGAACACCTCCGCGGTCACCAACACCGTCACGATAGCCGTAGGGGCCACCACGGCGGTCACGTTCGTGATCCAAGGCAGCAAGATCGTACCCGCGGTTCCGACCGGTACAGCGTACCCGTGGAAGCTGGACGCGACTCTGACCTACACCACAGCGACCGGGACCAGCGCTACCGCGATCTTGACCGGAAGCTTCGCAATACAACTCGCGACAGGTGAGAGCTACGAGTACGTATTCCACGAGACGCTGACCATTAACAGCACGATCACGAATGCGGCGAACGTCACTACCCAGTGGTCGGTAGCCTCCGCCGCAAGTGCGATGGTTGTGGAGAAGCTGCGCGTCTACCAGGTGCTGACCTTCTCCGGGACCACAGTGGCGACACCCACGGACCGGATCACGCAAGGCAACGCCAGCACCGTCTACACCACGAACGGCATTACTCAAGGTAATGCTTCGACCCTTTACTGAGGTAGCAACATGGCCGTCCTGGAATCCGTCGACACCAGATCCGACACAGCAGCGAACTGGACAGCAGTGAACCCGGTTCCGGTGTTCAACCAGATGTGCCGGGAGTCCGACACCAGCAAGATCAAGTTCGGCGACGGCGTCACGGCATGGAACAGCCTCCCGTACACGGCGTGGTCGACAGCTGCATCAGCTGTCACAGGTATCGTTGCACCTTCGCTAATGACCGCTACCGGAACCACGTTGGTTACGCTGGCTTGGTCCGGAAACAGCACCGACATCGTGCTCGGGAATGGAAGCACGTACGTACTCGCGAACCTCGCTACGGTCGCCAGTCTCAGTGCTTACGCTCCGACAGCATCACCTACGTTCACTGGTACAGTTACTCTGCCTACAGGCCTATCAGGTCTTCTGGTGGGCACGGCCGGTGTCGTCTCCGCAACCACCACGCTTCCGTACCAGTCCACGATCTCGATCCCACACACGCAAATCTCGGACTGGGCAACCACTCTTTCTCCGTACGCGTTGACCAGCGCGATCCCGGTAGTCACCACCACGACTCCGTTGATCAACGGCACCGCAACGATCGGAAGCACAGGCAAGTGGGCGGACGGTGGGCACATCCACCCAACAGATACTAGCCGCCAGGCCGCGTACACGATCCTCAGCACCTTGGGTGCACTGGCGAATGCGGCCGGATACCTGTACAACAACGGATCCGGTACTCTATCCTGGGCCGCAGCAGGCTCTGGAACCGTCACCAGCATCACCGCACCCGCACTCATGACCGCCGGCGGGTCCGGAACCGCGACGATCACTCTGGCGTGGAACGGAGCCAGCACGAACATGGTCCGCGCGGATGGGTCTACGGTCACACAGGCGACGTTCGCGACCGCAGCCTCACCCACGTTCACAGGTACCGTCACGCTTCCTGTAGGACTCGGCGGCACACTGATTGCGACCGCGGGTGTGGTCTCTGCGTTGTCGGGCACGAACCTGGTGCTGGGCAACGGTGCCACGATCGCGCAGTCCACGTTCCAGGCCGCCAACACCCAGCTTGCGAACTTCGCCGCTTTGGGAAACCCCGGTACGTCGGGTTGGGTGCTGTCGAGTACCACTGCTGGTGTGTTGTCGTGGATCGCAGCGGGTGGCGGTGGGATGTCGAATCCGATGACCACCACTGGAGACATGATCTACTCCAGTTCAGGTTCGACTCCTGCACGTCTCGCCGTAGGTGCGACAGGCACCGTCTTGGTCGGGGGTGCTACGCCGTCTTGGTCGGCGATCCCCGCAGTGACAACTATTGCGCTAGGTACACAATCGATCGCGACCGCCGGGGCAACGACTACGCTTACGGTTACCAGCCCATACCAGAACGTCTTCACCGGTACGCTGGCACAGACCGTGGTGTTGCCGCCGGCGAACACCGGCCTACCTGTCGGCACTCAGTACGAGATCGACAACAGCGGTACTGGACTGATCACTGTTCAGACCTCTGGTGGAGCTACGCTCTGGACCATCGCTCCAGGTGCGTGTCTGCTGCTCCAGTTGCTCACGATCACGACTGCCGCAGGTACCTGGGAATACGACTATCTAGCCGATCAAGTTTCATCGGGCAAGTCGTTGACTGTGCTGCACACGTTCACCCTTGATGGTACCGACGGCACGACGATGACGTTTCCGTCTGTCTCGGCGTCGTTGGCACCTCTCGCAAGTCCGATCTTCACCGGTACGGTATCACGCTCTGGAACAGGAACACCAGCGACGCTTACAAATCTCGCGTACCAAGCATGGGATACCATAGCTGGCGTGTTCCAAACCAATATCCAGAACCTGAGCAACGGTACGTCATCTTCGACGGACATGGTCGCGACCGCTGACACGGGTACTGATTCAATCAACTACATCGACGTTGGTATCAACTCCAGCACATACAGCGACTCAGGGTACACCAGCGGAGGTGCACTGACAGGATATGTACTTGCCAACGGTGGAGACCTGACACTCGGCACCGCGACCTCCGGCAAGGTAGTCAAGATCCATACCGGTGGAACACTAGCAGCCAACGTGCGCTACACCCAGAGTGATACCCTGGCCGCGTTCGCAACGAACATGCAGATCACGACGAATACGGATTACGCGATCTCGAACGTGATGGCGCTGGCCGGTGCGAACACCCACTTCATGAAGTCTGTGAATTCCGGAATGACTGCAGGTCAGACCTACGGCATGGACTTCGGGCACGACCTGGCCAACAGCAACGCAGGCAACATCGGATTCAACTACGTAGGTGCCGGCAACGTCGGCAACTTCGTCACCATCGGTCTGTATGGCGCCAACGACCTGGTGAAGATCACATCCGGAACGATCGGCACCGTAGCCTCGAGCGCTGTGACTATCGCAGGCAATGCTACGGCGAAGTCTGTGGCTCAGACTGTGCAATCGATCGCGGTGTCTACAGCGGTAGCTGCTAACTTGCAGAACGGCAATACTGTCGTCATCGGCTCCTCTGGTGTACCTGGTGCGTTGACTGCGGCAACGACGGTGACGTTCTCGAATCCGACGATCGGCTCCACGACACAACTGATGTTCAAACAGTTCACGTCGTCCGTGGCTGTGACCTTCACCATCTCCGGATACACGTTTTATCAAAACGGCAAGACTGCAGGTGTAGCATCAGGCTCTGCGGTGTTGCTGGCTGCCGACATGACGCTGTCCTGCTATTACACTGCCTACATCACTTGGACCTCGAGCACGAGTGCAACCGTGTCGCTGCTGAAGTCCTAAGGAGAAACAATGATCGAACGCAATGTCGTACCAGTCCGATCGATGGGTGTCTCAGGAGACGCAACGTCAACCGAGACCTACTCCGGCCAGGCCTTCTCGGAAGTGCTCACGGTCACGAAGCTGCAGAACCGAGCTGTGCCGACACCGACGACAGGAAACCTCCGCTTCGACGGTACGAACCTGGTCTGGGACAGCACGTCCTACCAACCACTGATCAGTGCTGGTACCACGGCGCAGTACTGGCGCGGCGATAAGACCTGGCAGACGCTGAACACAGCGGCCGTTCCTGAGTCCGGAAACCTGTACTACACCGACGCCAGGGCGCGCGCCGCCTTGTCCGGGTCGGATCCGATCGTGTACGTATCCGCTACCGGCGTGATCTCACACAGCGCCGTGGACGGAAACCTCCACGTACCCGCGACGTCGACCACGAACAGTGGGAAGGTCCTGACCGCCGGCGCAACCGCAGGGTCCTTGTCCTGGACCACACCCATCACCGGTTCCGGCACCAACAACTACCTGCCAAAGTGGTCTTCGGCGACAACGCTCACGAACTCGTTGATCAGTGACGATGGATCCAATGTGACGATGCATGGACCTGTGACCTTGGCCAACGTGAACCGCGCGCTCGAACTGTACTTCACCGGTCCTGCATCTCAAGCCGGTGTGTACGTCACCGCGAACTCAGGCGCTTTCGCCATCTACGGCGTGAACACCGACACCTCTAACACCGGTGCAGGCCTGTACGCGCTGTCTACCACAACGACAGGTCCTGCACTTGTAGTGAACGGCTACGCCTGGTTCAAAGGCGGCGGCAACGATCAGATGACGATCAGATCCGGCGGCGTCGATGGTGTCTCCATCATGGTGCCGTTGACCTTGACCGGCATCACCGGGCA
>Ga0302321_100003298_pt1 | contig 13843 bp, 10 predicted proteins | sample Fen_T0_1_FD_202505 | JGI IMG/M metagenome (GOLD analysis project Ga0302321, IMG submission 202505) | Peat permafrost microbial communities from Stordalen Mire near Abisko, Sweden - Fen_T0_1 | ecosystem: Environmental > Terrestrial > Soil > Wetlands > Permafrost | place: Sweden: Abisko...
TGTGCCTCTCTCTGCGACCCGGCGGCGGCGGCGTCATCGAGTTGAATCCGCGGAGAACCTCCCGCTCCATCGAGTAGTCCACGAGATGGCCGGTCTTGGACCGCGAGCCGCCGTGTGAGCATGCAGCCGCCTTCGCGCTCAGCGGCGCGACCAAGCCTGCCGCCCGGTCGCAGAGAGGACGGTCGTCTTCCGCCGCTAAAGGTGACTTCCTAGCGTTGCGCAGCCTGGGCAAGCGGCAGGACGATTTCCACTTCCAGGCCACCGCCGGCGCGGTTCTTGGCCCGGATCGTGCCGCCGTGTGCCTCCACGGCGCGCCGGGCAATCGCCAACCCAAGGCCGAAGCCCGCCACCGCGTGGCGGTCGGCGCCACGGTAGAAGGGCTCGAAGATCGCTTCGAGCTCGGCCTCGGACACGCCCGGCCCGTGGTCCGCGATCGTGACGTGAAAAGCATCACGTGTGCGCGTCACGCTTGCGTCGATCTCTACCGCGCTTCCCGCGGCTGTGAACTTGACGGCGTTGCGCGCAACGTTCTCGATAGCGCGGTGCAGCAGCGCTGGCCGCACGCTGGCCAGCACCTCGCCTTCGCCCGCAAAGACCACGTTTCGGCCGGCGGCCTCGGCCTCGAAACGCGTGTCGGCAGCGATCGTCGCGACCAGGTCGACGAGATCCGTTTCCTGGGGCGGCTCTGATGCACCGATTTCGAGTCCGGCTTCGAGCCGCGCCAGCGTGAGCAGCTCCCCCACGAGATCGTCCAGGCGCGTGGCCTCGGCCTCGATGCGCTCGAGTGTGGAGCCGAGCCTGTCCGGGCTCTGACGCGCCAGGCCGATCGCCGCTTGCAGACGAGCCAAAGGTGAGCGCAGCTCGTGCGACACGTCGTGCAGCAGCGAGCGCTGCGATGCGATCAGCGCTTGCAGCTGCTGCGCCATGAGATCGAAGTCCCTTCCCAGATCAGCGACGTCGTCGCGCCGTCTGCCGATCAGGGGCGCCACGCGCGTCTCCAGGCGACCGCCGGAGAGGGCTGCGAACGCCCCGCGCAAGTGCCGGATCGGACGCGAGACGTATCCGGCCAGGAGTGCCCCGAAGCACAGGCTCGCCACGACTCCCACGGCCAGGGGCACCATTGGCGAAGGCGGGGGCTGACCGTAGAGCAGCCGTTGCAGGAACGGGACCGGCTGGACCGGTATGAAGAGCAGATAGCTCGCGCCGTCGGCGAGTTGCACGCGGCGCGCGATCGCCGAGCCTGACTCGGCCAGGCCACTCGCGCGTGCCAACGCCTCGGCCGGGACCGGCCGATCCAGCAGCTCGCGGCCGTCGGCGTCCACGACGTACAGGAGCACGTTGCTGTGCTGCTGCCAATCGTCCATCACGCCGCGCAGCGCCCGCGGCCCGCCGTGCCGCAGTGTCGAGGCCGCGAAGTTGACGATGAAGACCGCGCGGCCTCCGCCCTCGATCGGGAGGTTGCCGCTGCCCCAGGCCACGCTCGACAGCCAACTGGCCGCGTTCACCGCCACGACGGCCAAGAGCAGCGCCGCCCAATAGGAGAAGAAGAACTTCCAGAAAAGACGGCCCATCGGGATCACTCTTTGATGAGCTGGTAACCGACGCCGCGCACGGTCTGGATACACGAGCGGCCGTCGGCTAAGAGCCCGAGTTTCTGACGCAGGCTACTCACGTGCACGTCGAGACTGCGGTCGAAGCGCGCCAGATGCCGGCCCAGGCCGCGCTCGGAAAGGTCGGACTTGCTCACGACGTGTCCTGCGTGACGGGCAAGGACCTCGATCAGGTTGAACTCCGTGCTGGTCAACTCGACCGGCCGGCCGTCCCACTCTGCGGAGCGCCTGGCTGGCCAGAGCGTCAGGGGCCCGGCCTTGAGCGGCTCTCTGTCCGTCGCGAGGACACTGCCCGGCTCCGAGCGCCGCAGGATCGCGCGCAGTCGCGCCACCAGCTCTCGCGGCGTGCAGGGTTTCGGCACGTAGTCGTCAGCACCCAGCTCGAGCCCTACGATGCGATCCACGTCGTCGCCTTTGGCCGTGAGCATCAGCACCGGCACGCGGCTGTGTTGACGGATCTTGCGCAGCGCTTCGACGCCGCTCAGACGTGGCAGCATCACGTCCAGCACGACGATGGCGTAGCGGCCGGAGAGCGCCTCGGACACTCCGGCCTCGCCGTCGTGGACGGCGGTCGCCTCGAAGCCCTCGCGCGAGAGGTACTCGCGCAGCATCGAGGCGAGCTCGACGTCGTCATCGACCAGCAGCACCTGTGTCATCGCCCGCGCCCTCGTCTCCTCGCCATCGATAATACAGCCCGGCAAGCGCGCTGGATCCGCGTTTTGCCTTTCTTTGCGAATCTTTACTCGCGCCGGAGGCATCCTTACAGGGGCGCGCCGTATGTTCAAGTAGTGGAGGATGCGAGCGTGGTTGAGACATCGCGGCCGGACAAGGAGACGCAGGCCCGTCGCAGCGCCAGACCGTGGCGCGCGATCCTGATGCTGGCGGCAGCCGCTGCAGCGGGCTGTGCCACTGGCGCCCCAAGGCTGATCGCGCCGCCTGTTGCCGTGCCTGAAAGCTGGCAGCAGATGGGCTCTGTTTCCGGTGCGACCCAGGGGGGGAACGAGCGGCTCGCTGCCTGGTGGGAGACCCTCGGCGATCCGCTGCTCACGAGCCTCGTGGAGCGAGCGGTCAGGAGCAGCCCGGACATCCGCGTGGCGCGCGCGCGCCTGCGTGCTGCGCGGGCACAGCGCGGCGCGGCGGCTGCTGACCTCTGGCCGTCGGACGCGGCGTCGGCCTCGGGCATGACGCAGCGCAGCAGCGGCGGCATCGCAGCCTCGCCGCACGAGTCGTACAGCCTCGGATTCGACGCGAGCTGGGAGCCGGACGTGTTCGGCAAGAACCAGCGCGCCGTGTCTGCTGCGCAGGCTGATCTCGAGTCTGTCGCGGCCGACCTTGCGGACACGCAGGTCTCGCTGTGCGCCGAGGTGGCGCTCGACTACGTCACGGTGCGATCGCTCCAGGCGCGGCTGGCGATCGCCAAGGAAAACCTCGGCCGCCAGGAAGAGACGCTTCAGCTCACCAGCTGGCGAGGCCAGGCGGGCCTCACGTCGTCGCTCGACGTTGAGCAGTCGCGCGCCAACGTCGAGCAGACGCGTGCCCAGATCCCGGCGCTCGACACGACGCTCTCCGACACGGAGAGGAGCCTGACCTTACTGCTCGGCCTGAAGCCTGGCGCTTTGCACGACGAGCTGTCCGCGGCAGCGGCGATGCCGACGTCGCCTGAGTCGATCGCCTTGGGCATACCGGCCGACACCCTGCGGCAGCGGCCCGACGTGCGCGCTTCCGAGCGCAAGCTGGCGGCCGAGATCGCTCGGCTGGGCCAGGCCAAGGCCGCACGCTATCCCAGCCTGAAGCTGAGCGGATCGATCGGCCTGGACGCGCTGAGCATCGGCGGTCTGTTCGACTCTGGCACGACGTCGCGCTCTCTGCTGGCGGGCCTGACAGCGCCGATTCTCAACCGCGGCCGCATTCGTCGACAGATCGAGGTGCAGGATGCGGTGCGCGAGCAAGCGTTCATTGGCTACGAGAAGGCGGTCCTGACCGCGCTGGGAGACGTCGAGCAGGCATTGGTCGCTGTGGGCAATGCGCGTCGCCGTCAAGCGTCGCTGGCGAGCTCTGCCGAAGCAGCGCGGAACGCCGCGGTCATGGCGCATCAACGCTACACGGCCGGCCTGGCAGACTTTCAGACTGTATTGGACACCGAGCGCTCTGTCCTCGCGATCGAGGACAGCTTGAAGTCCAGCGAGGCTGACTGCTTGCTCGGGCTGATCCGACTCTACAAGGCCCTGGGCGGAGGCTGGTCGGCGACTGTTCCGCAAGACGCGCAGGCGGCTGCGCACAGAGAGGAATCATGAGCACGGAAGTGGGCGCGAAAGACGAAGGCCTGACCGCGATCGTAGATGGTCGCGCGGAAAACGGCGGGCGCCGGCGGAAGAAGGTCTGGCTGGCGTTGGGTGTGGCTCTCCTGCTCGTCGTGGGCTACTGCGCCGCAAGGGCGCGCGGCAGCGCCTCAGTGGCCAGGTTCCGAACCGAGCCGGTGACGCGCGGCGAGCTGATCGTGAAGGTCACTGCGACCGGCAAGCTGCAACCGCTCAAGAAGGTCGACGTGGGCAGCGAGGTCTCGGGTCTTGTCGAAGAGGTCTTCGTCGACGAGAACGACTACGTGAAGAAAGGGCAGGTCCTGGCGCGTCTCGACGTCTCGAAGCTCCGGGACGCGGTCGTCAACGCGCGTGCGGCGCTGACCTCGGCCGAGGCAGGCGTGCTGCAGGCCAAGGCCAGCGTGCAGGAGGCCCAGGCCAATCTGGCGCGGCTGCGCCAGGTCGCAGAGCTGTCCGGCGGCAAGGTGCCGTCCAAGGCAGAGCTCGAGACCGCCGAGGCCAATCTGGCGCGGGGCCTCGCCAACCAGGCCAGCTCGGGCGCCGCGGTCGAGCAGGCGCGCGCCTCGCTGAGCTCTGCGGAGACCAACCTCTCCAAGGCCTCGATCCGCTCTCCTGTCAACGGCGTGGTGCTTTCGCGCGCGGTCGAGCCGGGACAGACGGTGGCCGCCTCGTTCCAGGTCGCCACGCTCTTCACGCTCGCCGAGGACCTGAAGCAGATGAAGCTGGAGGTCGACGTGGCCGAGGCAGACGTAGGCGAGGTACACGTGGACCAGGGCGTGTCCTTCAGCGTGGACGCCTACACCAATCGCAAGTACAAGGCCCGCGTCCAGCGCGTGGGGCTCGGCTCGCAGACCACCAGCGGCGTCGTGACCTACAAGACAGTCATCGCAGTCAGAAACGACGACCTGACGCTACGGCCGGGCATGACGGCCACTGCCGAGATCACCACAGTCGAGCATAAGGATGCGCTTCTGGTGCCGAATGCGGCGCTGCGCTTCACGCCGCCTGTGGCCCCGGCTGCGGCGCAACAGCAGAGCATCCTCTCGCGATTGCTGCCACGAATGCCTCGTCCTGCGAGCCGCGCGAACGCCGCGAACGGCAAGAACGTCAAGGGCGGCTCTGGGCAGGTCTACGTCCTCGACACCGGAGCGCCGGTCGCAGTGCCGGTGTCGATCGGTCCGAGCAACGGCCGCCTCACGGAGGTGACGAGTGACGCGCTCAAAGAGGGAGCGGCTGTGATCACCGAGGCGATGGGAGCGCTGGCGCGATGAGCACTGCCCCTGCCGAGATCCCGTTGATCGAGCTGCGCGGCGTGACCAAGGTCTATGGCCAGGGGCAGGCGGCGTTTCATGCCCTGCGCGGTATCGATCTCACGATTCACGAGGGCGAGTTCGTGGCCATCATGGGTCCGAGCGGGTCAGGCAAATCGACGGTGATGAACATCCTCGGCTGTCTGGACACGCCGACCGGGGGCGGCTATGTCTTCCGCGGCGCGCGCGTCGAGCAACTGACGCGGCGGCAGCGGGCGCTCGTGCGGCGTCACTATCTCGGGTTCGTGTTCCAGGGATTCAACCTGCTGGCCCGCACCTCCGCGGTCGAGAACGTCGAGCTGCCCTTGCTCTACCGCGGAGAGCCGCACAGCGTCCGGCGCAAGGCTGCGCTGGCGGCGCTCGAGTCGGTCGGGCTGTCGGGTTGGGAGGGGCACACGTCTGCCGAGCTCTCGGGTGGACAACAGCAGCGCGTCGCCATCGCCCGCGCCTTGGTCAGTAACCCGGTCTTGCTGCTAGCTGACGAGCCGACCGGGAACCTTGACACGCAGCGCAGCCGCGAGATCATGGAGCTTCTAGCCGCCCTGAACCGCGACAAAGGACTGACGGTGGTGCTGGTGACCCACGAGTCGGAGATGGCGCACTATGCCAAGCGCGTCGTGCACTTCCTCGACGGATTGGTGGACCGCGACCACCGCAACGGAGGGGCCCACTGATGCTGTGGAACAGCCTTCTTCTCGCCGTGCGGGCGATCCGCCGCAACGTGCTGCGCTCGTTCCTCACGATCCTGGGCGTCGTGATCGGTGTGGCCTCCGTGATCGTGATGGTGACGCTTGGCGACGGCGCCACGCAGTCGGTGAAAGACCAGATGCAGAGCCTGGGCGCCAACTTGCTGACCGTCCGGCCAGGCATGCGCATGGGGCCAGGACGGGACGAGGCCTTGGCGCCGAACTTCAAGCAGGCGGACGTCGACGCGCTCGCTGAGCAGGTCGGATCCGTCAAGGCCGTCGTGCCCAACGCCAGCTCCATGGCCACGGTTGTCTATCAGGCCAAGAACTGGCAGACGACCGTCCAAGGCAGCACGGCCGCCTACTTCCAGACCAACAACTGGCGTCTCGCGAGCGGCCGCTTCTTCAGCGAGACCGAGGAGCGTGCCGGCAGCGCCACGTGCGTGATCGGCTCGACCGTGCGGCGGGAGCTGTTCGGCGCTGAGAGCCCGGTGGGCACTGAGATCCGCGTCAAGAGCTTCGCGTGCGAAGTCGTGGGCCTGCTCGTGTCCAAAGGCCAGGGCGGGTTCGGCCAGGACGCTGACGACGTGATCGTGATCCCGCTCAAGACCCTCCAGCGCCGCGTGCGCGGGAACGAAGACGTGACAGGGTTACAGGTCGCCGTGAGGGAGGGCGCTTCGGTCGATGTCGCCATCCAGCAGATCAAGGCCCTGATGCGCGAGCGGCGCAAAATTACCGAGGGCGAGGACGACAACTTCACGGTCTTCGATACGCGGCAGATCGCTGACACCTTGTCCGGGATGGTCCGCACTCTGACCATGCTGCTCGGCGCAGTGGCCGCGATCAGCTTGCTGGTGGGCGGCATCGGCATCATGAACATCATGTTGGTCTCGGTCACCGAAAGGACACGCGAGATAGGGATCCGCCTGGCGATCGGCGCGTTGGAGGGCGAGGTGCTCTCTCAGTTCTTGATCGAGGCCGTGGCGTTGTCGTCTTTCGGAGGTCTGGTCGGGATCGTCTCGGCGAACCTGATCGCCCTCGGTGTCACACGCCTGATCGACGTCCCCTTCCTGTTCAATCCTGGGATGAACCTGATATCTTTCTTCTTCTCAGCCCTCATCGGCGTGGTGTTCGGTTATTTCCCCGCGCGCCGCGCGGCGCAGCTCGACCCAATCGAAGCCCTGAGATACGAATAGGGTAGTGACGACGTGACTTTTGTCGCGGACAAGCAGAAGATCGGCAACTGACCTTCAAGGAGGAGAGAATGAAACTCATCGCTACGGTGTTTGCTCTGGCTTTGGCCGTCTCCGCACAAGCAGCCGATGTGGCCGGGAAGTGGAAGGCATCGGCGCCGTCACCGGACGGCTCGACAATGGAGCTCACGTTCACGTTCAACGTCGACGGGAAGAAGCTGACTGGCAGCGTGACCAGCGCCATGGGAGACATGCCGATATCCGAAGGAACGGTGGAGGGCGACGCAATCACCTTCACGATCGAGATGGGCGACTTCAAGATCGTGCACAAGGGCACCGTCTCAGGCGACACGATGACGCTCAAGGTGCTGATGGGCGACCAGGGCTTTGACATGACCGCGAAGCGCGTGCCCCCAGAGAAGAAGTAGAGGAGTCTCCATGAGCACGCGAGGTTCGATCTCACTTGTGGCCCGCGCGCTGGCAATCCTCGCCGCCGGCGCATGCGCTCTGCACGCGGCCACGCCAGCGCCTGCCGCCGCTACGAAGCCCGTCAGTGCCGTCATCGATGCCAGTAAGACTTCTGCCCCCATCAACCCCAACCTCTACGGCATGTTCATCGAGCACGCCGGCGCACTCGTGTACCGCGGCATGTGGGCTGAGATGCTCGACGACCGCAAGTTCTTCAACCCCATCACTGCCCAGGCTCCGGAGCCGCCGACAGGGAGACGCCGCGGCGGCATGTTCGGTGGTCCACCTCGTCGCTGGATGCCTGTCGGCCCGCCCGAATCCATCACCCTGGACGCCCAGCATGCCTTCGTCGGCGACCACTCGCCGGCCATTGTGCTCAGCCCCAGTGAGCCGCGCGGCATCCGCCAGGCAGGGCTGGGCCTGCTACGCGACAAGTCATATGCCGGCCGCATCATCCTCGCCGGTGATCCCGGTGCTCAGGTGTCTGTCAGCCTCGTGTGGGGCAGCGGTGCGGCGGACCGTCAGACGGTGACCATCGACAAGCTGGGCTCCGCCTACGCCAGGTTCCCGCTCACCTTCAAGCCCGCGGCGGATTCCGACGACGGGCAGATCGAGATCACGGCGACCGGCCCTGGCACGCTGCGCATCGGCGCGATCTCACTGATGCCTGCGGACAACATCCAAGGCTGGAGGCAGGAAGTCATCGGCGTTCTCAAGACCCTTCACTCCGGCACCTATCGTTGGCCTGGCGGCAACTTCGTGTCTGCCCACGACTGGCGCGACGCGATCGGCGACCCTGACCAACGTGCGCCCGTCTGGGACCCGGTCTGGAGCGCTGCGCAGTCCAATGACGTCGGCACTGACGAGTTCATGGCCCTCTGCCGACTGACGGATGTCGAGCCCTACATCACCATCGACTCCGGGTTCGGCGATGCCCGCTCGGCGGCTGAATACGTGGAATACGCCAACAGCCCGGCCACGACGCCCTGGGGCGCCAGGCGGGCGGCCAATGGCCATCCGGAGCCCTACCACGTCAGATTCTGGAACATCGGCAACGAGATGTGGGGCTCTTACCAGTACGGGTACATGCCACTCGCCCAGTACGAGGTGAAGCACAACCTCTTTGCCAAGGCGATGCGCAAGGTCGATCCCAGCATCGTCCTCATCGGCAGTGGCGCCATGCCTGACACCATGACCGGCTCCAAGGAATCCCTGAAACTCGGCGACAAGCTGATTCCCGAGTACCTCGGCCCAGCCGACTGGACAGGTGGCCTGTTCCTCAAGTGCCTCGACAACATGGACATGATCAGCGAGCACTTCTACAACTACAACACGCACTTCGACCTCGCCGCCGGAAAACAGGTGCCCAACGATCCGAATGAGCCTCTGGTCGACTGGATGCGGCGGCCGGCCAACCATATCCGCCTCAAGTACGAGGAGTATCAGGAATACGTCAACCGCATTCCAGAGCTGAAGAAGAAGCCGATCCCCATCGCGCTGGATGAGTACGCCTACGCTGGCGGCGGCAACTACAAGGTCGTGCCCGCTTATGCGTGGAACTTCCACGAGATGTTCCGCCACTCGGACCTCTACCAGCTGGCCACGATGACCTTCATCACTGGTACGTACAACGCCGCGCATGGACAGGCTGTGCTCAACACGACCGGCATGCTCTTCAAGTTCTACCGCGACCGCTTCGGCACGATCCCTGTGGACGTCTCAGGCAACTCCCCGCAGCCGAAGCCCAAGGATCCGCCGGGCGGAGAGCAGCCCGTCGTCAACGCTGGCAGCGACACGTTCCCGCTGGACGTGGCCGCGGCTTGGACCGCTGACCACAAGACCCTCACGATCGCTGTCATCAACCCGACCGAGTCTCAGCAGACTCTGAGCCTCGTGGTCCGCGGCGCCAAGCTGGCCGGCAAGGGCACATTGCGTCGCATGGCCCCGCAGAGCCTCACAGCAGCGGTGGCCGTCGGCCAGGAACCAGGCGTGAAGATCGAAGAACAGCCGTTGAATGCCTTGCCCAAGACGCCGACGTTCGCCCCCTTCAGCGTCAACATCTACGAGTTCGCGACAAAGTAGCGTCTGTGCCGAAAGGGCGGGAGATCAGAGCGTCCCCAACGCTTGAAGATCTCCCGCCCGATGTGGGAGTCTACGTGCGGACCACGGAGGCCCCAGCCAGCGACCACGCGGAATAGTGAAGCGCGGCGTTCTTCTCTGGCCGATAGCTACGAGAGGGAATCATGAAAGCACCCAAGCCACTGCGTCTGACTGCCTTGGTACTGCTGGCCGGCAGTGCTTTCCTCGTCATCGCGGCCGCACTCCCAGGCGCTTCGAAGCCATCCTCTGCCACGGGGCAGAGCTGGACCGCTGACAACGGGAATGGCACCTACTCGAATCCGCTGTTCTACGAGGAATTCGAGGACCCGGACCCGATTCGCGTCGGCGATGACTACTACCTGGCCGGCACGACCATGCACATGAACCCGGCGGTCATCGTGCTTCATTCCAAGGATCTGGTGAACTGGGAGCTCGCCAGCTACTGCATGGACCGCCTGGACCTCGGCGCGGCCTTCCGTCTCGAGGGCGGCAACGTCTACGGTCAGGGCATCTGGGCGCCGAGTATCCGCTATCACGATGGGATGTTCTACGTGTTCTGCAACGTCAATCACGTGGGCACCCAGGTCTTTCGCTCAAAGTCGCCGAACGGCCCCTGGCAACGCAACCAGCTGCCCGGGATGCATGACCTCTCCGTCTTGTTCGACGGCGACAGGATCTACTCCATCTATGGCGCCACTCACCCGACGATCGTCGAGCTCAACAAGGACCTCACCGAGATCGTGCCCAACTCCAGCCGGCAGATGAGAGCGGAGGGCATGGGCGAGGGCCACCACCTCTACAAGATCAACGGTCGGTACATCGATCTTTCCGCCATCCCGGGTGCGCACACGGACCAGGTCGTCGCCCGCGCAGACTCGATCGACGGTCCTTGGCAGGTCGAGCACATGGTCCAGAGCGAATCCCTGGGCGTTCCCACTCAGAATGGCCTAAGCGGCGCTCGTGGCCCAAACTCAACATTCACGATCACCAAGAGCGACCTGAATTCCGAGGGCGGCCTGACCCTTCATCAGGGCGGTATGGTGGACACTCCTTCCGGCCAATGGTGGAGCGTCATCATGCAGGACCACGGCAGCATCGGCCGCATGGTGGCGCTGGTCCCAATCACCTGGGACAACGGCTTCCCGCTCATCGGCCTAGCCGGCAACCTGCGCAAGGCGCCCAATACCTGGATCAAGCCCGACACCGGGCACGTTCAGGCTTCCAAGCCGCTGTTCGTGCGCAGCGACAACTTCGATTCTGCGACGCTCAACCCGGTCTGGCAGTGGAACCACGTGCCTGACGATTCCAGGTGGTCTCTCACCGAGAAGCCCGGTGTGCTGCGCCTGCACTCCTTGCCGGCCGAGAGCTTCTGGATGGCCCGCAATAGCCTGACGCAGCGGCCCATGGGTCCCGAGTCGGTCACGACCGTCGAGCTCGACGGGTCAGGTCTTCAGGCAGGCGACACGGCCGGCCTGGCCCTGTTGAACGCTCCCTACGCGTGGATTGGACTCGTCAAGACCGCCGACGGCGTGACTCTTCAGATGTTCGATCAGACCAATGGCAAGCTCGCCAACGCGCCGACGAAGGCCGCACATGTCTGGCTTCGCGTTGCATGCAATTTCGACACGGAGCAGTCCGTCTTCAGCTGGAGCGCCGATGGCAAGACATTCTCTTCTCTGGGCGACCCGTTCGCCATGGCGTTCCAGCTCATCACGTTCCAAGGCGTCCGCCCCGCCCTCTTCAACTACAGCACCAGCGGTCAGCCCGGCGGCTACGCGGACTTCGACAAGTTCACTGTTGACGAGCCGCGTGCGCGCGGCATTGAGCGCTCGATACCCGTCGGTAAGACGGTCACACTGACCAGTGGCGCTGACGGCAGCTTGCTGGCCGCTGACACGCCGAACATGTCTCTAGTCAATGTGGCGGCCGCCAAGGCCGGCACAGCGGTCCGCAACGCGCGCTTCCAGGTCATCGACCTGGGCAAGGGACGCGTCGCATTGAAGGCGGCCAACGGCCGATTTGTTTCGGTTGGCAGCGATGGCGTGGCCCTGAAGGACCTCGCCGGAAAGGCCCCTGGCGATGCGGAATCCTTGCAGTGGGTCAACCTCATGCGCGGCGACACCATGCTCATGTCGCTGACCAACCATCGGTATCTGACAACCAAGCCAAACGCAGCGGGCCCGGTCACAGCGACCGCCACTGGGCCGAGCCCGGATCGCAAGGACGGTGCGTGTTTCAAATGGCTGGCGGTCGGCCGGGTGGTTAAGTAGAAGCCGCATGAGCGAATGGGCCGCCCGGACTAGAGCGCGGAGCGATCGCGCTCATCCTGTTCTGCCTTGGCCTGGAACACACCGATCGCCTGGTCCGTACTCTTCTTTGGCGGATGAGTCGCCTCTGCGCATTGGCGCCTGGCCGTGAACCTGTTCTGCGCGTCGGTGTATGCTGGTGCGCATCAAGGAGACGCCCGTGGCCGACATGACCCTCGTGACCCCCGCCGCTCCGGCGGTCGCAGCCGACCCTGATCCTCTCTCCTCTGCGCCACACCTGCGCGCAGCGCACCGTGTCTTCCGCGGCTCGCTCTACTTCACGATCGGCCTGACGCTGGTTTGGCTGTTCTTCGTCATCACGCAGCGCAGCGGCGGCTGGCTCTTTGACGGCTACAACCTCAACAAGGAGACCCTGGCCCGCATTGTCGGCTCCTTCGTCGTCTACTGGGTCCTCTGGGGCCTCATCTGGTACGGCATCCGTCGGGCGTTGTTGCGCTACGTCGCCGGGTTCTCGAAAGAGGAGCTGGCCGTGGTGTTCAGCTCACGGATGAACCAGCCGTTCGAGCTGAGTCCCTTTCTCGCGCGCCACTCCGAGCGCACCATTCGAATCATCGACATGGTGGGCCGGAGAGGACGCTATATCACCATCGGCCTGGGCATGTTCCTGTTGGTTCACAACTCCATCGCTGGGAACCCCACCCCCAAGACGTTCGTCACCGCCCTCCAGTCCGGACTCGTCGAGTCGATCTTCGCTGCCTGGCTCGTGCTCGCGGCCTACTACTCGGACGGGTTCCTGGGCAAGGTCGTGCTCGGGGCGCAATCGCGCCTGATGGACGGCTCGCTCGCCCGGGCCAACGCCGTGCTCATCATCATGCTCTGGCATGCGTTCAGGTTCATCATGGTGCCGCTGGGGATCGCACTCACGAAAATCTTCCCCGTGCGAACCTACGCCGCGGTCTTCGCGTTCATCTGGCTGTCGTATCAGGTCGCAGACGCGCTCTCTGAGATCATCGGCTCGCTCCTCGGCAAACAGAAGCTGCGCGTCTGGGGCCTGGGTGACGTCAACCGCAAATCGGTCGCCGGCACGTGGGCCTGCTTCTTGGGCTCTCTGGCCCTCTGCCTGTGGATCGTCTGGTTGCACGGCCTGTCCTGGCACTGGTTGGTACTGGCCGTGATCATCTCGATCTCAAACACCGCGTTCGAGCTCTTCTCCCCGCGCGGCACAGACGACTTCACTATGGCGACCGCGAACGCGCTCTTGTGCTGGGGTTTTGGCGCAGTCGTCTTCTAGCCGTTCTATCGGAGCCGACGAGGGCCGCTGGAAGGTCGAAGGCGCTGTGTTGTCGCTCAGCCGCAAGGTGAGCGTCGCGGCACGCGAGTCCGGTGGACACGCCAGTGTCGGCGCGGCCCACCTCGGCTCGTTCTATTCCCCTGCGACGATGGCCACGCCCCAGGGCTCCAGCGCCAGCTCTCCCCGCTTCACGGCCCGCTTGGTCAGCAGGTCCTCGCCCATACCAAACGGGTAGGCCACGCGGGCCGGCTGAGCCGAGTAGTTCAGGAGGAAGCGCAGGTGAGCCCCGGTGGCGGTCGTCGCCTGCCTTAGGCGCACCGAGCGCGGCAGATTCTGTTCCGGGCCTGCCAGGGCTGCGAGTCCCAGCACGTTGAGCAGCAGCTTCTCCATGAGGGCATCGGACAGGTGCGTGCCGACGTACGTCAAGGTTCCCTTGCCGTAGGCGTTGCGCGTGATCGCCGCCCAGCGCCCAAGGAAGGGGTGATCGTAGGTGGCCAGCGCCTGGGCCCCCTCGGGTTCGAGCATCTCCGCCCACACCGAGACCTTGTTCTCGACGCCGGCACGGAAGGGATCCCCCTTGAGCTTGAGCGGCTCGCGAAG
>Ga0302321_100003299_pt1 | contig 13840 bp, 10 predicted proteins | sample Fen_T0_1_FD_202505 | JGI IMG/M metagenome (GOLD analysis project Ga0302321, IMG submission 202505) | Peat permafrost microbial communities from Stordalen Mire near Abisko, Sweden - Fen_T0_1 | ecosystem: Environmental > Terrestrial > Soil > Wetlands > Permafrost | place: Sweden: Abisko...
CATGGAGAAGGTCGACGAAGATCCCGGCTTCAAATACCACTTCGAACAGCCGGACAACTTCACCATTCTTTGCAACAGCTGCAAGCGACTGGTCCGGACGCTCCCCATCAGCAAATAGTTGTGCTTTACGCTCCATGAAAAACGGCCCCTTTCGGGGCCGTTTTTCATGGAGCGGGACCGCCTATTGGCGAAGAACCCGAGGCGTGATGAAGATGAGCAGTTCGACGTTCTTCTCCTGCCTCGTGTTGTTGCGGAAGAGGAATCCAATCAGGGGAATCTTCGAAAGGAAGGGGACACCGGTGGTGCCGACCGTGGAATTGGTGACATAGACACCACCCAGCACAGCGGTTCCGCCATCTCTTACCAGCACCTGGGTCTCAATGGACTTGCGTGTGATGGTGGGGGTTCCATTCACCGTGCGAGTGAAATCGGCCTCGGCCTTCTCCACTTTCAAATCCATGATGATGGTGCCTTCGCTGGTGATCTGGGGGGTCACATCTAGCTGAAGGTTCGCATCAATGAAGGCCACCGTGATGGCGCCGCCCTGCGCGCCACCCTGCTGAGTCGGATAGGGAATCTTTTCGCCGCTGAGGATCGTGGCCTTCTTGTTGTTCTGGGTTACGACCTTGGGCGAGGAAACGATCTTCAGGGTGCCTTCCTGCTCCATGGCCTGCAGAACGGCGTTGATGCTGAAGCGGTTGCTAAGGAAGGACAGCCACAGTTCGCCCGCAGGAGCCGCGATGGATGTGGACCCATCCTTACCAGGGGACCAGGCGACGGCGCCCAACTGCCCGGAAGCGGGTCGATCGAAGCCTGTGGTGCCATTCCAGAAGGGGGACGAACTCCCGACCCAAGGGGTCGAGGTGCTAGAACTCCCACCGGTGATCGCGACGTTCCCATTATTGGACTGCGGCCACTTGACACCGAATTCACGCTGCCAGTTTTTGTTGGCCTCAACCACACGCGCTTCAATCTGCACTTGCTGGATCTGGACGTCCAAGGTCTGCAGCAGATCATCGATGACCGAGATGCGGTTGGGCAGATCCGTGATGATCAGGGTATTGGTCCGATCGTCCAAAATGACGGACCCACGCTTGGTGAGCATGTCCTTCAGGATCTTCTGGACCTCACCCACCTTCGCGTAGGAAAGGGGGCGGGTGATGGTCTGAAGTTCACCAGCCAGAGCCTTGATCTCTTCCAATTTCTTCCGCTCTTCTTCTTCCTTCTGGAGCTTCTCGACTTTGGCAACGCGGAGAACACCGTTCTGGATCTCCTTGCCAAGCCCGGCATTCTTCAGGACCACATCCAGGACCTGGTCCCAGGGCGTGTCGACGAACCGGTACCCGTAGGAGCCCTGGACATCAGGATCCATGACCAGGTTCAGCTTGCCCGTGTCGGCGAGGATCTGCAGGAATTCGCGGATATCCGTGTTGGAGAGGGCAATGGTGATTTTGGAGCCGGAGTACTTGGCGTGTCCTTCTCCCAGGGTCCGGCTAGCCGAACGGGGCGAGGGTGCCACGTGCGGTTTATCCGCCTCGGGAGCCTGCACGGCCAAGGGACTCGCGGCAGGAAGGGTCGTGGAAACCGCCAGCTGAGGTAGAGACTGGAAGACATTCATGACAGCTGGCAGGGCCGCCAGCGGCTTGCTGGGTGCGGCGGTCTCGGTGATCACGGCTGCGGGCGCGGCCGGAATCGCTGAAGCCAGTTCCACCGATTTGGCGGTAGGGAGGGCTTCAGGGCGGAAGGCATCATCGAGACGGGCTGTAACGCGCCCTTCACCAGGGGTCAGAAGGAGCTGTACGCCCTCTTGGCTGGAGCCGACCAGGACCTTGGTTCCGGGTGAGACTTCCAGCACCAAGCGGGTCACAGGTTTGGGGCCGGTCGCAAACTGGGCGAGCCGGGCCTTTTGAATCAGGGGATGGATCAACTGGGCCAGGTCCTTCCGGGTCACCGCTGTGCCGCGGTCGACACCAGGAAGATCCAACACCACGCGGTGGGGGTTTGACAGGACCTGAATACCAGGCTGGGCTGTCATCCCGGGCACACGGAGAAAAAGCTTGGCTCCGTCTGCTGTGGTTTCTATGGAAGTCGAGAGGAGGGTGGCTTTGCGCACCGTCGTCTCGATGGAAGGTGAAGCATGGAGGGATCCCGTGTGGATCCCCGCCAAGACCACGCCCCCTGCAACCAGCAAGGAACTCAGGCGAGCATTCATCGTTTACCCTCCTCACGCTTGAACGTCTTCGTGATGGTGCGGAATGTGGATCGGTTGGTGGTATTCAGTTCCCATTGATGGAAAGTCACCACCTTGTCTGAGATGGCGGTAATTTCTCCATCCTTGAACCGGTGGCCAACGGGCAACCATCGGACATTTCCCCGGCTATCAGAAACGATGGCGAAATTCTTGCCATCCTTCCTGATCATGCCTTTGACGGCGATGTCATCGAGCAAATCCAAGGCGTCCGAGGGACGTTCGTCCCTTGGAGCGGAAAACGGATCCCGCTGGATGGTGGGCCGGTAAGGTGTGGCCTTGATAATGGCCACATCTTCGACAACAGCAGCGGGAGCCGTAGGCGGAGCAGGTTGGCCTGGGTTCTGCGAAAAAAGCGCTGTTGCAGCAAACAGGCATATGGAGATGAGTCGATGGGTCATGGCGGTTCCTCAATCCTCTTTGGCGCCCGCCTTGGGGGCGGCGGCGACCGGCTTCTTCACGGGTTCGACCGGAGGAGGCTCGGGATTGTAAATGAAAGCGCTGATCGTGCACTTGACTGCAGCCGGATAAACACTGCGGTTGTCAGTCTTTTGGGAGAACTCGATGTTTGAGATGTTGATGATCTTGTCGTACCCGGAGACCAGCGATGCGAATTGGCCGAAGGTATGGAAGCCCACGCGGAACTCAAATTCGACGGGTTTTTCAGTGTAGTAGGAGTCTTTTCGATCAGGCTTGAGTGAGAAGGAAACCTGGTCGATGCCCGCATCATCAGCGATCTTCTTGATGCGATAGGGGATTTCGCCATAGTCCGCATCCGACGGCATGATCTTGATGAGTTCCTCGATGCGCCGATCCTGCTTGGCTACTTCTTCCCGCAGCTTTTCATAGCTCGCTTTCAGGAGCTTGCCCTTGTCCACATCAGCCTGGAGTGTCTTGACTTCGGCGTTGATGGATTCCAGGTCCGTCCGCTTACCACCGAGGAGGAAATAGACCAAGCCGGCCAGGACAATGCCAACCAATGCGCCGACACCAATCTGTTTCTGAAGCTGGGAATTCATGGCCTACCTCAGACAGCGTTCTGGAGTTCGAAGGAGATGGTGAATTCAAATGCGCCGCTTGCGCCCCTTTTCGCGCCGGGGTAGTTGATCTTCTTGAACCAGCGAGTGCGGGACTGGAGATTCCCGTAGAAGGAGTTGATGGATTCGAAGTTTCGACCCTCACCCTCAATGGTGACGATCATGCTTTTCTGGCTGACCTTCTTGAACCACACATCGTCCGGCAAGCTGTTGGCCAGCTCTTCCAGGAAATGCACGGGCAGGGACTGCTGGCGCTTGAGGGCAGTCATCACCTCTTCCTTCCTCTGGAGCGCCTCCTTCTTTTCCCGGAACTTCTTTTCTAGTGCGATGTAGGGTTCGTACTGCTTTCTGTCACGATCCAGATCGGCCTTCTTCTTTTCAGCCTTGGTGAACTCACTGTTCAGCCAAAGGTAGTAGACGCCGCCAAGGGCGGTGAAGACGAGACCCACCACCACACCGGCAATGGGGAGGCTCGATCGGCTGCCCCCTTCACCCGTGTAGACCTGAACGGGTTCAGCCGAACCCTTATCCCCACCCTTCTTGGCCCCAGCCTGGGCTAGTGCGTCACCGAGCAGGTTGATCTTGATCATCGGTCCCCCACTTGGCGCATGGCCAATCCAACGACGACAGCCGCACCGCCGCCGATTTCGCGGACCGTCACGGGGTCCTCGGTGCGACCATCCACCTCGATGAGCTGGAAGGGATTGAATCGATCCACGGATACGCGGAGCCGATCGCCCAGCACATCCAGCAGACCGTGGATCATGGACCCACCCCCGCAAACCAGCACCCGGTCCAGGCGATCCACCTTGAAGCTGCTCTTGAAGAAATCCAGGGTCCGGGTGAGCTCATCCGCGAAAGCGTCAGAGACGGCATTGATGGAAGGCTGGATCTCTTCCGGCTCGCGGCCCTCGGAAGCCTGGTTTCTTTTGAGAGATTCGGCCGCCTCACGGCTCAATCCCCAATCTTCCATGAGCTTCTCGGAGTACCGGCCGCTGCCCCAGGCCATGTCGCGCCAGAAGACGGACTTGCCACCCACCATCATGGTGAGGTTCGTGAAGGTGGCACCCATGTTCACCAGGGCCACCACTTCATCTCGTCCCCCGCCCATGGTGTTGATCTCATAGGCGTTCTGAACGGCAAATACGTCCACATCAACAACTTTCGGGCTACACCCAGCCTGTGCAACGCAGCTGACGTAGGCCTCGAGCTTGTCTTTTCGGCAGGCCACAAGGACCACATCCATGTTGCCTTCACCCGCGCGCTCCTCGATGAGGTAGTAATCCAGCGCGTAGGAGTCCAAGCCCTGTCCTGCCGGGAAGAAGCTTTCGGCTTCCCAGCGGACTGACTCGGCCAACTCGGCCTGACTCATCAGGGGAAACGTCACTTTTTTGACCATCACCTGCTGACCTGACAAAGAGATGGCCACTTCTTTGGCTTTGATTTTCTGTTCTGCAAGCACCTGGCGAATAGCTGACGCAACCGCGTTGCTATCCATGATGTCTCCATCCACGATGGCGTCTGCGGGTAGGGGCACCTGGCCCAGTTTCTGGAGTCGGTAGCGGATGTTGCTCCCCTTCCCCATCTGCTGGAGTTCACAGACTTTCACGGAACTGGAGCCAATATCCAACCCGACAAGACTTTTGGTTTTGCTTCCGAAAAGACCCACCGGATGCCTCGCTTGAAGAATTTAGGTAATTGAAAGAGTACCGCCGGAATGGATTAGGTCAAGGTTAACTATGCTTTCGTTAGGCTTCCTTGGAATCCCAGTCGACGAGAATGGCGGTGATATTATCCTCGCCCCCGTGTTCCCTGGCCTTGGAAATCAATGATTCAACTGCATGTTGGATATCATCCGCTTGTGCCACGATATCCCAGATCTGTTTGTCGCCGATCATTCCTGATAGGCCATCGGAGCAAAGCAAGAGTCGCTCCGATTTTGAAAGCTCGAGTGTTTGGACCTCCACATCGAGGTCGCCACCGTTCCCGAGGGCCTGGGTAATGACATTCCGGAATGGGTGAACCCTCGCTTCAGAGGGCGTCAGAATCCCATTGGCCACTTGCTCCGCAACCCAGCTGTGGTCCCGAGTCACTTGGCGGATGCCTTCCGGCCCCAGAATATAAGCACGGCTGTCTCCCACATGCGCCAAGGTCAGGTTTCGGCCATGGAAGAGGCCGGCCACCACGGTGGAACCCATGGTCTCCCGTTCCGGATTTCGGCGGATATCCTCTGCGATGGCCTGGTCAGATAGCAGCAGGGCCACTTTCAATCGATTGCCGTCATAGGAAATGGAAGGATCGTATTCCACAGGCCAGGTGCGGTCTTTTTCAACGGTCTCACCCACGAATCGGGCCACGGTTTCCACGACGATCTGGCTAGCGACTTCTCCAGCGGCATGACCCCCAAGACCATCCGCGACCACGAACAGGCCCAGGTCGGCATCTGCTAAAAAGCTGTCCTCATTCTGTTTCCGAACACAACCCACATCAGTATTGCCTGCGGCGCGCATCCCCATGATCAACCCTTTCCCGTCAATCGGCCCCACAGGTCCTTAAGTTGATCCAGGAGCCCACCAGGCGGCGCGGTAGCCTTTCCCTTCGAGCCAGGCACAGCCTGACCTTTCACACCCTTGCCAGCTTTCGGTGTGGGGATCCGCAGTTTGGGGTGGTTGGGAGCCAGTTCCCGGGCCACCTGGAGGTGGCGCTGGGCCCTGGCTGCCATGCCGAGCGTCTGAAAATGGTTGGCCAATCGGATATGGCTGTCCACGTCACGCGGAGCCAAACGTACGGCCGTTTCAAGTGCCTTCACGACGGCCCGCAAATCACCACCCTCTTTCTCAAGGATGGCGGCCAGAAGCGCGTGATATTGGGGCTTTTCGTCATCCAATCGAATGGCGTAATGGATGAGCGCCCGAGCCTGATCAACATTCCCCTCGTCAAAGGCAGACTTGGCCATGGCCGCCCAGTCTTCAGGGGTTCGTTCCTGCGGCGATTCATACTCTTGTTCCGCGGGTCCGGGATGAGGTTTCGGCTGCTGTTGCTGCAGCATGAGTCGCTTGGCTGGGTCCTTCAACATGCTGAAGGCTTCGGCTAACTCACGGAATTTGGATTCCGCTTCCACTTTTTCGGCTCCGGCATATCGGTCGGGATGCCACCGCTTTGCGAGTCGATGGTACGCGGCCTTGATGTCCTCGGGCGAGGCGTCCGGCGGAATTTCCAGCACATTGAATGGATTCATGAGGTTCCAGGAAGGGCCCGTGACCGGTTCATCGAACGGGATGGAAGGACAGGGCTTGAGCAGAGGATGGTAGCCTATTTCCATCCTGAGCGCAGGTCCCGCGCTTAGGAACAGGGTTCATTCCCACCTGGAGATACACCGGATCACCCGGTCCAGGCTGGATGAGACCCCGACTCAATGGCACAGTAGAAGGCTCCGGAGGCGCTGGCATGGCGGTGGGTTTGGCGGTGGATTGGCGCGAAGGGCTTGATGCCGGCGACCTGTCCTCCGAGGTTCTCGTGCGAGAGGCCTTCGATCGAATCAAAAGCCTGGATGGCAGCCTCCACGCGATTCTCGACTTGGACGAACCAAAGAGCCTCCAACTCGCTCGAGAGGCCGATTCAAGGCTTCAAGCCGGGGAGCGATCCCCGGTGCTGGGCCTGCCCATCGTAATTAAAGACAACTTGAACTGGTCAGGCCTGCAGGTGTCCTGCGGTTCGCGGATCATGGCTGGATATCGCGCTCCCTATGACGCCACCACGGTGGCAAGACTCATCGCGGCTGGGGCAGTGCCCATTGCCAAGGCCAACCTGGATGAGTTCGCCATGGGCTCAAGTGGCGAATACAGTGCCTTTCAGCCGACACGCAATCCCTGGGACACAGCGCGAGTACCCGGAGGGAGCAGCAGCGGCTCCGTGGTTTCTGTATCGGCGGGCTATGCGCCCTTGGCTCTCGGCAGTGATACCGGTGGCTCTGTCCGTCTGCCGGCGAGTTTCTGCAACGTGACCGCGCTGCGGCCAACCTACGGCGTTCTGAGCCGGTACGGCTTGAGCGCCATGGCCTCAAGCCTGGATCAGGTTGGTCCCATCGCCCATTCCGCTGCCGATATCGCTTTGCTCTTTGGCGTCATGGCCGGTCGGGACCCCATGGACAGCACTTCGGCTGAGCTCCCGCATGCGGAGCGGTTGGCCTCGCTTCAGCCAGGGAATCTCAAGGGCCTCCGCATCGGCCTGCCCACTGAGTATTTCGGCGATGGGCTCGATTCGGGAGTGCGAAGCCTCCTCGATGCGGCCCTCCAGGTATTCCTGGACCAGGGCGCAGAGATCCGCGAGGTCAGCCTTCCCCACACCCGGTATGCCATCGACACCTACTACCTGCTCTGCACAAGCGAAGTCTCCAGCAACCTGAGCCGATTCGACGGCGTTCGTTTTGGACAGCGGGTTGAAGCAGCTAGCCTTCCAGACATGCTCGCGGAAACCAGGGATCAGGGACTGGGCTCAGAGGTCAAGCGCCGGATCCTGCTTGGGGCCTTCTGCCTGTCCAAGGGCTATTACGACGCCTTCTACTTGAAGGCGATGAAGGCCCGGACCCTCATTGCGCGGGACTTCGATCAAGCCTTCGAAACCGTCGATATCCTCGCCACACCCGTCAGCCCCGGCACAGCCTTCCCCTTCGGAGCCAAGACGGATGATCCCCTGGCCATGTACCTGGCCGATGCCTATACCGTGACGGCACCCCTGGCCGGCATCCCCTGTCTCTCCATGCCTGCCGGCATCACCGCCAGCATGCCCGCAGGCATCCAACTCATCGGGCCTGCCTTCTCGGATGTCATGCTGCTGGAAACGGCCCATGCCTTCCAGTCGCACACCCGGCATCACCTCGAAACGCCACCCCTTTTCCGCACAGGAGCGAACCATGGCCTTTGATGTCGTCATGCCCCAGATGGGCGAGAGCATTGCCGAAGCCACCGTGCTCAAGTGGCATAAGCAGGTGGGCGACGTGATCGCCAAGGACGACACCCTCTATGAAATCAGCACGGACAAAGTAGATGCAGAGATTCCCGCCCCGGCCGCGGGCACCCTTCTGGAAATCCTCGTGGATGTGAACATCACCGTCCCGGTCGGCACCATCGTCGCCCGCATTGGCGATGCCTCTGAAAAAGCGGCCGGTGCCTCCAGCCCAGTAGCTGCCGCTGCTCCCGCTCCACCCGTCGCTCCAGCCACCGCGCCCGTGGTCCCCATCCCCGATGAGGACGACAACAGCCTGGAAGGCCGCCTGAAGGCCAAGAGCAGCCCTCTCGTGCGTGAGATGGCCAAGCAGCATGGGGTGGACCTGACCAGGGTCCAGGGGACCGGCCAGGCCGGCCGCGTCACCAAAGAGGACCTGGAAGCTCACCTCGCCAAAGGGCCATCCTCTGCCTCTACACCTGCCACAGCCCCCGCACCTGCAGTGGCAACGATCGCCCCTGCCCTACCGGCCGTGCATGACCCCTCGGCGCCCACCATGGGGCTCACCCCCGCCCTGTCCGTGGCACCGGCCCCGACCATCCCGGCCTTTGCCGCAGGCGAGCGGGTGAAGGTCGAGCCCATGAGCCGCATGCGCAAAATCATCGCCGACGGCATGTTGGCGAGCAAGCGCACCTCGGCCCACGTCTACACGGTCTTCGAGATCGACATGACCCATGTGGCCCAGCTGCGCAACAAGCACAAGCAGGCCTTCGAGGCCCAGTTCGGCACCAAGCTCAGCTTCATGCCCTTCGTGATGATGGCCGCCTGCAAGGCTCTGCGCGCCTATCCCGTGGCAAACGCCTCCGTGGACGGCGACAACATCGTCTACAAGCAGGACATCAACATGGGCATCGCCGTGAGCCTGGATTGGGGCCTCATCGTGCCCGTGGTGAAGAACGCCGACATGATGAACCTCGGTGGTCTCGCGCGTAGCCTCAACGATCTGGCTGAGCGCGCCCGCACCAAGCAACTCAAGCCCGACGAGATCAGCGGCGGTACCTTCACCATCACCAACCCTGGCGTCTACGGCGACGTCTTCGGCCTGCCCATCATCAACCAGCCCCAGGTGGCCATCCAGGGCGTGGGTGCCATCGTCAAGCGGCCGGTGGTCATCACCGGCCCCGATGGCACCGACTTCATCGCCATCCGCCAGATGATGTTCAGCAGCCTCGGCTTCGACCATCGGATCATCGACGGCGCCACCGGCGATCTCTTCATGGCCTTTGTGAAGAAGGAACTGGAGAACTCGACCTTCGGCCTCGAATAGCCGCGTCAACTCCGGGATAAAACGGCGGCCAAACGGCCGCCGTTTTTATGCGAACGCGGAGGTCTCTCGCACCATCTCCCGATACATGGCGAACTCGCCCTGGAAGTGGAGCTGGATGATCGCGGTGGGACCGTTACGGTGCTTGGCGACGATGAGTTCGGCAGAAGGGTCGGGTTCTTCGGTGGCCGAGGGCATCATTTTCCGGTGGATGAAGGCCACCATGTCCGCGTCCTGCTCGATGGCGCCGGAATCGCGGAGATCGCTGAGCTGCGGGCGCCCACCCGTGCGGTGCTCCACTTCGCGGTTCAGCTGGGACAGCACCACCACGGGAATGCCGAAATCCTTGGCCATGATCTTGAGGCCGCGGCTGATCTCGCCGATGCGGACCGCCTCGTTCTGCTTCATGCCACGGCTGCCCTCGGGGCTGCTGAGCAGCTGCAGGTAGTCCACGATGACGAAATCCACCTTCCGATTGCTCTGGCTGCCCTGCTTCACGATCATGTTGCGGATCTGGGGCACCGTGATCGAGGCCAGATCACAGATGAACAGCGGCATCTGAACCAGCTCATCCCGCGTTTTCATCACATGCTCGATCCGGCCGCTGGCTCGGCCCGACTGCAGATCCTTCATGTTCGTCTGGCTCTTGGCGGAGAGCAGGCGCATGAAGACTTCCTCGTGGCTCATTTCGAGGCTGAAGAAGGCACCACAGTGACCCGGGCGTCCATCCCGCTCCTGGGCAGCGCGCAGGATCCAGTTCAGCGCCAGGGCGGTCTTGCCGATGCCTGGACGGGCCGCGAGCACGATGAGATTGCCGGGCTGGAAGCCCTGGGTCAGTTCATCGAAACGGCTGAACCCGACCCGGATGCCAGGCGACAGCCGGCCTTCCATGCGATCCGCAAGGCGCTCCATCGCATCGTCCGCCACGGACTGGATGGAGAGCAGGCCCTTGGCTTTCGCATCCCCCTGGGCCAGATGAAAGAGGCTTTGCGCGGTCTGGTCGACCAGCACTTCGGGTGCTTCATCCTCTTCTGCGGCCTGACGCACAAGCTGAGCGCCAAGATGAACGAGCCGGCGGAGCTTCGCCTTGCGACGGATCACGTCCGCCAGCACCTGGGGCCGCTCCACATCCTCGCCCGCCAGCAGTTCCACCAACCCTGGATAGCCACCCACCTTGTTCAGGCTGTCGTCTTGATCCAGAGCATCCTTCAGGGTGAGGGAGTTGACCTCGACCTGGGCCTCGATGAGGGTCTTCAGGGCCCGGAACACCGCTCGATGAGCGGGGTGGACAAAATCCTCTTCGGCGAGCGTGAACACCGCCTCGCTGGCCACAAAACCAGCGCCCGGTGCACAGCATGTGGCCAGGAAGGACCGCTCCGCGTCGATATCCTCCGGAAGCCGTTCCGGAAGCCAGTCCGCCATCACCACTCCCGTTGAAATCGCTGTACCGAAAAGATCCTGCCATCTAAACCGCGAGGTGGACTTAGAAAACCGTTTTGAAACGACCAGAGAGCACTGGCCATCTCAAAACGGTCCCTGATCAGAGTCCAGGAGGAGTGTACCCACCGCCAGTCACATCCACAAAGATCGGGTTGGTCACGGCAATGGGATAGATACCCTTCATGATCTTGTTCCAGGGCGTTCCCACCAGGTAGGGCCCCGTCTGAGTCCGCGCAACCCCCGCCTCGACCACCAGCCAAGCGTCCTTGCCTGTGGGCATGGGGACGGTCACTGTGGCTTTCCGAAGGCGGGCATCTGTGGTTGAAGCCACGAAACTGGCCAGGGGCACCTGGATCGGAGCCGAGCCGTTCACGATCACCCGGACTTCATCCACGGGGACCCAACCAGGCGCATAGAGCGAGATGCTGAGGCTGACGCTGACAGCGGGTCCAGGTACCAGCCCCCCGGGACCGATGCCGTTGATCGATACATCCAGGAGGGGGCCGGTCGAGGCCACAGCGGCACCGCTTTGAAGGGCCGCCAGAACAGGTCCAAGCGTGCTCTGGTCAAGGGTGGCACCCACCTTGAGGTAGGTCCGGGCGTGTCCAACCGGGGTATCCAGGCTGAAACGGGCAGCGGATAGGCCCAGTCCCTTGGTGAAAGCCGCGGGCGTCTGCTGATTGAGGAGGGCGAACCAATCGGCACGGACGTTTGCAAACTCTGCATACCAAGCCGTGGGATCCGCCGGATTGCAGCCTTCAGCCCGCAAGAGCTCAAGGGCGTCGAAATCCCCCATGCGCTTGCCCAGAGAGGCCGGACCGGTCTGAGTCCACCAGCTGTTGAGGCCGGTTCCAAGGGGTACGGTCCGATCAAACCCGCGAACCGTGAAGAGTCCTTTCACACCCCTCGGCTGATGGACGATCGTATAGCCGCCTTCAGCCTGGGTGATGAATTCAGCAAGATTCCAACCCTTCGAGGGCCGGGCTCCGCCGTTGCGATCCGTGTTGGGAGCCGGCGTGAACAGCGCAGTCGTAAACCCATCCCCGAGAGCCGCGCTGCGGGCGCCGACCACGAATGGATCCGAACCCAGGGGAGCGCGCTGGGCATCTGACACCGCCGGAATGTCGATCTCACCGCGGAATTCAGAACGCAGGCCGGTGGGATCTGTCAGCACGTCCTCTTCCGTGCGAGCCACGACCTGGATGCCCTCCGCCACGGCCGAGCTCAACAACTCGCCGGGATTGAAGCCGCCGGTCGTCGCCTGCGTCGGGGCGGGAACATCAAAGGCCGTCCACCCTGAGGGCAGCGTGGGCGGTGTCACCACGAACCCATGGCTTGTATTCAACTGCCCGTCGTGGGCATTCACCGGCAGGGAATCAAGATCGGACATAGGACCGCGGGTGGCATAAGCCAGGTAGTCACCAGGGGGGAAATACATGATGGTGCTTGCGGCAGTGGCACCAAAGGCGGTACCGAATACTTGGTTCCCGGCTGTGTATTGATAGGCACCCAGGTTGGAGCCAATGCCTATTTTCCCCTTGTAGATTTCGCTGTATACACTCGATAGCTGGCGAAGGCGCTGCATGTTCGGATCAGGAACACCGATGCCCTGGAACGTGAGGCGCAGTGGGTTCAAGCCGCCATATTCGAGCGTCCCTGCCTGGCGAGCCGAAAAACCGTGGGGCGTCTGCTTGCTCCGGATCACGTTTCCCGCTGAGTCGGTTACATCCGCCCGTTCGGGACTCAACGCTTCAGCCACCTGCCAGATCTGGGTCTTCGAAGGAGTGATGGGCGTGGGAAGCTTGTCGCGGGTCGAGTCGAGTGCGTTGGTCCCCAGATAGAGTGGGGCACCCTGCTGAAGGCTGTTCCGGGCCGAGATACGGTAGCGTTGGGAGAGTCCAGTGGTTGGGTCCGGAATGGCGGGCAGCAACATGCCGATGGCGCCATTGATCGAGGTGATGTCGGTCGATTCGCGCCATTCCACACGCTCCAAGTGCCAGTTCTCGGGCTGGTTCGCTGGATTGGTGGAGTTGCTTGGGTCGAAGGGAACCGTGCCCGTGTAGGTGTACCGCTCGAACCTGTATTCAGTTTGAAGGGGCCCACCACGGAGCGCGGTTCCGAAAGAGCTGTAGGCGAGGAAACCCATGTCTTCACTTCGGAAGCCGGCTCTGGCCTGCGCCATTTCGCTGAAAACGGAGGTGGCCTGCGCGGGCAGCACAGCCGAATAGCTCGGTCCACCCAGGATATACAGGCGACGACGATAGTTGAGGGACTGTCCACCAGCGAGGTTCGCCACCGCTGGGCTTCCGACCACCAGCCGACCCGGGAAACGCGGGCGGTTTTCTGTCAAGGCATGCTGCGGGTCTGAAGCCACCAGGACGGAATCCACATCCAGCGGCAGCAGTCCGAGGGAGGAATGCGAGTCCACGGTATTTCCCGCGGATTCTGCGCCCATGAGCGCCACCATCGGCGCCACCACGCTGCTGGTGAGCGGCGCCGTGAAGTCAGAGCCGGGAATCTCGACGCCCCAAGTCGTGAGCTGCGCTCCGGTAAAGGTGGACACGGCAGGTACGACGAAGCGGAAGCCACCGCCACGCTGGGAGAGGTAGTCACCCAGGTTGCGCACCGAGAGGGCGCCACCCGAGTTGTTCGTCAGGGTGGTCTCCAGGGTGAAGTAGGTCTCTCCCTTGTTGAGGGTGATCCGATGAATGACGGAAACACCGGTCACTCGCCCTTGGCTATCCGTGGCGGCACCCAACTTTCCCTTGGGATCCAGAAGGTAGCCCTGCATGTCGAGCTGAACAGAATTGTTATTGGTGCCTGGGGTATACCGATCGAACACCAGAG